>ENA-OROL01002657-OROL01002657.1-human-gut-metagenome-genome-assembly--contig:-NODE-2657-length-12147-cov-7.421022_pt1 | contig 12147 bp, 10 predicted proteins | sample MGYA00242128_ERZ509048 | MGnify/ENA primary metagenome ERZ509048 (study PRJEB26280, sample SAMEA2338750) | human gut metagenome | biome: human gut; feature: human-associated habitat; material: faeces...
TGGGCCTGCTGCACGGCCAGCGTGGCTTTGGCATCCGCGCACTGGCGGGCACCGGCTTCCAGAATGGGCTGCAATGCCGCAAACAGATTGGTGATGACCCGCTCGCCGTTGCCGGCAACCGCCAGCAGATTGGTGCCGCCCAGCATGGCGTCAAAATCATTGCCGGGGCCAAATACTTCCGCCAGCAGCTCCTTGGCGCGCTGATCCGCCTGGGCCAGCAGCTGTACGGCATCGGTCCCAGTGGGGCTTTGCGCCTGCACCTGCTGTTCCAGCTCTTGCAGCTGATTTTGCAGGGTGCAAAAACGGCTGTAAACATTGGGGTCGCTGGGGTTAAAGCGCAGCACTCCGCCGCCGTGCTCCGGCCCGCCATTGACCGCGTATTCGCGCAGGCCGGTATCAATCGTAAGTTGTTCCATAAAGCCTCCTTTAATGTAACAGAAATCTGTAATCACAATAGCTAAAAAATGGTGAAGCGCTGCTGCACACTTCACGAAGAAAAAAGGTGAACAAGAGAATTTTGGTGTACCCTCTGCCAAGGGAACGCCAAACAAAACTTACAGCGGAAATACCGGAATCCTAGGGTGTATCTGAAAAGTCAAAAATTTAGTCTATCTTTTTCTTGTTTTCAAATACACTTTAAGGCAGGTGAACGATATTGGGAAAAGAAATCCTAAACGTAAAACGCAGCCCGGCAGCCGCCGATTTGGGCATTATACAGAACAATAAAAAGATAGCGAAAAACCTATCATTCCAGTATTCTGTAAAATTCTGGACCTTGTGGCTATCATAACGCAATATTACAGAAATGTCAACAATAAAATTCAGAAAACCGAAATCGCGATGGAATACCGGTACCGTAATACTCCACAAAAGCCCGCAAACATAAAAACTCTCCGCCGCACAGTGCAATGTTGTGGGCGGAGGGAGAGCCGTGTTTAGCGTGATTTGCTGCGTTAGAGCGCGGTAGCAAAACAAAAATGATGCAGACAAAAGTAAACGAGAGGAGATAAGCAGACCGGAAACATTCGGCACAACACAACAAAAAAGCTCCAGCGCCTTCTACCCTTATGGCGCTGGAGCGAACTTACTTGATTGGAGTCATAGCCTCATACCCGATTGTATTATTTTTCGGACCGTTTGCACATTTTCATGGCAACCTCATCCTTTAACTTTGATCGAATGCTTTTAAACCTGGTTTTCTTTGTTTTGCAAATCGGAAACGGGTTTCATTCGCTGTTGTTCGATGATTTTGCGTTTGCTTGAAATTTCTGATTCCCTTTGGTTCGTTATTTGCTGCCTGGAAACATTTTGCAAGGAAAACGATTCTTGGTGCATCTGTGGAACGGGGAAGTGAACTTCAATAATTTTGTGCAGGGTACCTGAATTTGATGCCAGAGGTTGATTCCTCTTTGCTCTAGTACATCGGAGTTTCTCCTTTTGGGGGCGGTGCGCTTGCACCAGCCAGATCAGGTGAAGCATTATTTGTTCGGCGGAGTTAGATCTTTCATAACAATCACCGGTGATTCAGGGTTTCTATTTACGCTTTTGCGTACCAGGTTTTGAACCTGTAATTTTCTATTTAGAATCCTGTCGTCAGTTCTTCATCTAATCTATGTAAACGCGGGGAACTTTTTCTGACGGGATTTCCTGAGCACTGCATTTTAAGCAAGCTACGAACCTTGCATCTTAACTTTTATATCTTTTACAGGTAATGACCTGCGGCTGTTAATGAGGTTCGTTTGCTTTCAGCAGGCCCAGGCCCGCCGGTGATGAATGGGATCTTTGAAATTAGCCATTGGACTTGAGCCTCCTTCCTTACGAATCCTGCCGGCTTTGCCATCTTACTTTCAAGTCCTTCGGTAGCCTCCCGGTCCCTGCTTTCCCGGAGTTCTTCAATTGTTCCCATTTAGACCTCTTACTGGAAGCCTTTGCGAAATCTGCTTGAAGCTGTCGGGAAAACCGCCGTGCCTTGTTCCGATGCTATTGAAAGTGGCTTTTGCTTGGAGCTTTTAGCTCCTTATCTCCGGCTGTTTTCTTTCTGTGACTATACTATACAATACCCTAAGGAATTTGTCTATTCGCAGATATCCCAAACAAAATATGAATTATTCGTGCATGTTATGGATAGATATTGCCTTGACGAATGTGGTATAATAAATATGTTGGGTGTGCAAAAGCGTGGGCCTGTCGGTTGGCAGGCCCACGCTTTTTAGTTTGTATTAGAGAAAAGAAGCTAAAAGAAGTCAGCCCCAGAAATCATCACAATAAGCATTTAGTAATCAGGCAGCCCCAATTGCTAATTGCTCATTCCTAATTTCTAATTCAACTCCTAACTCCTAACTAATTCACATGCTCTCCGGCACCGTAACCTTGAACATGGTCAGCACGTTGCGGATCACGCTGCGCACGGCCAGGCACAGGGCCATGCGGCACTGGCGAACGGCAGGGTCAGCTTCCAGAATGCGGCAGGCATTGTAGAAGCGGTGGAACGCCGTGGCAATGTCGATAACATAACGGGTAATGCGGGCCGGGTCATACTTTTCTGCTGCGGCAGCAATCTCAGCCGGGAAAGCGGAAAGCAGACGCAGCAGAGCCTGCTCGCTGGGGTCAGTCAGCAGGCTGGCATCCAGGGCATCGGCACCCTCAAAGGTCACACCGGCGGCTTCCAGCTTTTTCAGCACGGAGCAGATGCGGGCGTGGGCGTACTGGACATAGTAGACCGGGTTTTCGCTGTCGTTGCGCACAGCCAGGTCAAGGTCGAAATCCAGAGTGGAGGAGCTTTCGCGCTGGTTGAAGAAGAAACGTGCGGAATCAATGGGCACTTCGTCCAGCAGGTCGGTCAGGGTGATGGCCTTGCCGGTACGCTTGCTCATACGCACCGGTTTGCCGTCGCGCATCAGGTTGACCATCTGCATCAGCACAACATCCAACTTGGTGCCGTCCAGGCCAACGGCGTCCATGGCACCCTTCATGCGGGCTACATGGCCGTGATGGTCGGCACCCCAAATGTCGATGGCACGGTCAAAACCGCGCACGGCCAGCTTGTTGTAATGGTAGGCGATGTCGGCGGCAAAATAGGTGGGAATGCCGTTGGCGCGTACCAGAACTTCGTCTTTGGCTTCCTCTTCGCCGTCGACGTTTTCGTCCTTCTTGCGGTTTACAACGCCGTACTTGGAAGCATACTGGGCGCTGCGGTACATGATGGCACCGTCCTCGGCCTTGTAGCAGGCACCCTTGTCCATCAAGATTTTGATGACATCATCCACAGCGCCGCTCTTGTGCAGGTCGCTTTCGTGGAACCAGACATCATAGGTGATGCGGTACTTGCCCAGGTCGCGCTGCAGCCCGGCAATGTTCTTGGGCAGGGCATCGGCAATCAGGGCATCTTTCAGCTCTTCAAAGTCCTTATCGACATAGGAATCGCCGTGAATTTCGGCAAATTCTTTGGCGCGAGCAATAATGTCAGCGCCCTGGTAGCATTCTTCCGGCAGGGGAACGGCTTCTTCGCCTTTGTACAGCTGCAGGTAGCGGATGGCCAGGCTCTTGCCGAACTTCTGGATCTGGTTGCCTGCATCGTTGATGTAGAACTCGCGGGTCACATCATAACCGGCCCAGTCCAGGCAGGCAGCCAGGCAGTCGCCCAGAGCACCGCCGCGAGCGTTGCCCATGTGCATGGGGCCGGTGGGGTTGGCGGAAACAAATTCAACGTTGTAGCGCTTGTCTGCACCGCCGTCCGTGCGGCCGTATTCCGGCTCAGTGGCAGCAGCCTGCAACACGCTGGTAAACCAGTGGGCACCCAGGAACAGGTTGATGAAGCCGGGGCCTGCGATCTCTACACGGTCGAACAGGCTGCCCTCCAGGTTCAGGTGGTCCACAATGGCCTGTGCAATCTGGCGCGGAGCCTTGTGGAACGCACGGGCACCGGCCATGGCGGCGTTGGATGCAATATCGCCGTTTTTGACATCGGCGGGAATCTCAACAATAAATTCCGGCAGCGGGGCTTCCGGAAGGGAACCGTCCGCCACAGCAGCATTCAGCGCGCCGGTCAGCAGCTCACGCGCCGTGTCCAGCGCAGCCTTGCGGGGGTTATAGTATTTGTAATTCACGTTGTACCTCCAGTTTGGAAGTTAGGAGGGAGAAGTTAGGAGTTCGGAGTTTAAGGTGCGGCCTGCGCCGCAATTTTGAAAAACAGCTGCACAGCTGATCGTTAAGGCAATACCGCATAATTCTAAGCGCCGATACGGCGAGCGAGGTGCGGCAGATGCTAAGCCAAAAGCGCAGATAATACTTTGTGTATTATCGAGCATTTTGGCAACGCAGATGCCGTGCCGCAGCCGCCGGAGCGGTGCTTAAGCCGTCAGGCGGGAATTGTGCGGTGCTGCCTTAAAATTTGTGCGCGTCAGCGCACACCAAAAACTCCTAACTCCTACTTCCTAACTCCTAACTAAAAATTTATTCAACTTCAGTTTCCTGCTTTTTCAGCGGCTCTACTGTGATAAGCACGGAATTGCGGCTGATTAAGGTTTCGGCGCCGGAATCCAGCGTGTAGCTGAACTGCAGCTCGCCGCCATCCGGCAGCAGGTTGTGCTCAATCACATCAGCGGCCACGCCAAGGCTGATGGAACCGTACCCGGTTTCGTAATGGCACAGGTGGCGGATGCCTTTTTCAATAATCAGCTGGCTGGATGTTTTGCCAAAGCGGGTCATGCTGACCAGCCGGGCATCCTGGCTGACGCGCACCGTGGTGGTACATCCGGCGTAACCGGTGGCTTCGGTTTCAGCATACACGATGTAGTAGCTGTTGCCGCGCTGCACAAAGTTGCCGCGGGTCATCAGCTCCACGGTGTCGTTTTCGCCGTTCTGCTCCATGGTGCCTTTGATGGTGATGAGGTAATTTTCTTCAACAGGTTTTGCCATAATAGTTTAATTCCTTAATACGTTTCAATGGCGATCTGTTCCACCGGGCCGCCCGCTTCGCTGCCCATGAACAGCCGCTCCTGCTTGGCAAAGCCGTCCGGGGTATCGCTGACAAAAAAGCGGGTGGTGCCGCCGGTGCTGCGCCCGCTGGAAATCCCAAGGTCATCCAGCGCGGTGGCGGCGGCAATGGCGGTCAGCTTGCCGGGGTCAATCAGCGTTACGCTGTCGCCCACAAAATCGCCGATCATTTTTTTCAGCAGCGGGTAGTGGGTGCAGCCAAGGATCAGGGTGTCAATGCCGGAATCCCGCACGGGGGTCAGGTATTCCTCAATCATCAGCTGGGTCACTTTGTCGCCGTTCACATAACCGTTTTCAACCAGCGGTACAAACAGGGGGCAGGCGCGGGCAAAAATCTGAACCCCCGGCACCAGATCTTTCAGCTGGGTGGCATAAGAACCGCTGCGGATGGTGGCCGCTGTGCCGATCACGCCGATGCGTTTGTTTTTGGTGGCGGCAGCAGCTGCGCGGGCTGCCGCACCGATCACACCGGTGTAGGGTACCGGCAGCTGGACAGATTCCGCCGAAGGATAGGTGGAAGATACTGTGCCGCAGGCCGCCATAATGAACTTGACATTCTGGGAAAGCAGGAACCGGATATCCTGCTGGGCGTACCGCACGATCACATCGTGCCCGCGGGAACCGTAAGGCACGCGGCCGGTATCGCCAAAATACACAATATCTTCGCCCGGCAGCAGGCGGCGCAGCTGGCGCACGGCGGTCAGCCCGCCAAGGCCGCTGTCAAATACGCCGATGGGACGAGTATCCATCAGTAAGCACCTCGCTTTTTGCTCAGTGCAAGGCCGATTAGCTTATCAACCAGGGCGGCAAAGCTGTAGCCCTCGTTTTCCATCAGCTTGGGGTACATGCTGATGGGGGTAAAGCCCGGCAGGGTGTTCAGCTCATTGCAAAGCACGCGTCCTGTGCCGTGCTCTACAAAGAAATCGCACCGGGCAAGACCAGCGCAGCCCAAAGCCAGGTAAGCGCGGGCGGCCAGCGTTTTGACTTCGTCCAGCTTCTGGTCCGGCAGGTGGGCGGGAATCACCGTCTTGGATATACCGTTTTTATACTTGTCGTCATAGGTATAAAACTCTGCGCCGGCCAAAATCTCGCCGGGGCGGGTGGTGCGCACTTCCTGCGGGTTATCCGGGTTGCCAATGGCGGCACATTCCACTTCCTGCCCATCAATAAACTCTTCAAACACCACTTTGTCATCTTCCCGCAGGGCGGTGTCAATGGCGGTGTTCAGCTCTTCACGGTTGTGGGCCTTGGTGATGCCCACGCTGGAACCCGCATTGGCCGGTTTGACAAAGATCGGGTAGGGCAGGCGGTTTTCCACGCGGGTCAACAGGGCGCTGCGCTGGGTTTCCGCTTCGGCTCGGACGGCGCTGCACCAGTGGCAGTGGGGCACATGATAGGCGTCCATGATGGTATTGGCAACGGCTTTGTCCATGCAGGCAGCGGATGCCAGAACGCCGCAGCCCACATAGGGGATGGCAGCCAGCTCCAGCAGGCCCTGAATCGTGCCGTCCTCGCCGTTTTTGCCGTGCAGGATGGGGGCGACCACATCCACCGGCAGCAGTTCATAGCCGTTGGCGCTGTGCACCAGCAGGCCATGGTCGCTGCGGTCCGGGCTGAGCACGCAGGGCACGCAGGAAGCATCCTGCTCCCAGCTGCCGCTGCGCATGCCCTCGGTAGAGCCGCTGTATTTCAGCCAGCGGCCCTGTTTGGTAATGCCCACCAGAATCACTTCATATCGGTCCGGCATGGTGGCAAGGGCATCCGTCCATGCCGCAGCCGAAACACAGCTGACCTCATGCTCGCTTGAACAGCTGCCAAACAGCAGGGCCACGCGGATCTTGTTTGCTTGTTGTTTCATATTGTCAGGTATGCTCCCTTTTTGTTTTCGGCCGGTTCCGGGGCAGCTTGCCGCCGGAACCTGGCTGTATGGCATAACACTACACTTTAATACTATATCATATTTATGCGGTTTATGCCAGTGGTTGTCCGCTATTTCCGGGATTTTTTGCGCAAAACAAAATCCCCGCAGCCCGCCGGTGCAAAACCGGGGCCGCGGGGGATAAGATACGATACTTTAAGCCGGATTTTCCACAATTTTTAAGGAACTTGTGGAGAACAAAAGGCTTCGGGAGCAGCGGTTATACGTACTTGGCAATAATGGAGTTCACCGCATCAGGGTCAGCTGCGCTCCAGGTCTGCCAGTTCTGGCCTGCGGCTGCAGCAGCCTGGCCCAGCTCCACCAGCAGGGCGGGGAGCTGCTCTTCATATACGGTGCCGATGGTATCGCCAAAGTGGGCATGGCCCAAAGCATCGGACCCGCCCAGGAAGATGGCAAACGCCGGGGCAGGCTTGCCGCCCGGCACCGCTTTAACCGTGCCCTGGAAGCCGATGGCTGCGGCCTGGTGGCCGGAGCAGCTGGACGTGCAGCCGGAAATGCAGACTTTGGGCAGGGCACCGTCCGGAATGTTAGCCTCCCGCACGGCCTGCACAGCGCGCTGCAAAACGGACTGGCTGTCCCGCACGCCCTGCTGGCAGATGGAAGCGCCGATGCAGGCAACGCTGGTCTCAAACAGCGTTTTGGCACCATCTGCGGTGGCATCCAGCACAGCGGCAGCTTCGTCTGCCGTCAGGTTGATGATGTACAGCGTTTCATTGGGGGCAACGCGGCATTCGCAGCCGGGGATGGTGCTGAGCAGGTTGTCCAGCTGCACCAGCTTTTCCGGGATCAGGCGGCCGCCGATGGGATGGTACGCCACAGCGTACAGCCCCGGCTGTTTTTGGGCAATGGCGCGCGGGTCATCCAGCGTGCCGGTGCCAGTTTTGGTAATGGCGGCGGGGGTCAGGTGCAGTTTCAGGCTTTCGTCCGCCTTGGCAGCGGCAACGTTCTCCAAAAAGACGCGGCGCAGCTCGTCCGGGCCAAGGGTCTCCTGCATAAAGCGGGTGCGGGCCTTGGCACGGTTCTGGTAATTGCCGTGCTGGCAGAAGGTGGTGATCATGCCGCGGATATAGTACAGCACATCCTCTGCGGGCAGGGATTCCGCCGCCAGAATGCCCATGCGCCAGCCGCCGCCGCCCAGGCCGCCGGCAATGTACAGCTTAAAGGTGCCGTCCGGCTGCGCCACAAAGCCCATATCGCGGAACGCGGTGTGCACACAGTCATCCACGCCGTTGCAGAACGCAACCTTCAGCTTGCGCGGCATGTGGATGTCACGGCAGATGGAAAGCAGATACTCCGTTGCGGCCTCGGCCCAGGGCATAACGTCAAAAGCTTCGCCGGGCTGCACGCCGGTCAGGGGGCTGGCCTGAATGTTGCGGGGGTTATCACCGCCGCCGCCGCGGGTGATAATGCCGCAGGGGATGGCGGCCTCCATGATGGCAGGCACCTCGTCCGGGGTCAAATCGTGCATCTGGATCGCTTCGCAGGTGGTCAGCTTCAGGAATGGCACATGGTACTGCTGAACAGCCTGTGCCATAAAGTGCAGGCGCTCCGGCGTGACCCGGCCGCCCGGCAGGCGCAGCCGCAGCATATGCTTGGCGGCATCGCGCTGGGCATAACTGCCAAACCCGCCGGAAATGCCTTTGTAGTCCTTGCGGGCAATTTCGCCCTGGGCAAAGGAGTGGATCGTGTTGGAAAAGCCGCCGATTTCTTCGCGGTAAGTGTTGAGCCATTGCTGGTCCATGGTTGGAACCCCCATTACATCCTAGTTATTTTTTCATAAAATAATAAATAATAATGAATAAAGAATAATGTCAGTGCGCCGCCCGCGGCGGCGCGAATAAAATAGGTGGGCCGCTCTGGCCAGAATGCTTTTTGCCAGAGTAGCGGACCTGATTAAAATGTGACGCCGTGGGCGTCACACTCCCATTATTCATTATTCTTTATTCTTTTTTAATTCAATAAACGCGGCCCCGACACAACAGGTTGTCTTTCCTGTAATGCCGGGGCCTTAGGTTTATTCTTCTGCCGTTGCTATCACGGTGCTGCTGTTGCAGCAGGGTCTGTGCTGTCCGCCCAGTTGGGCTGTTCGGAGGGTGTGGGCGATGAATCCACCGCAAACGCATCGTTGCGTGCCCCGGCGATATACACCGTCACGACAGTCTCATCTGCATCAAACTTGGTGCCTTTGCTCACATCGCATTTTACAACGCAGTTCTCTGCGTACTGGCCATCGTTTTCAATGATCTGCATGCTATAGTTGATGCCGGATTCATCCAGCTTTTTGCTGGCGTTGTTCTGCGTCCAGCCGATGATGTCCGGCATTTCCACCAGCATGGGGCCTTTGCTGACTACTAACTGGATGGTGGGTGCCTGTTCCGTGACCAGCGTTCCGGCCACCGGCTCCTGCCTGATGACGCAGCCCTCCGGTACAGTGGAGCTGAAATCCTCCGTCATGGCAATGCGGTAATGGGTATACAGCGTGTTATTTTTGATATCGGTCTTATAGTTCTTTCCCACAAGATCCGGGTAAACTTCCACATCACTGTTGGTCGTGCTGGAAGCCGATGTGGCGGTGGATGCCGCACTGGAAACTGCCGGTTTTGTATCGCTCCCCTTGCCGCCTTTCAGCAGACTCCACAGCAACAGCACCACCAACACAAAGATGACCACCATGGAAGCCGCCAGAATCTTTTTGGTGGATACCTGGTTTTCGCCTTTTTCAAACATGGCGTTCGCCGCGGTGGGATCAGTCAAGGCGCTCATCAGCTCCGGTACCGTCTGCATCCGCTTGGCGGGGTCCAGCCGCATGGCGCAGGTCAGCACCTGAGAAAAATAGGTCGGCACACCAGATTCCAGGCTGTGGGCGTTCTCCATACTGTCCCGTACCTTGCGCTGCGGGGCTGCCACCGGCACCTGGCCCGTTACCAGTCGGTAAGTGACCGCCGCCAGAGCGTACACATCGGTGTACCGTCCAGAGAATTCCGCCGCTGAATACTGTTCCGGTGCCGCATAGCCGGGGTAAAGCTGGCTTTTCAGCTCGCTGCCTGCCGTGCGCAGGGCCAGCGTGCCATACCCGGTCAGCCGGGCGGCACCGTCAATAGGCAGCAGGATGTTATCCGGGCAGATGCCGCGGTGGATCAGCCCGGCCTTGTGAAGCAGGGCCACCCCCTCCATCACGGGCTGCAGCAAGGTTCGGGCCTCCACGGGGGTCAGGGTGCGGGCGCGCAGTTTGAGGTAATGGGTCAGGGTCATGCCCTTCTCGGTTTCCTCCACCGCGTATACGGTGTTGTTTTCTTCCATCACATCCAGAATCTGCGAAAGGCCGGTTGCCGGGGTGATGCGGTGCAGGTCATCGTACAAATCTTTGAAATCCATCCGGCTGGTTTTGAACAGCACTTCCCGGCCCTCTTTGGGCATCAGGTCGCCATCCGGGCTGCGGCCATTGCACAGCGTTACCGGGAAATACTCTTTGATCAGCACAAACCGACGTTCATCATTATCCACACCGCGGTAGCACAGGCCGTCGCCGTCGGCGCTCTGGTATTCACCCACGGTGTAATGCCCGCCCAGTTGGGTGCCAAGGGGCAGCGCGCCTTCGGGGTTATGGTTTTCCAGGGACTTGCCGCAGTTGGGGCAGCTGCCATGGTAGCCGCTGCGCACGGGTTCCAGGCAGTGCGGGCAAAGGGGAAGTTGGCTCATAACATGGCTCCTTTGTGTAAAAAGAAGGCGCGTAAAAACCGAAACATCCGGCTTTTGCGCGCCTCCTTAAACATTCAAGCTCAAACCTTGGCTGCCAATCAGCGGTCCAGGTCTTCTTCATTCTCCAGGGTAGTCCATGCGTTCTGCACGTCGTCGTCGTCGTCCAGTGCGTCCAGCAGCTTGCCCATGTTGACCAGCTGATCCGGATCGGTCAGGGCGGTGGTGGTGCCGAAAGCTGTGCCTGCAGTGGTCAGTTCCACAGAGCCGTCGGAATCCACCTGCAGCGCCAACGAATAACCGGCACTGTCCAGACGGTCAGCCACCAGATCATCGGGAACACTGACGGCGTCGAAACCGTCGATGATCTCATTGACGGCCTTGTCTTTGTCGATTCGGGACTTCTGGAATGTCAAAGCCGGAAACCTTGCGAGTGAAATCGACCTTATCAAGGACAAGATTCCCGCCGACCAGTATAAGGTACTCAATGGGGTCAGACGCTTAGGAAATATCGGCGCTCACATGGAAAAGGATGTGAACATGATCGTCGATATTGACCCGGGCGAAGCACAAAAACTGGTCAGACTACTGGAACTGCTTTTCAAAGATTGGTACATTGCACGGCATGACCGCGAAGAGTTGTACAATGACATTCTTACTATCGACCAGGACAAGCAGGAACAGCGTCATCCGAGTTGATAGGCGGTTTGCTTTCTGCCAGCAGCTTGCCGTCCAAACTCCAATATTGATGAAGTTCATATACCGGATGAGCTTCCGTGCCATCGCCCGCCAGAGAAACGGTCTCAATGACCTGAATCGCTCTGGCGGATTTTGTTTTCTGAAAATTAGGCTGTTTCATCTTCTTCACCTCCTTTGAAAATGTAACTTGCAAAAATGCGAGTATCAGAGCAAAAAGATAGACTTGCATTCGTTGGCGGACAGCTTCAAGGTTGCGGCGATGTCATGCATCTCGCCGACGGTGAATTTCAGACCATCAGATGCAAGTTTGCGGGACAAAGTGCTTGAATCCATGCCGATTTTCTGCGCAAGTTCCTGTTGGGTCACACCGCGCTCTTTCAGCTTGCCGCGCAGAAGATTCATGTTGGTAGACATGAGTGGTTCACCTCCTTTCATGACTCGCATAAATGCGAGTCTCTGCACATAGAGTAACACGACAGAAGCAAGAAGTCAATAGATGACTTGCGTTTTTGCGAAAATCTTTTTTGAATTTGCAAAACGCTATTGCAATTTTGCGACTTTTCGTGTATTCTCTTATCAAGAGGTGATGAACATGACCACCGGCGAAAGAATGAAGCAACGTAGAAAAGAAATCGGATTCTCTGCGGAAAAGGTAGCAGAGCGTCTCGGGGTTTCTCCTGCCACAATCTATAGATATGAAAAAGGAGATATTGAAAAGGTCCCGGTTGATAGCCTTGCGGAACTTGCGAAGATTTTGCAGACCACTCCCGCCTACCTGATGGGCTGGGAAGAGCAGCCTACTCCCAAGCCTACTTCTC
>ENA-OROL01002673-OROL01002673.1-human-gut-metagenome-genome-assembly--contig:-NODE-2673-length-12078-cov-3.154288_pt1 | contig 12078 bp, 7 predicted proteins | sample MGYA00242128_ERZ509048 | MGnify/ENA primary metagenome ERZ509048 (study PRJEB26280, sample SAMEA2338750) | human gut metagenome | biome: human gut; feature: human-associated habitat; material: faeces...
CCTACTACTGAATCTCGATTCCGTCAAACTGAATCAGCTCCATCACGTCCGGATACATAGCGTCCGTCTGCGCATCCACCGTGCGGGTCAAGATCACAACTTCTTTTTGGATCAAAGAGCCAATGATCCGTTTTAACTGCTCCAGAGCATCTCCCTCTTTCTGCGTAAAATATTCCTCATTCAACGGATCTGTGAACTGAAGTACCAGTCGATCATCATCCGGCACCGGTCTGCACTGGTCAAGCATATTGCGCATGACCGGATCACACATAGCACTGACGTCTCTCCATCTGCCAAGCACCGCTTTAACATCTTCTCCTATTGCCTTTGGCATGATCTTTGGTGTCGAAGCAGTCTTCTCATCCGCCGCCTGTACCGTTTCCGGGACACTTTGCGTCTGCTGCGGTGCTGCAACAATACCTTTTTCCAGCTGTGCCTCAATATTTGCAATACGATCTTTTAACGTCGTAATATCCTGCTCGGTATCCATCTGTGGCTTACACAATTTGATCATCGCAACCTCTGTCAGAACACGTTTTTGCGATGCGAAACGCAAATTGCCGGACAGATCCGATAATATACGTATATAACGGATCAATGTTTCCGTATCCGCAAGCGTTGCCTCTTCTTTCATCTGCGCTAAACGCTCTGTCGAAACATCCAGCATGTCCTCTCCTTGATCGGATGCAGAAAGCATCATCAACCCACGAAGATACCACACATATTCGTTGACAAACTGTGTAAGATCGCGTCCATCGATCAAAATTTCACTAACGATCTCCACGCATCCAACGGCGTCCCCTGCTATCATCTGCCGAAACAAACGGCTGTACACCTCTGTATCTACCGCTCCAAGCACTTCCAGTGCTTTATCGTAAGTCAACGTCTCACCTAAGTTAAAGGCGATGCATTGATCCAATAAGCTAAGCGCATCACGCATAGAACCATCCGCAGCTTTAGCAATATAACGCAATGCCTTATCTTCTGCCGGGATCTGTTCACGCTGCATAAGATCTTGCAATCTTGCTGCTATCGTATCGATCGAAATTCGCTTAAACTTGTATTGCTGACAGCGCGATGTGATCGTAATCGGTATTTTGTGTGCCTCTGTCGTTGCCAAAATAAACACAACGTATTCCGGAGGCTCCTCTAATGTTTTTAGCAGCGCATTAAATGCTCCCGCTGACAACATATGCACCTCGTCGATGATATAGACCTTAAATCTGCCTTCTGACGGAGAATATTGCACTTCATCGATAATGTCTCGAATATTGCCCACACCGTTATTGGAGGCAGCATCAATCTCGATGACATTCATGGAAGTCTGCGCCGTTATTTTACGACACATCTCGCACTCTCCGCAAGGACTGCCATCTATCGGATGCTCACAATTGACTGCCTTTGCCAAAATCTTTGCCACTGTTGTCTTACCGGTACCTCTGGTGCCACAAAACAGATAAGCATGCCCGATGCGATCCGCCCGAACCTGATTTCTGAGGGCTGTCACAATATGATCCTGCCCCTTTACCTCGTCAAACTCCCCTGGACGAAACTTTCGATATAACGCTGTATACGACATTTCCTCAACCATGCCTTTCTATCTGTAATCAATACCCCTTATGTTAAGGACAACGCATTAGCGCAGGCCTTTGCGTCACAATCTCTGTCCATTTTTTACAGGCTGTCTCCAAAACAGATACCCATGTCTTTAATTTCTTGGATCAGCGGATCCTTTGGATCTACCATTTTAAGCTTACCGGCTACTTCCTCCAGCGGAACAGGAACTGTTTTGCCATCGCGCATACCGACCATATATCCATACTTCTCATCAAGGATCAATCTGGCTGCCGCAGCGCCCAGTCTCGTTGACAACACGCGGTCATAAGGGCACGGTTCACCACCGCGCTGCATATGTCCCGGTACCGTAATACGTACTTCCTGTCCGGTTCTCTCCTCGATCTCATGTCCGATCTGATAAGATACCGAAGGATACGTAGAATTCTTCCGTTTCGCCTTAAACTCTTTCTTGGACAATTCGGCCTCTTCTTTTGAAATACATCCTTCCGCTACCGCCAAGATTGAAAATCGCTTGCCCTCTTTGGTTCTCTTCTCTAAGGCCTTTACGATGGAATCTATATCATATGGGATCTCAGGAAGCAAAATAATATCAGCGCCACCTGCAATACCTGCATGCAATGTAAGCCATCCAACTTTGTGACCCATAACTTCGACGATAAACACTCTTCCATGAGATGCTGCTGTCGTATGAATACAATCGATCGCATTTGTCGCAATATTCACTGCGCTTTGGAATCCAAAAGTGATATCCGTTCCCCAGATATCGTTGTCAATCGTCTTTGGCAGAGTAACTACATTGCACCCCTCTTCATGCAAAAGGTTTGCTGTTTTGTGTGTGCCATTACCACCCAAGATAACAAGACAATCCAGTTTCCACTTCTTATAATTGGACTTCATCGCCTCCACTTTGTCCAGGCCATTTTCATCCGGAGTGCGCATTTTCTTAAATGGCTGACGCGATGTGCCAATGATCGTGCCACCCTCCGTCAAAATACCAGAGAAATCTTTTGGTTCCATCTTGCGATAGTTGCCATAGATCAGACCCTTGTAGCCTTCCAAAACACCATAGATCTCTACATCCGGGCAGTTTTCATATAATGTCTTGGCAACACCCCGCATTGTTGCGTTCAAACTCTGGCAATCTCCACCACTTGTCAAAAATCCAATTCTTTTCATGGTTTTGCTCCTTTCCTGTTTCATGTACGCCCGTAATCTTCAAACGAAGAATTTCGAGCGTACATTTTATTTTAATTTCCAAATATCTTCATTGTACTGCGCAATCGTGCGGTCAGAAGAGAAAAATCCCGCTTTTGAAATATTCACGATCATTTTCTGTGCCCAAGCATCACGATCCTCGTAATCCTTAAGCGCCTGCTCTTTGACCTTAATATAATCTTTGAGATCAAGCAATGTCATAAACCAATCTTTGGTCACGATCTCCATATACAAACGGATCAAACTCTTCTTATTACCAATCGCAAACATCTCCTTGCTAATAATAAAGTCAACAAATTTTGCAATTTCAGGATCTGCGTCATAGATCTTTTCTGCACTGTAAGCTGCCTTGTCATACAACGCAATGACATCTTCACTGGATTCACCAAAAATATAAATATTGTCATCGCCAACAAACTGATGTATCTCTACATTGGCGCCATCTTCCGTACCAAGCGTGATCGCACCATTCAGCATGAATTTCATGTTACCGGTTCCCGATGCTTCCTTAGATGCAAGTGAGATCTGCTCTGAAATATCTGCTGCCGGAATAACCTTCTCCGCATAAGTGACGTTATAATTCTCTAACATGACAACTTTCAGATACGGACTCACTTCCGGATCCTTACTGATCAACTCTGACAGGCAGAGGATCAAGTGAATAATATCCTTTGCGATCGTATAGGCAGGAGCCGCTTTGGCACCGAAGATCATAGTGATCGGCGTCTTCGGCTTATTCCCCGCCTTAATGTCCATATATTTGTAAATAATATACAATGCATTCATCTGCTGTCTCTTATATTCATGCAGACGCTTGACCTGAACATCAAAGATGGAATGATCGTCGATCGTGATTCCCTCTTTATCCTGCAAATATTGCTTAAATTCTGTCTTCTTGGTCTGTTTCACATTCAAAAGAGTCTTGACAAATGCCGGATCATCTGCAAATTTCTGCAGGTTTTCCAATTCAGAAGCATCCTTTTTATAACCCTCACCGATCATATCCGTGATCAAAGATGTCAGTTCATGGTTACAATGCAGCAGCCAGCGGCGGAATGTGATACCGTTTGTCTTGTTATTGAACTTATTTGGATAAATATCCTTAAACGGCTTCAACTCACTCTTCTCTAAGATTTCCGTATGCAGTGCTGCAACACCATTTACACTAAATCCATAGTGAATATCGATATGTGCCATGTGCACGCGCTGATCCTTGTCAATGATCGCAACGCGTTCATCCCCATATTTTTCTTTCGCCTTAACATCCAGCATCTTGATAACCGGGATCAACTGCGGCACTACTTTCTCCAAATACCAAATCGGCCAAGTTTCCAGTGCCTCTGCCAATATCGTGTGGTTTGTGTATGCACACATCTTAGATACAATGTCGATTGCTTCATCAATATTAATATCACGAAGTAACAGCAGACGGATCAACTCCGGAATAACCATCGTTGGGTGCGTGTCGTTAATCTGGACGACTGCATAATCAGCCAGATCATGAATGTTACTGCCCTTAGCCACCGCCTCATCAATAATCAGCTGCGCTGCATTGCTGACCATAAAGTATTGCTGATAGATACGAAGCAGTTGTCCCTGATAGTCACTGTCATCCGGATACAAAAACAATGTAAGATTACGGCGGATATCCTCTTTATCGAAGTTAATTCCATCTCCTTCAACAATACTTTCATCTACAGTATCAAGATCAAATAATTTGAGTGTATTACACTGGTTATCATATCCTGTTACATCAATTTCATACATGACCGACTGCACTGTCTGCCCACCGAAAATAACCGGATAACTCACATTAGTACGTCGCAAGACACTCGGATCCGTAATCCACGGATTTGGCGTCTCTTTCTGCAAATTGTTTTCGAATTTCTGCTGAAAAAGTCCCAAATGATAATTCAAGCCGACACCGTCTCCCGGAAGACCAAGTGTTGCGATCGAATCCAAAAAACATGCCGCCAAACGGCCTAATCCACCATTACCAAGAGATGGCTCATTCTCTATTTCCTCAATCTGTGCCAAACTCTTACCATGCTCTTTCAACGCATTGGCTACCTGATCGTAAATTCCTAAATTGATCAAATTGTTTGAGAGCAGCTTACCGATCAAAAACTCCGCTGAAATGTAATAAAGTTTCTTCTTGCCCTGAATCTGACCCTTCTGCTTTGCGATATCTTTCGTTAACTGCAATAACCCTGCATAAATTTCTGCATCACTTTCTCTGGCTGCGATGCTTTGGATCTCATTCTCGTACATAATGTCCTCCATCCGTATTAAATTAACCATTTTCGCAATGTCCCACCCATCGGCAAAACACTCCGATGATATTTTACCACATTTTTTTTGAAAAGAATAGAAAAAAAGAGCAAAACATTTTGCTCTTTTTTCATCAAATAATATACCAGCGTTAACGTGGGAACATCAAGAAAAACAGGACTTTACGCAATTTACCGACACTGTTTCGAATAGCCTGTACGTATTCTCTCGTCTGTTTCCAGAACTTCTGCTGTTCCTCCGGCGATATATCATCGGGACTATAACCGCTGCGCCAGATCGTCTCGATATACCATTGCCGCTGCTCTTGCGAAACTGCTCCCTGTAAATTGGTTTCTAAAAGCTTCTGCAGCCCCTGTTCACCAGAACCTTTTGGTACGGCATTTCCGGCAAGCCACAATGCATCCATCAGATAAGAGATACTGCGTCCAACCGCAATTTTTCCCTTCTTCCTGCTCGCTGTCACGATCCTATGTTTTCGATTTTCCTGCCGCAGTCTAAAACACAACACGACAAAAATCACAAGCAAAACAAGCAAAATCAATACTATCTGCGGTACTGTCAAATGAACGGATCGCTTCTGTCCATTGTGATGATCCTTAGCGTTCTTTTCGCCCGACACATCTGCCTTTTGCTTTGGTGTTGGAACAGGTGTCGGTTCCAGCGTCTCAAGCGGCTCTTCATCCGGTTCCTGTGTCATAGCTGCCGCTGTCTCCGTTGGCTCCGGTGTGGCACTCTGCGCTTCTGCCGGTGCCGCCGTTGCTGTCGCCTCTGCCGATTGGTCATCTCCTCCATTCCCTGCCGTAGACGGCGTCATATCCCACGGCATCCATCCAAAGTGTTCGCCATATGTCTCCGTCCAGGCATGTGCATCAGAATCAATCACCGTCGCTGTGTACTTTCCGTCTTTCCCTTTATGAAAACTCTTCTTAGAAAGCCGATAACCGGATACATATCTCGCAGGCACACCCAGATCACGCAGTAATATCGTTGCCGCTGTCGCATAATGCTCGCAATAGCCTTTCTTTTGTCCAAACAAAAAATATTCCGCATAGTCCTGTCCTGCCGGTACGCTGTCAAGCTTCAGGCTATAGGAAGTGTTTTCTGCCAAAACCTCTGCTACACCATTTACCGCCCACAAAAGATCTCCTTCTTGGTCCGCTGAATAATAACCCTTAAAATATTTTTGGACAAGCTTTTTATATTTTTCTAACTCCGGTGCATTGTAGGATCCATAATGTCTCGAAGCATACTCCGTATATTTCTTTTCTATAGACTGTTCGATACTGCTGTACTCTAACGTATCATCCGAATCGTAATCGTCTTCGTACAAACTCGGATCATCAATTGAGGAAATATATGATTTCTGCTCCGTTTGTGACATTAGATAATAATCTGTCGTATAGGATTTCTTAGCCCGCTTGATCTCTCCATCTCCGATCAGTTTCACGACCGTGTCCGACGAGTTGCTGTCCCCCGTCTTCAAATTTGCAAAATACGGCAAAAACGCCTTGCCGCCAATGGGTGACATTCCATGATATTCCACTGTGATCTCGCCATTCTGTATCGCACTTTGCAGACTTTTTGAATAGGAAGCCTCCACTGCCAGAACTCCATAGTTCTGCCCCCAAAGGTATGTTTGCACATCTTCAAACTGTTCCTTAAACTCTTTGTTGTCTCCCGCAGACCATACACCATTATGATACGTTTCACCGGTAAAACCGCGAAAATACAGATCACTATCCGGTTCAAAGTCCAAGGTGACCGTCATAATCTTTTTGCCGGTGTAATGCGGTGCAGTATTGCTCATGATGCCCTCGCCGCCAATGCCACCTTTGCTACGCACAAACTGTGCCGCCTGCTGGATCTTTTCGATCAACTGCTTCTCCAACTTCATCTCTTTACGCTGAAAAACAGCCGAATGCTTTAAAACCGGTTTCTCAATCTTATGTGTTACGACACCACCGACACACATACTTATCGCCAGCAAAATACAGGCAGCAACTAACGCAGGCACGATGTTGTGCGGCATCATTTTGCGCCAATGTATTCGAACCATTTTGGTACGCGTTTTCGTACGCTTGCTCTGTTTCCGTATATACTTATATTGTCTGCGCAGCATATTCCGGACACGATCCCGCAAATTTTCTTGAATACTGGTAATATATCCTGACTTTCTGCGAAACATTTTACACAACAACAAAATTACCATGCCGGCAATTAACTGTATGATCGTATTTTTGCCCGGTGCCCTGCCACAGCACAAGCAACCGGAGATTGCCAGATAAACCGGCGTATACGCTAATATCTCCCAAGAAAGCTGCAGCATCATAAATGCCGCCAGATAACCGATCAAGATGCATCCAAAAATAAGCGCCATGTCTGCATGTCCATTCACTTTACGCAAGCTTTCTGCGATCAACCCACTGCCTGTATAAGCAGAATATCTTTGATTGACCCTGTCTGCAAAATACATCGCACTGTTCATAAGCGCACGGCATTTTACCCAGACAAACAAAGCCAATACGCATAATATTGCAATATGACCGATCACCGCTGCTTTACGGCGATCTATCATAGAAACCACAGTAATTAACACGGCTGCGATTCCAAAAAACAGCACAGCTCTCTCTCTGTGAATCGACGCATCAAACGTCTGACTCAACATGCAAACCGTTCCGTTCATGATCAAAAACACCCCTGTAACAGCAAGCAGTCTAAGCAGCAACTGCGAGAGAAAACTTCTTTTACTCATCTCGTTTCCTCCCCTCTTGCTCCAAGGCAAATTCTGCAATCTCTTCGCCATCCAATGTCTGACACACTTTATCCGACAAGATCCACTCTGCCGATTGTGATTGTCCATATCTATCCTGATAGGCAATTCGCATTTGATCAATATCTCTGCTGCCAACCAGCATATCTACACGCAGCAGCGCAATACAATCATTCAGATCACCTTCATCTTTTATTTTGCATCTTCCTACCGCATCCTCTAGGCAATACACCAAAATGTGTGCACAGCCTTTTTGCAGCAGCTTAATGGATAGTGAAAACAAAAATGTGATATAAGCAAGAAGCTGTTCTGTATCTTTTACCGGTGCCAAATAAATAACCGGCATAATATTCTGCTCAGAAATAAATTCGTACACCATAATCTCATCCCGTTTCGCCGATAGTTTCCAATGGATATTGTGCATACGGTCTCCCGGACGGTATTCTCGAATCTCTGATACTTCCGGTGGATTCTTTTCCATTGATGTACTGTCGTCTCCCTCTTGCTCCAAATGCTGCGTATGATATTTAACTCCCGCCGATATTCCTATTTCATGATAAACCGGCAAGACTGCCAGCACTTCACTTTGATCCAGATTGCGACGCGACACACCGATACTCGTAAATCCAAAGTAATCATAATGTCTCACAGATACCAACCGAAAATAAACACCTCCCGGATATGAAGGTGTCCACTCTCCGCGAATTCGTATCGGCTGTGCCGATCTGCGCTGCAGACCTCCCGGAAGCATGCAGTCTATAATGATCTCCCCTGTCGTATCGTTCAGCACGTGATATGCCTCTACGACAATACGAATACGACCAGATGGCAAAAAGCAGCGATTCTGTGCCAAAACTGCTAATGTCATTTGCTCGCCGGAGGCAACTGTTTCTGTGATTTTGTCAAAAGAAAACCGAAGTTTGCGAAAAAAAAGTAAATGAAAACCTAACAAAAGCAGCAAAAAGCATACGATCCATACTGCACAATAGAGCATACCCGTACTATGATAGATCAATGCCACATACACTACGACCCCTGCCGTAATGAGTCCCGTAATAAAATTTTTCATCCGTACCCCCCTGCATTTCCTAACGTCTTGCAGCAGTCGGCTTTTTCACGGTCTGCATTACTTCGATCAAAATAGATTCTGCTGATCTCTTTGCCGCCTTTGCTTTAGCGCTTCGCACGAGCCTATGTGCCGCAACATCCAAAAAGATTTCATCGATATCCCCCGGGATCACGTAATCTCTGCCATGTAAAAATGCGATTGCTTTGGAAATACGCATCAGTGCAACGCTGCCACGTGGGCTGACTCCCAGCTCGATCAATGCATTGGTTCGTGTTGTCTGACAAAGTTCACACAAATAACGGTAAATATCATCTGCCATATAAATCTGCTCCACTAATTTTTTGCAATATAATAATTGTTCTGCATTGATTACCGGCTGTAATACTGCCTTGTCATCTTGAACCTGACGTCCTTTGACAATTGCAATTTCATTTTCTAACGATGGATATCCAAGACTTGTACAAATCATAAAACGATCCAACTGGCTCTCCGGCAAAAGCTGTGTTCCAACACTTCCCGCCGGATTTTCCGTAGCAATGACCACAAACGGTTCCGGTACTTTTCGTGTTACACCATCTACTGTCACATTTCCTTCTTCCATAACTTCTAATAATGCTGACTGTGTCTTCGGTGAAGTTCGATTGATCTCATCCCCCAAAAACAAATTGCACATCACTGCTCCGGTCTGATATTCAAATGTTCCCGTCTGTTTCTGATACATCGAAAAACCTAATAGATCGGATGGCATGACATCCGGCGTGAACTGCAGTCGATTATTCTGCAGTGCCATTGTCTCTGAAAATGCCATCGCAAGCGTTGTCTTACCGACACCCGGTATATCTTCCAATAAAATATGTCCTCCAGCCAAGATCGCTGCCATTACTTTACGAACACACTCTTCTTTACCAATTACAATTTGATTTACCTGTGCCAAAACCTCTGCTACTTTCTGCTGACACAAGATCATGTCATCTCTCATTTTTTTCTCCCCTCTTTCATTACGTTATATGCCTCAAACTTTGCACATCAAAAGAAACGGAGAGGCGTAGTCCTACGACTACGCTTCTCCTACATATTCTCACCTGACACAGGCGCAACCCTTTCTGCTCTTCTGAAAAGTTACTACAAAACTCTTCCTCACATTAAATGCAGCCACCCCTGTGTCCAATCTTTTATAATTTGTAAAGCGGGCCATAAGCTGCGCATGCTCTATAATCCTGACCCTCTTTATCCATACCAAATGCATTCCATGCAGCTGGTCGGAAAATATCTTCCTCCGGTACATTGTGCATACATACCGGAATACGAAGAATGGAAGCCAATGTGATCAGATCCGCACCAATGTGTCCATAACTGATTGCACCGTGGTTTGCTCCCCAATTGTTCATAACATCATAAGCTGTCTTAAATGCACCCTGACCCGTTGTGCGTGGTGTAAACCAGGTACAAGGCCATGTATAATCTGTTCTCTTCCACAACTTGTCAGATACTTCATCCGGAAGGTTTACGGTATAACCCTCACAGATCTGTAATACCGGACCCAAGCCTTTGACAATATTGAGACGGATCATAGTAGCAGGCATCTCCGCTCTCGTTAAATAACGGGAGGAGAAACCGCCTCCACGGAAATATCCGGAATCAGCACAGCACCATTCTGTTGCGTCCAGACATGCCTTCTGATCTTCTTCTGTCATCTCCCAGAAAGGTTTCATGACACCATTGCCATTCTCATCTTTCACTTCACCACAAGCATCCAGACACGCTGCACCGGAATTGATCAAATGCAGGAAACCACCTGCCTCTTTCGCAATACCCTCTAACTCATAGCCAGTTGTTCTCTTTACAGCTTCCGGACTCCAATAAGTACGAACATCTGCGAAAATTTGTGCTCTTCCGGTAAGCAGTTTCATGAAAAGCATACCAATACCGTTGAGTGTATCGTTCTCTGTTGCTAAAATATACGGCTCACGCGCTCCATTCCAGTCAAAGGAGGAATTGAGCAGTGCCTCTGCATAATCACCATTCGGATAAAAGTCGGTCCACTGTCTCTGACCCTGAAAACCTGCTGCGATTGCATTATGTCCTACCATCTCTTCCTCTCTGCCTTTCGGAAGATTTGGATTACCGTTCATTAAATCTTTGATAATGCACATCATCTTAACAACAAATTCCCAATCGCGTTCCTTCTGCTCATCGCTTCGTTTCACGATCTCAGGATTCTTATCCCATCCCTCACGGCAATGAGACTTTGTCCAAGACATTGCTTTCTCAAACTCTGCTTCATCGTATATACCTTCTGTCATTCGACGAATGATCTCCACCTCATCAACAGACTCAACACGCATTCCTAAATATTCTTCCATAAAGGAGGAGTCTACGATAGATCCTGCAATACCCATACAGATCGATCCGATCTGCAGCCAAGATTTGCCTCGCATCGTTGCTGCCGCTACGGCTGCACGACCAAAACGAAGTAATTTTTCCTTAACGTCTTCCGGAATCTCCGTTGCATCCGCTTCCTGCACATCTTTGCCATAAATACCAAATGCCGGCAAACCTTTCTGTGCATGTGCTGCCAATACTGCTGCCAAATATACTGCTCCCGGACGCTCTGTACCATTAAAGCCCCATACACCCTTAATCGTATCTTTGTCCATGTCCATAGTCTCGGATCCATAGCACCAGCATGGTGTCACAGTCAATGTAATATCCACACCTGCTTTACGGAACTTATCTGCACAAGCCGCTGCTTCTGCTACACGTCCGATTGTCGTATCCGCAATGATAACTTTGACCGGTTCTCCATTGGAATAACGGATATTCTGACGGAACAGCTCTGCCGCACTCTTAGCCATATTCATCGTCTGTTCTTCCAAAGATTCACGAACCTTAAGCGGTCCTCTTCGTCCATCGATCGTCGGACGAATTCCAATCACCGGATAATCCCCAATTAGTCTGCTTTTTGCCATTTGCTACTACCTGCCTTCCTTGAATATATTCTCACACCCTGATACCTTTCTATTTTACTGCATTTTGGCAGAGAATACAATCATTGACTTCTTTTATTTTGAAGATAAGCTTGGCATGCAATTAGTCAAGAATTAATATAGGTAACATCTTCCCAATCACTTGTAACAAATTGTCCACTTTCTGT
>ENA-OROL01002679-OROL01002679.1-human-gut-metagenome-genome-assembly--contig:-NODE-2679-length-12068-cov-2.792558_pt1 | contig 12068 bp, 10 predicted proteins | sample MGYA00242128_ERZ509048 | MGnify/ENA primary metagenome ERZ509048 (study PRJEB26280, sample SAMEA2338750) | human gut metagenome | biome: human gut; feature: human-associated habitat; material: faeces...
TTTCATTTTTATAATTATGTTTTTTATCTGTTTCAAATCGATAGATTTCCCCTTTTGTGATCTTCTGAATATCTTCACCACACTCAATCGTAAGTTCTCCATCTGTAACTGAAAGATATTCTCTTGTCTTCTCTCCATGGCTGCCACTGATATATTTGCCCCCTGGTTCGATATCAATGCGGTAAATCTCTAATTGGTGATTATCTTCATATGGAAAACATGTCCATACTTTGTATTCACCGATCATTTCTTTTGTTGGTGTCATCTGATCTGGTGTTACAAGGCAAGATTCCATTGGCGGAGCATCAATTAATTCTTGGAATTCGATTCTTAATCCGCTTGTGATCTTTCCTAAAACACCTAACGATGGATTTGCTGTTCCTTTCTCAATCTGAGCTAACATACTTTTACTAACACCTGTTTGTTCTGATAGTACATCAAGACTCATGCCCTTGGAAGTTCGAATTCTTTTTAGGTTGACAGCTACATTGTGAGATAGGTATGATTGATAATCCATAGAAGACTCCTTTTTGCTTTTATTATCAGTTTCTTCATTTCTGCGTGTTCTAATGCAAGTATTATTACTATCCTTATGTTATCTGCAATACTGCTTTAATGCAAGTGCAATTTTTTACATAACCATTCCTTTTTTTAATGCAAACAGTTGCGAAAGAAAGAGGTTTTTATGTAAAAGCTCTTTCAAACGTCTATTCAAATTATGACGTTTGATAGAGCCTTGTCTTTCTGCTGTCATTTCGTTATAATAGGATTAATCGAACATATATACGGGAGGAATTTTATTTTGGATCAATTATTATGCCAATTAAACCAGGCACAACTAGAAGCTGTTACATCTACAGAAGGTTTTATCCGAGTGATCGCAGGGGCCGGTTCTGGAAAAACCAGAGCGTTATCTCACAGATTTGCCTTTTTGGTTAACGAAATTGGAATTTTGCCAGGCAATATCCTTTGTGTTACTTTCACAAACAAAGCTGCTAACGAAATGAGACATCGGATTCATAATCTCATTGCTGATAACGATACTGGTTATATTAATACCTTCCATGGATTTTGTGTATCCATTCTACAGGAAGACTCCCATGCCGTACAATATCCAAAGAATTTTCTTGTTTTAGACAATCAGGATATTGATTCTATGTTAAAGATCATTTATGAGGAACGCGGACTTACACTTCGTCATAAGACATTTTCAAAGGCAAGAGATATGATCGAGATGTATAAATTAGAACGATATCCTAATTATTATCTTGATCTGATCACAATGTCCCTTGATACATTACGGCAAAAATATTTGAGGGCTACCGATGTGAATGATATCATTTTTTATGGATATTTATATCAGGAGAAGAAATGTTTTGGTCTCGATTACAACGATCTTTTGAAATTTTCTCTTTATATTTTTGAAAAGAATAAAGAGATCCGTTTAAAATGGCAGAAACGTCTGGAATACATCATGATCGATGAGTTCCAGGATATTGATAAGATTCAATATCAATTAATGAAAGTCTTATGCGGATATCATAAAAACCTCTTTATTGTAGGAGACCCAGATCAGACAATCTATTCCTGGCGCGGTGCAGATATCAACTATCTCCTTAATTTTGACAAAGCTTTCCCTGATGTCAAAACGATCATGATGAATGAAAATTATCGTTCTACTCCTCAGATCTTATCGGTATGCAATTCACTGATCGATAAGAATAAAAATCGTATGAAAAAGGACCTTCTGCCAATGTGTCATAGCAAAAATTCAGTGCTTTATTATCACGGAGATACTTCAGAAGAGGAATCTGATTGGATCGCAGATCAGATCATAAAATTACATAAAAAAGATATCTCATATAAGGATATCACGATTCTTTATCGTGCTCATTACGTTACCCGAACCTTGGAAGAGACATTGTTAAAAAAGAAAATCCCATATAGCATCTATAGTGGAATTCAATTTTTTGAGCGAATGGAAGTAAAAGACGCACTGTCTTATCTGCGTATGATCACATACAAAGATGATCTCTCTTTTTTAAGGATTGTGAATGTTCCAAAACGAAATATCGGTAAAAAACGAATGGAATTTCTTCAAGCATATGTAAATGCTCATCACTGTTCTTTTTATGAGGCATTAAAAGAATGTGTGGAAGATCCAATTTTTAAAGGAACAGATGCAAAAGATTTTATCTCATTGATCGATGCTTTTTCAGTGACTTATGAGCAACGAACAATTTCTGAAGTTTTATCTGATATTTTGGATCGAAGTGGTTATGAAGAAATGCTTCGAACTACTGGAAATCAGGAACGTCTTGATAATCTGGCTGAATTAAAACAAGCTGTTTATGATTATGAAATATCTTGTGGCGAGGAAGCTCTGCTACCTGATTATCTTGATCATATTGCCCTATTTACGAATAGTGACGTTACTGATGATTCTGACAAAGTAAAATTGATGACATTACATAGTGCAAAAGGATTGGAATTCCCACACGTATTCCTATGTGCATTAAATGAAGGAATTTTTCCTTCCAAGAAAACCTCTACAATTGAGGGAATGGAAGAGGAACGTCGTCTTGCATTTGTTGCAATGTCACGTGCCATGAAAAGTTTATTTTTAAGTGAATCGCACGGAAAAAATTTTGATGGATCAACCCGTTACCCATCTAGATTTATTTTAGATATCGATCAAAAATTTTTAGAATACGTTAAAAAGCCAGAAGATACTCTGATCGCAGAAACCAAAAATTACATTCATTACAGTAATCGCTATTTAGATGGTTATGTCGCTGAACAAACTTTTCAGGTTGGTGATAAGATCATTCATAATGTCTTTGGACAAGGTAGGATTAAATCCATCCTTTCTGATCGAAATGCATATATGATCAAATTTGAACAAATAGAAACACCTCGGATCATTTCATTTCGGGTTCCAATAAAAAGAGCTTAAGTTTTATGTAAAAGAATCCTGAGTAAATTTTTACTACTCAGGATTCTTCTTTGTATAAAGAACTAATCGTAAATATCCTGCTATCTCTGATACAGCTTCTGTCATTTTGGTACTTTCATATAGGTATAATAAAATTGCTCGAAGTCCATATTGGATAAAAGATGTACTCCATCCTAATGATCCTTGTGGATTAATTGATGCACGTCTGACTGTTTCAAAATCTCCTGTATAAAAACATAACATGTAATATAGATATTCGTCATCGGTTTTATTTAATAGTACTGTTCCTCATATGTACCACTACAGTCAGGATAAGAAGCAGAACGATCAGCACGGTTATAAAAACCAAAACTGCCATGGACTGCGGTTGCTTCGGAAATCAATTACAGCCAGTTTTCCAGAACATCATTCAGCTTATTCATATCCAGCGGTTTCGCGATATGTCCATTCATGCCTGTATTTTTGGCCAGCTGTACATCTTCTGCAAAAGCATTGGCAGTCATGGCAACAATAGGCAGTTTTCCCTTTTCACCCGGAAGGCTCCTGATTGCTGCAGTTGCCTCATAACCATTCATGACAGGCATTTGGATATCCATAAAAATAAGATCATACGAACCTTTCGGAGAAGCTTCCACTTTCTCAACTGCAATTTTCCCATTTTCTGCCGTTTCCACTTTTGCACCTGTCATCTGCAAAATTTCACCAGCAATTTCTCTGTTCAACTCATTATCCTCAACCAGCAGAATCCTTTTTCCTGTGTAGTCTGATTCTGACAACTTCTCCAGATAATTTCTTGCTGTTTTTTCTTTTCTGCCTGAAGTAAACTGCCGCAGTGTAGCCGTCAGCCGGGAACGGAACAGCGGTTTTGCAATAAAAGCATCTATGCCCGCCGCCTTTGCTTTTTCTGAGGAATAAGCAGAAGATAATACTTGTCCGCAACCGATACTTTTTGCTTCTGGTTTATATACTTTTATATCTGCAATCGTACAAGTTTCATATCCCCATGCATGGTCAATCAATAACTCTGCATTAATGCCAAATAGCTTATAAAGTAATTCCTCATTATGATATTCCTTTTCTTTTCCAACAGAGCATCTAGCAACGTCTCCCATCGTGTAAATTTGATATGCAGCAAGCTTTTTGGCATATCCTTTCCCTACTCTCCAGAAATCTGTAATCGGCTGATGTTCCCATAATTTCTTTCGATATGTTATCTCATCAAGATAAGCAATTCTCACCCCATACTCGTCTGCCGGCACATGCTTTGCCATAATGTCCATTGCAATCTTTGCAAGATATAGATTCGTACCAATCCCTGCAGTAGCTGTAATCCCTGTTTCTTTTAATACATCCTGTATCACTTTAGAAATTAATTCTTTTGCCCCCATCTGATAATTTGTTAAGTATCCTGTCAAATCAATAAAAACCTCATCAATCGAATATACATGAATATCTTCTGGAGCAAAATACCGAAGGTAGATCTGATATATTTGTGTACTATATTTCATATACAATGACATTCTCGGAGGTGCTGTAATATATGCCAGTGCAACCGAAGGATCACTTAATTTATCTGAATGAAAGGATTGTCCTATAAATTTATGCCCCGGAGCAGATTCCTGTCTTTCCTTATTAATCCTCTTCACTTTCTGTATTACTTCAAATAAGCGAGGACGTCCTGGAATACCATATTTTTTTAAAGAAGGAGAAACGGCAAGACATATGGTCTTTTCAGTACGGCTCTTATCGGCAACAACGAGATTCGTTGTGAGAGGATCTAGGCCTCTTTCCACACATTCCACTGAGGCATAAAATGATTTTAAGTCGATTGCAGCATATATCTTATCCAAATCTATCCCCCTCCTTAAAATAACAATATTATTGATTTAGTATACCATACGTATGTTCTTTTATCCACAAATATCCCATACTTCTTAACATATTTTTCTCATAAAAGTGCTAAATTTTCATGATATAAAACGAATTACTATTTGCAATTAATATTTTCATTACATACATATCATATTCTAAGTTACAAAACATTGATAACTTTATTGATAATAAATATAGGGCATGAAAAAAAGCCGGAAGCCACCTTTTATCTGTGACTTCCGGCAATAAATCTATCCTTTCTTCTTCCTGGCAATCAAAACTCTCCGATACTGTCGCATTTTTTCTGCACCTACCAGTGTAAAGTATCGTTTTACCAATCATCTCTAGCTACTCTTTTCGTTTGATAAAACTAGTATACTGATTAGCCCTCAATACATCAAGCAACGCAAATTAACATTCATGCAACGCCCAATATTACAAGGATTCATTAAGTCCTCTATAAACTTGAATTTTGTGTTTTCCATTTGACTTATAAATATTTGCTTGCTTCTCTGATACTCAATTTATCCATCTTGTCTTTATGAGTTTCAACAAAATTTCTTACCCAATCCTGATTTGTCTTAGAATAATCTCTCAGACTCCAACCGATGGCTTTGTTGATAAAGAACTCTGAACTGCCAAAGTTATTCACTAATATTTTTTCAAGCAATTCCGTATTTGTTCGCTCTTTCCTACAAAGCTGGTGGTCAATAGCAATTCGGCGCACCCAAAAATCTTCATCTGTTGACCACTCCAACATTAGGTCATTTATTCGTTCATCTGTAAAAGCTATAATCTATGCCGAGATACCCCATCACATCGGATACACCTTCTGTCCATCTGGCATACTCCTCCTGAGAATATGCTACTGTGTGCATATTCCCACAAGCATTCCGCAACAGCGTAGACAGCGAACCCGCCATCTTCTGCGCTTTCATATATGCCTCTGTATCATAAGGATCATTACCGCCGGAAACCTCCACACCCTGTTGCTTTACCTTCAATATGTAACCGTCGTTTACAGCGATGCGCATGTCGGATGCAATATTGACGGAATTGCTCAGCCTGTTTAGAGAAGAACTATCTACCAGCTTAATCGGCGTTTTGAGCACCTATACCAAATCCTCTATGGGATTTAACAGATTCTGCATCGAACCATTGAATACCTCCCTGTCCTTTATTGCTGTATTTTTCACATTTGATGTGAATTGTCTGGTATTCGGATTGATATAATAAGATTGATTATTTGAAATTTCCATTGTTTTCTCCTTTGAACTCATGTTTTCAAACGGATCACACGACACCCATCTTCCGTCCAGGAAAGCACGATAGCTTTGCCGTATACGCTTCGCCCATGGCAGATATACAGCTTATCGCCGCGGTATGTTTCCCGGTTCCAAAGTATCAGGGTTTTCTTGGTTCCGTCTGGTTTTTCAACGTCCCAAGCAGCGGCTACATCAGAAGATACCGGATCTTCTTTTCTTAGCTGATACACCGGAACGGAGTTGACTTTATACTTTGCGTCACAGATCATCGTTTGTGTCGTCAATCTGTCCTGCATTTGATTCACTTTCACCAGTATCGGTGCGTATTGCTTTTCATTATATCGCTTTGATATCACACCAAATCGGAATTGCAAATTCTCCGAAGGGGTAATGCTAAGAGATACATCTTCGTTATGGATAAGATAATGCTCCTTCCCAGGTTCGACACAGACATTACTGTCCAAATGGAAATATTCTTTGACCTGGTGTGTTCCCTGACAAACGGCATCCTGAGTGGACAACCAGATGCCGTCATCCAGCACCAAAATTTTTCTCTTTATCAGATAGGGCGTACCATTTAACAATGTTCCATGAAACGCCATCTCCGCATAGTGTGCGTTTTCTGCTTCTGCGAAGTAGTTTTTCAGAGTTTCGTCATAACGGTGATAGCTCCAGGAACCATCCGGTTCTCCGCCGGACTGACCATCAATAACACAAACATTGTGCGCACACGGTTTTTTCAGCAGGACCCGCAGCGGATCTCCCTCCAGATATGTGTATCGTCCACTGTCAATCAGGAACGGTTTTCCCTTATAGTACATGGACAGATGGGTCTGATCCGCATGACCGTGGCTGCTGCCAAGAGTACCGTTTTTCAGCCAAGTAAATGCAGCGTCCCTGCTCCATTCGGAGCGGAAGAAAATATTTCCGCTGTCATCGCAGTTCCAGGAACATAATTGTGGAATAGCAGGCGTTACCCGCTGAAAGCTGTGGATACCAGGGCGGCCCAACAGCCAGGCGCTGTCCATATCCATCGTTTCTCCGGCAGCATAGCGGTAGATGCCTCCGCCTGGCAGCAGCGCCGCAGCTCTGGCCATAACATCCCGCACATCGCTGTCACACTGCGCCAATTGTTGAAATGATGGATCCGAAGAATGCAGGACATGTCTGCTTAGGACACGAATGGCTTCTGTTAGCCAGCCCGGAGCATCGGGATGAAATCCTTCACCGGGCTTTGCGGCGGCTTCCCTGGCATCTGTCCAAGCGCTCTTGGAATCAACTGCATTAGATGCCATGATATTGACGGGCTTTTCAATAAGGTTTGCAAATCTCAACTGAGCCAGCAGTTTCACGCAGGTATTCAGGACTTCCACATGATACATTGCAGACTGTTCCCAATGACTTCCATCGCCAAGAATCTGCAAACTTAACTGTAGTTTTAATTCATCCCACGCCCATCTGATGACGTTGTCCGGCAGGAAATCCGCCAACCAAATATATCCAACACAAATCGCAGTCGTTTGCAAAGCACCCCAGTTACTTAAGGCGTATTTACCAATATACCGACTGTACATATTGTTATATTGTTCCCGTAAAGAATGTATAATCAACCTTGCATCCGCATCTGAAATAATGTCATCTGCCAGCAAATGCAATAACAGTGTACTCCAATTCATGCACCGAATGCCGGTATCGATTGTCCGGGTTGCATCCGTGCCTTGCAATGTGATTGGATTCTTCTCGATCCAATCAAGAATAAAGAAACGCAGTTTTTCCGTATATACCCGATTGCCAGTCAGCACATACGCCTGCCAAAGTTTGTTTAAGAAATCATGCCGGTTCAGCATGAAGACCCATTCAGGGTCACCGTTGGGGCTATCTTCCCAAGTGTCCAAGGAAATCGTATAGGGCGTGGCACACGGTTCCATGTCCCACCTGTCCATATAGACAAACGTATTATTCAAAAGCATATCAGCTTGACGAATCACTTCGTCAGCCTCTTCTTTGCAATATTCCAAAATGTACCGAGATGTAAAACTATAATCGTAGCAGTTCTTCAGCAACTTTGCATAAGTTCGCAGATCCTTCAACGGAATACCTCCCTTAGAAAAAGGGCAGGGATGCATATACATCCCTGCCCCAGTAAAAATATGCCGTCTATGAAAAGTCAGCACTCACCGTCGCACCAAAGGGTATGCTATTATTCAGCAAAATCCACCGTCATGCCAGGGAACAGGGATCAGCCCAAGATGCCCAGGATGGACAGAGCAATGCCTAGGATCATAGTAAAGATGATCAGCTTGATGGTCTTCCACTTTTTAACGCGGATCAGATAGAACATCAGGCCAACATACAAGCAGGGCAGCAGGCAGGGAGCGATGCCGTCGATCATGCTCTGGATGGAGATCAGCTTCTCTTCACCGGTAGCAGCAATAGCGGTGTAGGTGAAAGCGATGTTCAGCTTGACCATCTTGGCAGCCAGACCGGAGATAACGGCAACACCGATCATGGAAGCGACGGAAGCGATCTTGTTGATGGAATCGGTCAGAGTGCCGATAATCTTAGTACCAACGTTGTAGCCCAGCAAAGCGGACAGGTACTTGATGATGAACAGAGTGATGTTCATGCCCAGCAGGTACACAAACACACCAGCCATCTGGCCTTCGAAAGCCAGAGAAGCGCCGATGGTACCCAGCAGAGGAGCCAGGATGAACTGGGACAGAGAGTCACCAACACCGGCCAGGGGGCCCATCAGAGCCATCTTGATCTGACGGATGTCCTCAGGGGGGGTGTCATTTTCCAGCATTGCCAGATGCAGGCTGGTGATGAAGGGAACGAAGTGCAGGTTGGTGTTGTAGAACTCGATGTTGTCCAGCAGAGCCTTCTGCAGAGCATCATCGTCACCCTTGTACATCTTTTTCAGAGCGGGGTACAGCATGTTGGCGTAGCCCAAGCCCTGATAGTTACCGTAGTTAAAACCGTTCTGGATGAAATATGCACGCAGACCAGTCTTAATGTAATCGGATTTCGTAAGTTTAGTCTTAGATGCCATCTTCGAACACAACCTCCTCTTCTTCTGCTGCAGCGCCGCCCTTACCCTGGTTGAAGAAAACGATCAGAGCAACAGCAGCAGCGGTGATAGCGATAGCCATCGTGGGCATGCCCAGGTAAGCAAACAGGACGTAGCCGATCATAACGAAGGGGATAGCTTCCTTCTTGGCCATCATGTTCAGGATCATAGCGAAACCAACAGCGGGCAGCATGTTACCGGCGACGGACAGGCCCTTGCTCAGCCATGCGGGGATCAGGTCAATGATAGCCTCCAGCAGAGGAGCGGACAGAGCGGCAGTCAGACCGATCAGGCAACCAACGATGAAGAAGACCCACACAGTAGTGTTAGCAAAGATGTGGAACTTCTTGAAGTTCTTCTTCTCCAGAGCCTTGGTAGCCAGAGGAGTCAGAGTGGTAGCGAAAGTGTAGGTAGCAGTCAGAACGAACTGGAAACCAACAGCGAAGGGGATGGACAGAGCCAGAGCGGTCTCAACGTCAACACCAGCGGTGATGACCATGATAGCACCGACGATGCCGGGGCCCATGTGGTTGGGGGGAATGGAACCTCCCTGAGAGACGCCATAGCCCATGAAGGCCAACTCACCGACAGCGCCCATAGCCAGACCAGCCATAGGGTTGCCCAGAATGATACCAACGCCAGTAGCCATAACCAGGCAACGGTTGGTATAGATACCCAGCAGCATACCAGCCAGACACAGGCCGGTCCACAAGGCAATCAAGATCGCTTGAAGAATGGAAATTTCCACGAAATTTTGCCTCCTTGAAATTTTTAGATGTAGTTGTTCAGATCAATGGGAGCAACGCCGTCATCGCCGGTAGCGGTTGCTCTGGTGTTGAACTTAACGCCGTACTTGTCGCGTAGCTCACGCAGGGCTGCCTTGTCCTCCTCACCGAGAGCAATGAACTTGCTGACCTCCTGCTTGCCAGGAGCACGATGAATGTTGCCAACGTTGATCTCAGGAACCTTGACGCCACCGGCAACCAGCTTCAGAGCATCTGTGGTACTCTTGCAGACGATGAAAATAGTCTGCTTGGGAGATGCTTTGTCGATGATGTCGCAAGTCTTCTGAATAGAGAAGAAACGCATAGCAATGGTCTTCGGTACAACAGCCTTCATCAGCTGCTGCTGGATGGGATCTTCAGCCGCTGCGTCGTTAGCAACGATAACCGTGTTAGCGCCTAGAGCTTTGATCCAAACCTGCCCCTGACCGTGAATGAGTCGCTCGTCGATCCGGAATGCAACAATATTGGGCATGATCTTCTTCCTCCTTATCCTTTAGTTTTTAATCAATACTGGACCTTACCAGTACAGATTCCAGTCTTTCCAGAAGCGCACCAACGCTTCCATGTAATAGTAGTCGCCCCAGATATTGCCTTCGTCAACGCCCTTGCCGCTGTGCCAGGAATAAACGCCGTGGTACAGAATGGGATTGCCGGGTTCGACCTTGTCACCCTGATAGTTGTTGATCAGGCTGCGCAGGATACGATGGCAGGCATACTTGTAGGTTTCCTTCTCAGGATGCAGTTCGGGCAGGTACTTGCCCATTTCCAGCATACCACAGACAGCGATCGCGGCGGCGGAGGAGTCACGGGACTGGCCGGAGCCATCACCGAAAATCAGATCCCAATAGCAGACGTCATCTTCAGGCAGACGGTTCAGGAAGTAGTTGGTCATGCCTTCAAAGAGATTAATGGATGCGGGATTGTGATTCTGAATGTAGTTCAGAGGAATGCCGTAGATGCCCCAAGTCTGGCCGCGAGCCCAAGCGGAATCATCGCTGTAGCCCTGACGAGTGGCGCCGCGGACGGGAGCACCGGTCTCAGCATCGAAGTAGAAGGTGTGGAATGCGGATGCATCATCACGGATAACGTAGTTTGCAGCCTTCTCATAATGCTTGTCGGCAGCCTCAGCGTACTTGGGATTGCCGGTGGTTTTGGTGGCCCAGTACAGCAAAGGAATGTTCATAAAGCAGTCGATAATCAGGCGGTAATTATCCTTTGCACCAACAGCACCCCAAGCCTGGATAAAGCCGTCACGCTCGTTATAGCGCTCCATCAGCTTGTCCGCGGCCAGAATACCGGCGCGCTTGCCCTTCTCAGAGCCAACCAGCTTATAACCGGCAACACAGGAAATGGAGTACAGGAAGCCAAGGTCGTGGTGATCCAGCTCGATGCGGTTTTCAACACGATGCAGGAAAGAATCGATGTTCTGTTCTGCGCGAACGCGGAAGGCCTCATCACCGGTATACTCATAGCACAGCCACAGCAGGCCGGTCCAGAAGCCATCCGTCCACTCGATATTCTCGATGATGGGGTACTTCAGGCCCTTGGTTGCGGGCCAGGGGAATTTGGTGCCAAAGTAGTCCATGTTTGCACGGGTCTGAGCCACAACATAGGCCATGGCCTTCTCCACTTCCGCTTTCGTCAGCAGAGGAGTGGACAGGTACTTTTCCCGATACTTAATCGGTTCCACATTGATGGTTTTGATCATTTGCAAACCCTCTCTTGTTACAGACCGTCTTCGAACTCAGGTTCTTCCGAATCATCCGTCTGAGCATCCCAGTCAACGATACCTTCCGCAGCAGTCTTTACCACATCTTCAGCCAGCTCAGCCAGATCCATGATGTCGGCAGACATGGCAGCTTCCATCAAAGCAGGCATATTGGCACCAGCGATGACGCGAATCGCCTTGTCGGTCAAAGCCATCTTCAACTCGACAGCAGTGCGGAAGGGAGTACCGCCAGCCAGGTCAGCCAGGACCAGAATCTCGTCAGCCTCGATGCCGGAGATAACAGCGCCCATCTTCTCCTTCAGTTCCTCAGCGCTCATGCCCTCAACAAAGTCAACTGCAGAAACATTGCCGGGGTTGCCAGCAACCAAATTGACAGCACTTAGAGCGCCAG
>ENA-OROL01002684-OROL01002684.1-human-gut-metagenome-genome-assembly--contig:-NODE-2684-length-12052-cov-2.322414_pt1 | contig 12052 bp, 7 predicted proteins | sample MGYA00242128_ERZ509048 | MGnify/ENA primary metagenome ERZ509048 (study PRJEB26280, sample SAMEA2338750) | human gut metagenome | biome: human gut; feature: human-associated habitat; material: faeces...
CGGAAGACACTGCCGGTCTGGGGAATATGGACTGGCGGGAACTCTTCACCGACCCCTATCTGCAATCCCTCATCGAGACAGGGTTGCGGACCAATACCGACTACCAGTCCGCCCAGCTTCGCGTGGAAGAAGCTCAGGCAGTACTGATGTCTGCCAAACTTGCTTTCCTGCCCGCCTTTGCGCTTTCCCCGCAGGGGACAGTGAGCAGCTTCGATACGAACAAGGCTACGCAGGGTTACTCGCTGCCCGTGACCGCCAGTTGGGAACTGGACGTATTCGGCCGTATGCGCAACTCCAAGAAGCAGGCGAAAGCGCTGTATGCACAAAGTGAAGATTACCGTCAGGCAGTCCGCACGCAGCTGATAGCCGGTATAGCCAATACCTACTATACACTGCTGATGCTGGACGAACAGCTCATCATCTCCCGTCAGACGGAGGAGGCATGGAAAGAAACCGTAGCCTCTACCCGCTCACTGATGAATGCCGGACTGGCGAACGAATCGGCTGTATCGCAGATGGAAGCAACCTATTATCAGGTACAGGGTTCTGTGCTCGATTTGCAGCAGCAGATCAATCAGGTGGAGAACAGTCTTGCTTTATTATTGGCAGAGACACCCCGCAACTACGAACGCGGAACGTTGGCAGACCAACAGTTTCCTACGGACTTTGCCGTAGGAATCCCTGTCCGGATGCTTGCCGCCCGCCCCGATGTCCGCTCGGCCGAGCGGACGCTGGAAGCAGCGTTCTATGGCACCAATGCGGCACGTTCGGCTTTCTACCCTTCCATCACGCTGAGCGGAAGTGCCGGATGGACGAACTCTGCCGGGTCTTTGATTCTTAATCCGGGTAAGTTTCTGGCATCAGCGGTAGGTTCGCTCACGCAGCCGCTCTTTAATAAAGGACAGGTGGTGGCTCAGTATCGCATCGCCCGTGCGCAGCAGGAAGAAGCAGCTCTCGGCTTTCAGCAAACATTGCTCAACGCCGGCAGCGAAGTGAATGATGCGCTGACTGCCTATCAGACCAGTCAGGGAAAAAGGCTGTTGCTGGACAAGCAGGTCACTTCCCTGCAAACGGCCCTGCGAAGTACTTCCCTGCTGATGGAACATACGAATACAACCTATCTGGAAGTACTTACCGCCCGACAGTCATTGCTCAGTGCACAACTGTCACAAACGGCCAATCATTTTACCGAGATACAAAGTTTAATTAACCTATACCGTGCTTTAGGGGGAGGTCAGGAATAAAGAATATCATACTTCCTCTGTTTTTTTGATCCTAATGAAGAAGGGCTGCCGGAGAAGTGATTCTCTGACAGCCCGTTTTTCGTTAGAGGCATTCCCGATTTGAATCAATAACAGGCCAGGAACGGAAAATACATTCCTGATGTGCATTATAGCCTATATGTTATTCATAAACAGAAAACATATTGCAAACCGAATTGGCCAAATGCCGCAACCCTTCTCCGCCGGGCAACTGAAATAAAGTCATACACCAATTATCGTTTCCTTCCAACATATAAGGACCGGTTTCGGTTATCGCAACATCCCATCCGATACTTCTCACTTTCGGAATTCTCATAGCAGCTTGTTTGGCTAATGCTATTGCCTGATCGTAATATGGGATTATGCAACCTGTTATTTTTTCACCACTGACAGGATGTATATGAAACCGTTCTCCTGACGGATGTTTTATTATAGCAGGTTGACAGACGACACCCCGATGATCAACAAGGGCGGCAATTCCTCCTGTAGCAAAGTTGTCTGTGCGAGCCTTTATTCCTATACGTAAAACAACACTCCACACATCGACCTTATTTATACTTTCATCATAATATGTCACAATTCTCAATGTGTTGAGACTTGACGGATTCAGTTTATTCAGGGCGCTATGTTGGATAATACGTTCTTCGTACAAATATTCATCCGGTTTTTTTACAGTAGAAATAACATAGTCATGTAGTTGTCGCAATGATGTAAAGTTTTGCATCGGAAAAATAATCCCTTGACCGGCTTGTCCTTTTATGGGTTTAATGACGACCTCATTTATGGATATGGAGTAAGGATCATGCATTTGCCTTTTTATCTCATCAAACGTCATTACCCGGCGCCCTAGAATATCCTCAAAAACTTCGGAAAAACGCACTTTATCTTTTAACACTAACGCTTCACAGGGATCGTTTACTTGACGTGTCAATTCATGACGTAACGAAGAAGTGAGATACTGTCGGCATTCTGTTCTGCTTTTCTTAAAGAACTGCAACTCGTAGTAGTTTTCGAATGATGCACCGTACATCCAACTATGTGACAATAGCTCAAGGAACATCAGTTTCCTTTTTCCGAATACGTAATGATTATATTCTCTCAGCTTTCGAAAATCTGCAATTCGTATATGGTACAATAAATTTCTTATCTTTGACTTTAACTTGAAAGCATTATTACTGCTTTTTGTAATTGAACGGGCAGGAACTCCGGCAACAGTAGTATGGCTGTCGATATTTCGCGTCACTACAGCGCCTGCACCTATTTTGCAGTCAGCACCGACAATGACATCAGGAAGTATTACCGCATTAGCACCTATCTCCGTCCTGTCACCGATAATGGCACGTCCCAAGATTTTTGCACCGGGAGATACTTCACAATATCGTCCAATACGGACGTCATGACTGATAACAGTGCTTTTATTGATAAATGTCCCCTGCCCTATACTTACATTACAAGTAATAGTTGCCCCCGAAAGAATCACAACACCTGGTTCGATAGTATTGTCATACCCGCCCACAAGGGCTTTTTGGGAGATAAAAGTGGTCAATACTCCTCCAAGACAGGCAATCTTTCGTGCCAATACCTCTCTACGCTGTCCACCTCCGACACCAATAATAACCTTATTGTCTGTTTTCAGATGTTGCTCCAGTTCATTCCAGGATTTAATAATGGGAAAGTCATAATATGCATCGCTAATATCTGTATTTATATTGTCAAACAAAGATACAGTTTCTTCTACATTATCCCACTTGAGGGCTGTCAAAATCTCCTTAGCACATCCTTTACTCCCGATTATTACCATTTTACACTTTTCTATTTTCGACGATATTCAGCCAAGACCATGTCAATTTGATTAATTTCATCATCTTTTAAATCCACATACATGGGCAGACAAAGCATCTTCTCAGCATTCATCCCTATTTTGTAATAGAGCGGCTTTCTAAAAATGACATTACAAAATAAAACCATTTATAGCGAATAAACACTATCAAAAAGTACGATAATATCCTCCTTTCATACAGCACTGATATTTCTTTTTAGAAATTTCATATCTCAGCTTGATAACGGTCTATTAATTGCTTTGGAGTACATTGGAATTGTTACTGCCTAATAAACCGACTGATATGACAATATACGAATAGTTCATAATAACAGAATTATGAAGGTTTGTATGTTATATGCGGATAAAGTGAAATGTTTTTCTATAAGGTAAAAGCGATAAATGCGGAAAAATGGGGCAAAAGCAGAAAAGGTTCACCCTATATTACTTTATATATCGGCACTTATGATAGTAAAATAAACCAATAATAAAAACAATAATAGTGGGAAGTATATGTGATTAACAATGCTTCTTAGATCTCGTTTCAAGCATTATTAGATGTCACAGCAAGCATTGTTAACCAGCTTCTCAAGTATTAATACCTAACTTCTCAGATATTAATACCTATCATATCAAATGTTAATACCTGACTACTCATGTGTTAACATCTGAGCGCAGCTATGATTCTTTCGCAAGCCTGTCCGTCACCGTAAGGGTTATGCGTTTCGGACATCCGCTTATACATTTCTTTATCAAGGAGCAGGGCAGTGACATTACTGACAATCGCCTCCGCATTCGTGCCGACCAACTTCACCGTACCCGCCTCAACAGCTTCCGGACGCTCGGTCGTATCCCGCATCACCAGCACGGGTTTGCCCAATGAAGGGGCTTCTTCCTGCACACCGCCGCTATCCGTCAGCAGCAGAGTAGAATGTTGCATGGCATAAATAAAAGGCAGATAATCCAGAGGAGAGATCAGATAGACATTGCTCAGACCGGAAAGCAGTTCATACACAGGCTTCTGCACATTAGGATTCAAGTGAACGGGATAGACAATGTCCATCTCCGGGTGAAGAGCCGCCAGTTCTTTGATCGCTTTGCAGATATGCAGGAAACCATCTCCGAAGTTCTCGCGACGATGTCCGGTGACGAGGATATACTCACGATCACCTACCGTGTAACCTTTCTCCTGAAGTTCCTTCGCCATCTTTTCTTTCACACCGGCGGTGGTGGAAATGATATCGACCGCCATCAGCAGGGCATCGATCACCGTATTTCCGGTAATAAAGATTTTCTTCGCATCTATATTCTCTTGCAGCAGATTTGCCCTTGACTGTTCCGTCGGTGCAAAGTAGTAAGTGCAGATACGGTCTGTCACCTGACGGTTCATTTCTTCCGGCCAGGGAGACAACATATTATAGGTACGCAATCCGGCTTCCACGTGTCCCACAGGTATCTGCATATAGAATGCCGCAAGGGATGCCGCCATCGAGGTAGTCGTATCTCCATGCACCAATACGGTGTCGGGACGAAAGTCTTTCAGCACTTCGCGCAGTCCAAGGAGTACTTTAGCGGTAATGTCATACAAGTCCTGATTGGGAGCCATGATATTCAGGTCATATTCGGGAGTGATGCCGAACACCTCCAATACCTGATCCAACATCTGCCGATGCTGTGCCGTAACGCAGACACGTGTCTCAAAATGTTCCGTATCTTTCTGGAGCGCCTTTACAAGCGGAGCCATCTTTATCGCTTCGGGACGGGTACCGAAAACGAGCAATATCTTTTTCATCTGCTTTATTTATAGAGTCTATATAACCTCTTCGCAATTAAACTACATTTTTATCGTCTCACGCCGCAGAAGTCCAGTTCTATCTTTCCTTCCTCCCTTGGCAATGCAAGGAAGACATCGTGACGAACCAGCCAGACGATAATATCCGCTTTCTCGTATGCTTCCCGATAGTCTGTCAGATGGAAGCTCTTATGAGTGCTTATATTAGGTTCGATAATCAGCACGTCCGCTCTCGATTCGGAGATGATGCGAGAGGCGATATATTTGGCGGGAGATTCCCGTAAGTCATCGATATTCGGTTTGAAAGCCAGTCCCATGCAGGCAACGACCGGTTCGCGCTCGTTCTGTTCTACAAACTTCTGGCAGGTTTCCAATACTTTGTTCGCACACCAGTCCGCTTTGTAATCGTTTGTTTCACGGGCACGCTTGATGAGCTGCGCCTGTTCCGGATAGTCGGATACGATGAACCAAGGGTCTACCGCAATGCAATGACCGCCTACTCCGCAGCCCGGTTGAAGGATATTCACACGCGGATGCTTGTTGGCAAGTTCGATCAGTTCCCATACATTGATTCCGGCTTTGTCGCAGATCATGGAGAGTTCGTTGGCAAAGGCGATCTGTGAGTCGCGGGAGGAGTTCTCCGTCAGTTTGCACATCTCTGCCGTGCGGGCATTGGTGCCGTGCAGTTTGCCTTGTACGAAAGCGGAATAAAACTCAATGGCTTTTGCGGTGGATGCCGGATCGATGCCGCCTATCACGCGGTCGTTGTGCACCAGTTCGTATAATGTATTTCCCGGCAATACGCGTTCGGGACAATAAGCGATATGTATCTTCCCTTTCAGTTCGGGACGTTCTTTATAGATCACTTCCGCCATACGTTCGGTGGTATATACCGGAGAAGTGGATTCGATGACAAACAGGTTACCCTCCTGCAGATAAGGGATCACGGAACGGGTGGCCGCTTCCACATAGGTGATGTCCGCCCGATGGTTCTGCTTGAATGGGGTAGGCACTACGATAAAGAAAGCATCCGCCGCTTCCGGCTTGCATACAGCGCGTAACTTTCCACTCTGCACTACGTCCCTGACTACCTGACCCAGTTCAGGTTCTACAATATGTATCTTTCCCTGGTTGATCGTTTCCACCACAGAAGGATTGACATCTACTCCTATGACTTCGAAACCGTGAGCGGCAGCAACGGCTGCCGTAGGAAGGCCGATATACCCTAATCCTAAAAACACAACCTTTTTCATGTTCAATATCTCCTTATTAATAAGTGTGGCAAAAGTACAAATAATATGTGACTTTGTACGGATTTTCACTGAAAACCACTACTTTTGTGCAAACATTTTGAAAGCATGAGGGTACTAATCATCAATACTTCCGAACGAATAGGTGGTGCGGCTGTCGCTGCCGGACGACTGATGGAATCGCTTAAGAACAACGGCATCAAGGCGAAAATGTTGGTACGTGACAAACAAACAGACCAAATCAGCGTCGTCGGACTAAAGGGCAGCTGGCTGCACGTATGGAAATTCATGTGGGAACGCATCGTCATCTGGAAAGCCAACCGTTTCAAGAAGAATGATCTCTTCGCCGTAGATATCGCCAATACCGGCACGGACATCACTTCGCTTCCCGAATTTCAGCAGGCAGATGTCATCCATCTGCACTGGATCAACCAAGGGATGCTGTCGCTCAACACCATCCGCAAGATTCTGACTTCCGGCAAACCTGTAGTATGGACCATGCACGATATGTGGCCCTGCACCGGCATCTGCCATTATGCGCGCGAATGCAAGAGTTACGAACAGGAATGCCATCACTGCCCTTACATCTACGGAGGAGGAGGCAAGAAGGACTTATCCACCCGAATCTTCCGGAAGAAAAAAGAGATTTATAGTCAGGCATCCATCACGTTTGTAGGCTGTAGCCGCTGGCTGGCGGAGAAGGCCAAAGTCAGCGGACTGCTCACCGGACAAACGGTTATCAGTATCCCGAACGCCATCAACACGAATCTGTTCAAGCCTCACAATAAGCAGGAAGCCCGCAGAAAATGCAGGCTGCCGCAGGAAGGGAAGCTGATTCTTTTCGGTTCTGTCAAGATCACAGACAAGCGAAAGGGCATCGACTATCTGATTGAAGCCTGCAAACTGCTGGCTGAGAAACATCCGGAATGGAAAGAATCATTGGGCGTGGTTGTTTTCGGCAACCAGTCACAGCAGTTGCAAGACCTGATTCCTTTCCGCGTCTATCCGCTTCCTTATATAAAGAATGAGCATGAGTTGGTGGATATATACAATGCCGTAGACCTCTTCGCCATCCCTTCTCTCGAAGAGAATCTGCCGAATATGGTGATGGAAGCAATGTCCTGCGGTGTGCCCTGCGTCGGTTTCAACACCGGAGGCATACCGGAAATGATCGATCATCTGCACAACGGATACGTAGCTCAGCGCAAGTCTTCCGAAGATCTGGCCAACGGCATCCATTGGGTACTGACGGAACCCGAATATGCGGAACTCTCCGCACAAGCCTGCCGCAAAGCCATAGGCAACTATTCGGAAAGTATCATAGCGAAGAAGTACACGGACGTTTACAACAAAATAACAGGGAAATATGCATAGTGTCCATCCTACTCCCAAGTTCTCGATTATCACGGTGACCTACAATGCCGAGAAAGTACTGGAAGATACCATCCAAAGTGTTATCTCGCAGACTTATCACCACGTAGAATACATCATCGTGGACGGGGCCTCCAAAGACGGTACTCTCTCTATCATCGACAGATACCGTTCACGGATAACTACCGTCGTCAGCGAACCGGACAAAGGATTGTACGATGCCATGAACAAGGCAATCTCCCTTGCCAGCGGCGACTATCTCTGTTTTCTGAATGCGGGCGACTGCTTTCACGAAGACGATACTTTGCAGCAAATGGTGTACAGCATTCATGGGAGTGTTCTCCCCGATGTCATCTACGGGGAAACTGCGATTGTTGACAAAGACAGGCACTTTCTGCACATGCGCCGCCTTTCCACGCCCGAAAAGCTGGACTGGAAGAGTTTCAAACAGGGAATGTTAGTCTGCCATCAGGCTTTCTTTGCCAGACATACGCTGGTGGAACCTTATGACTTAAGCTACCGGTACTCCGCTGATTTCGACTGGTGCATCCGCATCATGAAAAAGGCGCGTACCCTGCACAATACGCACCTGACAATCATCGACTATCTGGATGAAGGAATGACCACGCAGAACCGGAAGGCTTCTCTTAAGGAACGATTCCGCATTATGGCAAAACATTATGGATGGATAAGCACCGCAGCACATCACGCTTGGTTTGTACTGCGGTTGATTATCAAGCCGGGACAATAAACAGTGTATTTCAGACTGACTGACCCAGCCAGTCTGAAACTATAAAATATAGAATTATATCTAATTCACCTCATAAAGCATTACCTGATCCAGTATCACTCCCTCATCCAATGCCTTGATGACCAGTTGATGTGATTTCTTACCCGTAACGGGAAGTACAATTTTCCGGATTGCCTGATTACGAAGCACGTTCTCTTTCCATTCCTCGCTGCGTCCCTTCGTTTCGTAAGCTATCACTTCAGGCTCGGCACCATCCAGAGAAACCGAGAAACGCAACTTATCGCCATGCACCGGATGGTTGGGAAGTAACCGGATATCCACCTCTACCGAGTCCGTTTTCAGATTGCCAAAGGAGAAAGTCAGCGCATCGCCTTTTCTTATCTCTGCGGCTTTGCCTTCATATCCCAAACCTTCGCAGACAATAGCGTTGCCCTTCTTTGCCTCCGCCCCATTCCATTGACAGGCTGCTTTACGGTCCGCTGTCATCGGAGCAGTAGCCGCATTTCTTTCCACACGGTTGAATACAGGGAGCTTGCGGGGTTTGAAGTCCATCATGCGATTCCATTTCCCATTCTCCAATGAGTTATAATGTTGAGTCAGTGCAGCAATGCTGTCGTAAGCGGCATCACTCTTTTCCCAGTCTTCCTTATCGTGGCGTGCCAATTGGGCGTATAACAGTTTGCGATTCATTTGTGTCGCAGCCTGTACGGGATATTTCACCAGTTCGAAGTAAGCACTCTGCCTACCGGCAGGTACTTTAGAAGCAGCTTTCTCTACTGTTTCCGAAAGTTCGCTGTAAGCATTCAGACGTTCGTTTATCTCTCTTTCGCTCCACGGTAAGTCTTTGACTACCCGATAGACCGGATTCTTTTCTTCCTCCCGTGTATTTCCCATAAATTCGGGTTTGCGGATATGTGCCAAGCGATAATGTTCCTGCATAACGGAGAGGATGGTCTTTGCACAAGAGGTTCCCAGTTCCCGTTCCAGCCAATGTTTCAGATGTGCGGTCACTCCTTCGGAAGATACCTTATCCAGATTCCATGCCATATCCATGAACAGTTCTATCTGATACTCGGCAGGCTTGATGTCGCCGACGTTCAGTATCCACATTTTCTGTATTCCCTGATCGTAAGCCTGCTTCATCTGTTGATAAATGAGTGATGGACTCATGGTGCTCAACCATAAATGATCGTGCGGGCGTCCCCAGTAGGAAACATGATAATAGACTCCGTTGCCGCCTTTACGGGCACGCTCTTCGGCAGTGGGGAAATGGCGGATATAGCCGTAGTTATCATCACACCACATCAAGGTCACGTCTTCGGGTACTTGCAGCCCCGCATGATAAATATCGAGCACTTCCTTATAAGGAATAAAGACCTGCGGCACTTGTGTTACGTCTTTATTCACATACTTTTCGAGCAAGCCGCGCTGGTCAACAAATACCCGGTCCAAAACGGCTTTCTGTTCTTCTACCGTCTTGGCTCCCTGCATCTTTCCATCGTGAACGCCACGCATACCCAGCGTGTAAAGTATCTCTTGTCCGGCAACTTCTTTCACACGATCTTCCCAAAACTGATAAACGGCCGGACTGTTATTCACGTAATCGTATGCTCCTTTTCCACGTATTTTCCATTCTCCGGCAGCATTGCACGCCATCGGTTCGCAGTGGGAAGCTCCCATAAAGATGCCATACTTTTTCGCTGCTTCCCGATTACCCTTCGTCAGAAAGAAAGGAAGGGTACACTCGTGCATGGCAGGCCAGTAGGTATTGGCCCGCAAACGAAGCAGCAACTCAAAAATACGTTCGTTGGTACGCGGCCCGATTTCTCCTTTCACATCCGACGGTTCGTAGGTCTTGTTACTCCAAGGCATCAGTCCCCAGTCTTCATCATTAATAAAGATGCCCCGATACTCCACAGAAGGAGACTGCAACTCTCTAAACTTGCCCGAAAGGCGGAATGTCTCTTTCTTCTTCGGAGTCACATCCGCCCACCATTCCCAAGGGGAAACGCCCAGCAAACGGGATATTTCAAGTATGCCGTAGGCTGTACCGTGACTGTCGCTACCGGCTACTACCAGCTTTCCATCTTCTGAGACGGCGAGCATGAAAGCCTGCTTTTTGTTTTTTAATGCGGAAATATCGATGCCTGCCTGCTCAATCAGCTTGCTCTGTCCGATCGTTCCTACCAGGATGTTTCCGGTGTTTGTGTCTACGCGGGCAGTTGCCGACAATACAGTCTGAAGGTCACGGGACAACAAGTCCAGCGAAGTACGCACCACCGGTGCTTCCGAACCACTGCAAGCTATCGCAACCGGCTGACCGGACTGCAAGACAAAATCTTTTTGTTTACCCTGAACGGAGAAGATCACTGCTACCCAAGCAAGGAAGGAAAATAAAATTCTATTTCTCATAAATATTACAGTTTTACAATATCAGTAATGGTCACAAAGCAATCGTCGCTGCCATAAATTCTCTTCGTTTTATCAGTCCATGTGGGGCTGATGCCCGTAACTTCAATCACCAGTGTATATTCCCCTTTTGCCAATTGGGGAGTCTTAAAACGCGTTGCATGATCATTCGCCTTACTATAGAAATCGACCAATGAAGAATATATTTTCTCCCCTTTCTTATCAAGGATATTCATACGCGCATATCCGCTATGACAGTTCGTTTCACCCATAACAGCCACACAAGAGCCACTGAAGGGAATACTCAGCGTACTTCCTTTTACATTGGAAGATATTCTTCCTTCCTCCACTTTCCAGTCAGCTTCTTTACTGAACGTTATCTTCTTTAAATCGACGGTTTTTCCTTTGCGCAGAGGATTTACGGGTTTCAACTTATCAACGTCCCAGGAAGGCCAGTATTCCGGAATAGAAAGCTTTGTTCCATCCACCTGCATAGGCATCCACACATAGGTGGCAGCCGAAGCCTGATGCGGATAAGACCAGCGATCGCCCATAAACATCGGAATCGTATCTTCGCCACACTTTAAAGGAAACACAAAAGTGGTCTGTGAATTATAGGTCAGGCTTCCTTCGGGAGCAAACAAACCTTGTCTGGTCCACGGGCCTTTGACGGAAGGGGCAGTAAAGTAGAAATTATCATTCTTCTCCCAGCTGGTCAGATTGGAGAACAAGAAGAAATACGTGCCGTCTTTTTTAAACATTGCCGGAGACTCTCCGTGAGAACCGCCCACTCCCGATACCACTTTTTCCTCTGCCGTACGGTAGTCCTTACTCAAACGATAGACAATTCCTCCGTGCAACAACAGATATCCGGTACCGTCCGTATCCTGATAAGTCCCCATATCCCAGCGGCGAATAGGCTTGCCTTCATACAACAGAGGTCCGTGAAATTTATATTCACCTGCTATAGTGCTGCAGGTAGCATAGCCGATATGGGGATCTTTATAGTTCATATCGTCCGCATGCATATACATCACATACTCGCCGGTAGAAGGGCATTTCATGACTTTCACACGCTCGCCTACACGATTAGGGCCAAGAATTCCGCTTGGCTGCACCGGCAGAACAACACGTTCGAACTTCCAGTTCACCAGGTCATCAGATGAATAGCAACTGAAACCCGGAAAAGCATTGCTTTTGTCCGACTTATATTCCCCGAAAAGATAATATCTGCCATTCTCTTCCACAATGCAGGCACTGTGCGCATTGACAATCTCTCCCCTGTCGTCAAACCAGGGAATTCCGTTATTTACTACTTTTTCCGTTTTACGGGCCATGCCCGTTCCGTAAGATACCCACAAAAAGGCAAACAATAACATCCAGTATTTCATGATATTC
>ENA-OROL01002689-OROL01002689.1-human-gut-metagenome-genome-assembly--contig:-NODE-2689-length-12046-cov-4.238095_pt1 | contig 12046 bp, 18 predicted proteins | sample MGYA00242128_ERZ509048 | MGnify/ENA primary metagenome ERZ509048 (study PRJEB26280, sample SAMEA2338750) | human gut metagenome | biome: human gut; feature: human-associated habitat; material: faeces...
CCGTCCCTCGGCTGTCGCTTTATCGCTTTGAACGACGGCGTTGACATGTTCCGCAAGAACAATGAGATGCTGGTCATTCTGAAAAATGTGATGAAGAACATCTCCCATTCGGGAAAGGTAAGTAATGATTTCTCCCTTTTCAGACGGTTTTGCTGTATCAATCGCTGTTTTCGTTGTTCCTGCGGTAAGTTTTCCATAGTTCATGGAGTGCAAGCTGCCATTGGATTCCGGGCGGCAGCCATAGGTGAAAAAGGGGATCTACCCGAAACGCATCCGGTTCAGCCGCGGACTGAATCCAAACGCCCTTGCCGCTTAACTCGCGCAAAGCCTGCATCCAAAGGATCGGATCGCGCGCTATCCGTGTAAGATCGGCAACAAAGAGCGTGTCCGCCTTTTGCTCCACCGCCTCCTGACAAGCCCTTTTCCAGCCGTCGCGGTCAAGCGTAGTTCCTTTTTCATACTCGCTGACTTCTCCCACAATTTCATAACCCAGCCGTTCGGCCTGCTCATGCAGCCGGGCGCTTTGTGCTTCCAGCGTGTGGTCGCCGTCAAGCTGCGCCTGCGTTGCTACTCGGCAATATACCACCACACGCTTGCTTTTGTTGCTATCCATGATTTGACCTCCATTCAGATATTGCCGACAAAGCGGTAATAGATTTTGATGTCCCGGACGTTTTTCCCATCAATGACGGTCTTTTCTCCGACCTCAATGCGGTCGATCAGCTCGTCCACCGTTTCACGGTCAAGCTCCCGTATATGCAGGTGCTTTCGGACGACTGCCGCCCAGCTTTGAATGTCGGCGGCGCTCTGCTCATACTCCCTGACTTCCGCAAGAAGCGTATCCAGCCGGTCGGTTCGCTGGCGACGCTCCTGCTCGGTCTTTTCAAGCAGTACAGCGAAGGACGCTGCGCTGATGCTGCCGCAAACCTTGTCCTCATAGAGTTTTGCGGTCATTTGTTCCAGCTCATAAACGCGGCGGCGCAGCTCCCCAATCTCCTGCCGGACGCTTTCCAGACGTTCTGCGTCTGCGGCGGTGCGCTGCGCTTGCAGCCTGTCCAGCATGGCAGCTTCGTCCAGTTCCAGCGCCTCGGCATGGGCGCGGATCTCGCTCAATACAAGCTCCGTCAGCGTCATCTCATAGATGGTGTGCCGGGAACACGTGCCGTAGCCGGAGACCGTATAACGGGAGCAGAAATAGGAAACGTACTTTTTGGACGTGCCGTTCTTGCGGCGCTGCGTCTCCCGGTTGCCCTGAAGGGGTGCTTTACAGTCGGTGCAGATGAGCTTGCCGGTGAACAGGAAGGGCTTCGGCGGCGCGTTGTCCGCCGAGAGCAGCGTCCTTTCCCGGTTGATGGCCTGCACTTCATTCCATACCTCCGGGGAGATGATGGCTTCATGCAGAGCCTCATGCCGTATCCATTCGGATTCCGGCTTATAGATCATGGTGTCGTCCTTATAGGAGCGCGAGCCGGTCTGGTTCTGAATAAGATTTCCGGTGTAGACCTCGTTTGTCAGTATGTTCTTCACCGTGGCGTACATCCAAAGGTTCGCGTACTTGCAGGAGCCGTTGCCGTACAGCTTTGCCCAATACCAGCGTGGGGACAAAATGCCCTCGCTGTTCAGCACGGCGGCGATCTTGCCGTAGGCCATGCCTGCCCGCCGCAGCTCAAACATCCGGCGCACCACGGCGGCTGCTTCCTCGTCGATCACCAGCCGGTGCCTGTCCTCCTCGCTCTTGCGGTAGCCGTAGGGCGCGTAGGCGGCGATATACTGGCCGCTGCGCATTTTGGCGTGAAGGACGGATTTTACCTTATTGGAGAGGTCTTTCAAGTGGTAGTCGTTCATCAGACTGCGGAAGTGCAGCATATCTGTGTTGTCGCCCTCGGTGTCGAGGCAGTCAAGGACGGATACGAAGCGGCAGCCCAACGAGGGGAAAATAACGTCGGTATAGCGCCCGACCTCCACAAAATCACGGCCCAGCCGTGATAGGTCTTTCACAAGGATCAGGTTGATAAGGCCGTGCCGCGCGTCCTCCAGCATCTCCAGAAATCCGGGACGCTGGAAATTTCCACCGCTATAACCGTCGTCGCGGTAGGTCTTGACCTCCGTCCAGCCGTTGAGCATTACGAATTTGGAAAGCAGTTCATATTGATTCTCGATGCTGACGGATTCATCAGCGGGGATATAGTTTTTCGCCTTGGCGGAGTTGGAGGCGTCGTCCACGCTCAACCGGCAATAGATGCCGACCTTATATAGCTTTTTCATACGCTTCCAGCCTCTCCTGTGCCAGCGCGTCGTCCACGCTGCCGACGTAGCGGTAGACTACCTTGACGTCGCAGATGCGCTGTCCGTTGACCTTCCGCGCCTCGCCCACCTCGATGCGGTCCACCAGCTCAAAGAGGATGCTTTCGTCCAGCGCCGTGATCTCGGTGTAGCGGCGGATGACCTCCATCCAGCGGTTTGCGTCCTGCCGGTTCTCAAGCTGCGCTCTGACCTTCTGCTCCAGCTCCGGGATGGCGGCGGCTTTTTCCGCCCGTTCGGTTTCGTATTTCCGCATGAGCGTCTGAAAGACCGTCTGGGGGATGGTGCCGGTGCATTTGTCCTCATAGAGATTCTGCATCAGCCGTTCCAGCTCCGTCATACGCGCCGCTGCCGCTTTCAGCTCCTGCTCATAGGAGATAACGCGGCTGCGGCTTTCCTTTTCCTTCATGCGGCTGATCTGCTCGGCAAGGCGCTCGCCGTCGCACTCGACGAAGCGCGCCTTTTCCCGGATGTCCGTCAGCACCAGCTCCTCCAGCACATTCTCATAGATGGAGTGGATGGTGCAGGCGCTTTTGCCGCTTCTGGCATAGTTGCCGCAGATAAAGGAGCTGTACCGCCCCGGCGTTCCGTCCTTATAGGTGAAGCGCTCGATGTGGTTGCGCATCTTGAAGCCGCAGTCTGCGCAGTAGACAAGGCCGGTGAAGATGCTGCGGATGCCGTCCGTGGGCGGCGTCTTGCGCACCTTCTTTTTGTCGATGCTGACCACGGTATCCCAGACCTCGCGGGAGATGATGGGTTCGTGGGTTCCCTCCACCCGTATCCATTCCTCCTCCGGCTTGTTGATGAGCTTGCGGGACTTATAGGAAAGTGTGCCGGTTTTGCCCTGCACCATGTTCCCGATGTAGACCTCGCTGCGGATGAGGGCTTTTACGGTGGTTTCCGCCCACTTGTGGTTGACGTTGCGCGGGTCGCTGCGCCCCTTGCGCTGGTAGTAGAGCGCACCGGGCGGCAGAACGCCCTCCTCGTTGAGCGTGACGGCGATGGCACGGAAGCCCATGCCGGAGGCGCGCATGGAAAAAATGCGGCGCACGGTAGGGGCGGTTTCCTCGTCGATGACAAGGTGGTGCTTATCCTCCGGGTCGCGCTTGTAGCCGTAGGCGGGGTAGGTTCCCATGAACTTGCCGCTTTCCGCGCAGGCTCTTTTGACCGCCTTGACCTTCTTGGAGGTGTCCCGGCTGTAAAACTCGTTAAATAAGTTCAAGAAGCACATAACGTCGGTGCTGCCGTTGTCACTCATGGTGTCGATGCCGTTGTTCAGCGCGATAAAACGGCAGCCCAGCGAGGGGAACAGGTAGTCCGTGTACTGTCCGAACTCGATGTAGTTACGCCCAAAGCGCGATAGGTCTTTTACCAGAATGAGGTTGATTTTCTTGGCTTTTGCATCTTCGATGAGGCGTTTGACGCCGGGTCTGTCGAAATTCGTACCTGAGTACCCGTCGTCACAGTACACCGCAATCTCGTTCCAGCCCCGCTGACGCACATAGCTTTGCAGCAGGAGCTTCTGATTTTCAATGGATACGGACTCCCCATCGCGCTCATCGTCGTTGCTGAGCCTGCAATAGATGCCTACGTTGTATGTCTTTTCGATCATCTGTATTTTACCTCCCGATTCTCTGCGATTCATACATCCGTGCGGCGTGATGGCTCTCGCAGGTTTTCCCTGCAAGAATATGATACCGGGGATACCATTTTCGCGCAAGGATGCCGCCGCAGGGAGGCTGATTGTCTGTTACGATGCGTGACAGGGCTGCGCGGTCGCGGGAGCGTCCAGCTCTGTCATGGCGCGGCGCACCGCAAGCTGCTCCAGCGTCCTGCCAAGGTCCTTTTCGCCGGAAAACACGCTTGTCACGCGATAGAGGGTCTTGCCGATCCTGACCTCCTTATAAGAGGCGACCGGCTCTTTGGGGATGGCTTGCTTCTGCATAAACGCACCTCCGATTTATCAATTTAGTCCCGCTGCCACGATATGACAGCGGGGCTTGTTCGTATTCGTTCCGGCAGAGCAGCCGCGCCGGAGGGATTGCTGTCATGTTGCATGATACTGCACCGGCGCGGCTGTCTGCGTATGTTGTGTCATGTAGTTTTGTTCCGCCGTATTTGTCACAGCCCCCGGCGCGAGGCATATATCGCCTCTGGGACCGGTATCAGCCGCCTTTGGCAAGGCTGTCCCATTCCCGCCAGCGCCGTGGCTTGTAAGGCTCACGAGCGCCGCAGGAATCCCCCTCAAGTCAGTGGGAGGCCGTAGCTGGGGTTGCGTATCGCCCGCGCTGTCATCGCGCCCGATGCTGCCATGCATCGGGTCAAAGGCTGCGTAGATCGCTCGGACAGCCGCCCGTCCCGAAGGATGGGAGGTCTGTCGTCATGGCGGCGCGCCTTTTGTCGCTTGGCTTTTCAGCCGCGCGGGGTCTGTGCTGATACCGGTGTGTATGCGGTTGTCAAGGAGCAGAGGCGAGCGAGAATAATATCCCTCTCATATACCTCAAGAAAAATCGGGCTTTTTCGGACGGGGTAACTCAAAATTTGTTCAGTAATTTTTTGAGAGCAGCCAATCCACGCTGAATGCTTCTGCGCACTGCGCTCTCATCAACGCTCTCAAGGGCGGCAATCCGCTGGTTGCTCTCATCATTGAGAACACTGGCAAGTAGTCTGCGCCGCTGGGTTTCCGTGAGCTGTGCCAGCGCTTCTTTCAGTAGCCGCTCCAGTTCCATGCGCTCCAGCGCCTCGTCCGGCTGTTCCGGCAGATTCAGCGCCTCCGCCTCAATGCCGTCGCCAGCGTCCAGTGAATAGAACGCCTTGTTGTCGCGGATGTACTGCGCGTAGTTGATCTGAAGCCGCTTATCTTCTTCAAGAAACGCGGCAACTTCATCGGAAACCTCGATAAAGGTATCCTCGGTGTACCACGGGTAAAGCTCCCGCAGGTTGATCGTTGTCATGTTGTATTCCTCCGTTTGGATGTTTTTGTTCGGTGTTGCGGTCGAGTCCAAACGAAGGGCGGCGGGGAGCGGCAGCCCACGGCGAAGAAGTGCCGTGGATGACAAAAAGCACCTATAAAGGCGTCAAAGCCTTCATAGGTGCTCAATAGGCGCAATGAAACAGCAGAAAGGGCAGGCGGGTGCAGAAAACTGCTTTCATGCCGTATTAGTCCGGTTATGCGATTTGTGCGGCGGCAAGCCGCATCAGCGACACCTCCCGTACTCTTTTGTCATAGACTGATTTCCTTTCTGCTCAAATCGGATAGAAATGGCGAAAGGCGGTTGTTCAAAAGAGCAACCGCCTTTCCTGACGAATGAAACCGAAAAGGGGCGCGGGGCTATTTGCCCGCGCCCCTAAAGGTGAGCCTGTTTACTTTTCGATGATTTGCAGCGCTTCTTCCTCACGCCGCCGCCTGATCTGCCATGTGGTCAGCGCAAGGCATCCGGCAAGAGATGTACAGAGGGAGAACCCCCACAAGCCTAACACGCTGCTGTCGCCGGTCTTTGGGATTTGCAGCCGCTTCGGGTCGATCCAGCCCATCAGGCCGCCGGGAGCCTTGCCCTGCACCAGCTCATACTTCTCAATGAAGCGGTGGAGCATGGCGGCGATCTCAGCGCGGGTCGCCGTGCCCTGCGGGTCAAGCAGATTGCCGGATTTTCCCTTCATAAGACCGCTGCCGACCGCCCATCGCATGGCCGATGGTGATGATCCGATTCATATCGTGCTCCTTTCCGGCAAAACCTTTTAAGTGGGGCAATAATAACGGTACATAAGTGTGAGCTGAAATATTATGAAACAATGGGTGAATGCCTGCATTCGCGAGTTTTTAATCCCTTTACTAAATTATATCATGGAATGCGTGTTGATGACAACTGAGATTGCGGAGCATATCAGTAGCATGCACAGCCTGCCCAAGGTGCTTTTTGTTGATGTGAGGTCACACTTCGTCCTTTCTCCTCTGCTCCAAAAGCCAGGCTGTCATATCCCCCAAGGTCTCCTCGATCGGGCGCGGCTGATATGCAAAGCGTTCCGACGCAACAGCATGGCTGAAGCGACCGTTTGAGGCAAGAACGGAAACGGAATATGGGGTGTAAAACAACGGCTTTCGATCCTTCAGACTCCGGCGTTCGTAGTACGGGGCGGCCAGCTTTGCAAGACCCAGAGGCAGGCAGATGGGTCGATACTTCAGCTTTGCAGTCTTTCCCACGAGCTGAAGCATCTTGCGGATGGTGACATAGTGGCCGGACAAAATGTAGCCTTTACCGAGCTCTCCGCTTTCGGAACAGGCGAGAAGGCCATTTGCCACATCCCGCACATCCACAAAGTCATATCCGCCGCGAACGGCTAAAGGCAGCTTCCCGGCAAGAAAGGATTTTGCCATTGAGGTGAAGCTCCCACCCTGTAAGTCGCCCGGCCCGATGATGCCGGAGGGAAAGACAATGCTGGCATTCAGCCCACGCTCTGCCGCGTCGAAGACCAGTTCAGTTGCGGCCGCCTTGCTCTTTGCGTAATCGCCGTCTACAAGACCCGGGGAGAAGTCACAGCTTTCCGTGATAACGCAGCCCTCTGGTCTTTCCGGTATGGCATGGACGGAGCTGACATGGATTAGCCTTCCCACTTCGTGCGCTAAGCATTGCCGGAGGATTCTCCATGTTCCGCCCACATTGACCTGATAGAGTTTCGGGCTGGGTCTGGACGCGACAGAGACGATACCCGCGCAGTGAATCACACAGGTACGGCTATCGGCATCCGCAAAGAAGTCTGCAAGTGAGTTTTTATCACACACATCGCCGACGATGATATGGACTTCCTTCGGGAGCAGGTTGATATAGGGGTCGTTATGCAGCACAAGTGTACGCACCTGAGCGTCGTGGTCCACCAGCTCCTCCACAACAGTTCTGCCGAGAAAGCCGGTGGCACCTGTAATGAGATATTTATCGTACATCTAAAAAGTCTCCTCTCAAAATAGGCATACAGGTGTTGATTATCTTTCACGAGTATAGTATACTTAAAGTGAAAAGTAGAAACAATCAGCACTTGCCGTACAACTGAAATAAAATCAACACAGCATACCAAAGTGTTGATGAACGTTATAATCTTTAATTGAGGGTGATTTCTAGATGGAGAAACTAGATGCGAGGAAACGCTATACACAGATGATACTCAAGCAGTCTTTTTTGAAGCTGCTGAAGGAGAAACCGGTCAATAAAATCACGGTAAAGGAACTCTGCCAACTATCCCAGATCAACCGGGCTACTTTCTATACCCATTACAGCGACTGCTTTGCACTGCTGGAGAGCATCGAGAATGAGCTCATTGATGAGTTTGAGAAATCCCTTCGCTATGTCAATTCCTTTGATGTGACGGCTCTAATTGAAGCCCTCTATGACATGGTCGATCAAAATCAGGAAGCCTGCCGGACACTCGTTCTGGGGAATACCAGTTCGGCTGTCATTGCGAAAATGATCGCTCTGGCAAAACCGGGCAGCCTTGCTTATTGGCACAGGGAATTGCCGAAGGCCAGTGAAACCGAGTTGGAGATGATGTATACGCATCTTTCCAACGGCTTGATGCATGTTATTGTAGAGGGTTATGACAAGTACAGCAAGGAGGAAATGATTCGCTTCGTCAGTCAGGTAGTGAAGGTTAGCCTTTTGCTGTTCCGATAAAAGAATGCTCGCAAGAAAGAAAGCCTCAAGACTGCTACACCGTGGATGCTGAAAAAAGACGCAGTATCAGCTCAGCCGCCATCTGCTCGCTATGGAGGGCCTTTGTCTGGTGCCTCGGAGGGTGGAAATTAAAAAGGGAGGGTAACACGCAATGTTAAGAACAGAATTTCGAGCAGCCCTTTGTAACGATCCGTATGAGATACGGCTAATGCGAAACCTCTATGATTCAGCTGTAAAGCAGTTGTCACTGAAATTTGAAATACTGAACAATGAGTTCAAAGTGCTCTACGCGAGAAACCCGATCCATCATATTGAAGGGCGCGTAAAATCTGTGGAAAGCCTTGCAGCCAAGCTACTGAATAAAGGGTTGCCACTGACCATCGAGACGGCGCGGGAGAGCATCAATGATATTGCCGGTGTCAGGGTAGTGTGCAGTTATATCGACGATGTGTACCGGGTGGCGGAGATGCTGGAGCTGCAAAAGGATGTCAAGATTATCAAAAGGCAAGACTATATCCGCACACCAAACTATAACGGATACCGCTCATTACATCTGGATATCCGGGTACCGGTGTATCTGTCAGACAGGACGGAGCTGGTAACTGCGGAAATTCAGATCCGCACGATCGCTATGGACTTTTGGGCCAGTTTAGAGCACGATATCCGGTATAAGGTTGATAAGACAAAGCTGCCGGAGGGCATCAACGAGGAGATGCTTGCATGCGCGGGCAAGATCGCCGAAATTGACCGGCAGATGCAGGAGATGTATCGGAGGATCAAATCCGCGCAGGGAAATACGGATTGTTAGGGGATATCAAATCCTTCATAAACGACATATTCAAAAGGCGCTGCACCTTTTCACCGCAGTACGGGGCGTGATGATATCCGGAAGCACCGCCTTCAACGGCGGCCGCTCCGCCAGAAGCAGAAACAGGGATAACATCTCCGGATAAAAGTATATGAAAAAGAGAGGGAGTGCAGCTGCACCCCCTCTCTTTTTCGGCTCATACCAGTATCTTTTTCAGAAAGCAATTTCTCCTGACATTATTCCGCCGCATAGATGACCGGATCAGGTATCCCGGTTTGCACATAGTATTTGGGACATTTGCCATGCGCAATGTGCGAAGCGTCTACATATACGCCCGAAATCGCGCATAAAGTGAACCATCAAACGCTCCGGGAAGAGGGACAGCGATGGAAGTATTTCTGATTTTTCCCAAATCACCGCAGGCAAAGCAGGAGCTTGCACGGGAGCTGGCGAAGTTCCAGTCCGAGCAGGCGCTGAAAAATGTCCGGAAGCTGCCCTGCTCCACGGAGCAGAAGCTGGAACTGGTAGACGCCGCCGTGAAGCATCTGAAAGCGCAGCAATAATACATAGCAAACGAGCAGACCGGCATTCAACGCCGGTCTGCCCGTTTTTCATATGGATCGTTATTGTTTTTCTTCTTTCAGAAGTCTCTTGAACAGCGTGGGATAGTTGCTTGCGCCGTGGGCGATATGGTAGACATAGACCGTCTCAGCGATCAGCCGATACACGCAGATATACTTTCCTGCAATCACATAGCGATACCCGCCGTTTCGCAGTTCCTTGTCCTGCGGGATATGGCCGGACAGTGGAAACATTTCCAGACGGGAAAGCGTATTCAAAATCAGATTGGTGATGTTCCTTGCTGAGTTTGGCCCTACAAGGTTCATGTGGAGCTGTGCGATTTCTTCAAGCTCCCGCTGGGCAGGTTCCAGAATCACAAGATTAGCCACGCTGATAGATCGCCTCCAGCCGTTTTCTGGACTCCTCCAGCGTATAAGTCGGTGCGCCGGAAAGCCGGGCTGCTTCTGCGATCTCCAGCTTTGCGCGCAGCTTCAAGGATTCTTCGCGCTGTTCAAAGGCCTCGATGCTCATAACGACAAGGTCGCCTTCGCCGTTTTTGGTGATATAAATGGGTTCCGCTTCGTCATGCGCCAGATCAGAAATCATGCCATAGTCATTGCGAAGTGCGGTCGAAGATTTGATAATCACGGGGCAACACCTCCTAAATTATTCTACGATAATTCTATCAGAATAATTCATGCTTTTCAAGACCCTGCTTGAAATACTTCTCCCATGTGGATTTGAAAATCTGCACGTTACCCTGTTCCCATCGCTTGAACTTTTGCAGCGGGACGCCAAGCTGCGCTGCATATGCCTTCTGCGTCAAGCCGAGCCGCTGACGTATGGCCTTGATCTGCGCTCCCTGACCTCGCAGCAGAAACAGGTTATAGTCATCCAGCAAATCCTCCAGCGGCACTTCAAACAGCTCCGCCAGCTTCTCCATATGCTCCTTCGGATAAAAGTCCCGCCCTGCCTCTTCGTAATGGATGTAGGTACTGCGGTCAATACCCGCATAGTCCGCCGCGTCACGCTGGCGAAGTCCTTTTTGATAACGATACCACCGCAGCTTGTCCGCAATTTCCGTGATCTCGGATGCGTCCGAAAACCGCAGATTGAACTTCTCGGCATCCAAAAACTTATGTGGAAGGACGACCGGGAACTTGAGAATTTGAAGCGGCGCAACTTTTAACGTACCTGCAACATTCGCAGCCAATACATAGCTACGGACTTTCAGGCGGCAGAACATAGACCATTTTGCCCCAAAAGGTTCATGGTTTTCCACCTCAACTGCTGTTTGTTCCGTTGCGATAGTATAGCATTCTCAATGCATCGGCTGGCGTAAGTCGAAAATCTGGCCCGGCGGGTGGAGTCGAAGGTGTCCACGGCCTTCATCAGGCCGATGGTGCCGATGGAGATCAAATCGTCCTGCTCACCGGGGAGAGCGTAGTATTTTTTGGCGATGTGGGCCACGAGGCGCAGGTTATGACGGATGAGCTTTTCCCGGGCGGACGGGTCGCCCTCCCGCAAAGCGGAAAAGATCTTGATCTCCTCCTGCGGGCTGAGCGGGCGGGGAAAGCTGCCGCTTTCCAGATGAAGCGCAAGAAACAGAAACTTTGTGGCAAAAAACTGCAAAAGAGATAAAAACATGGCGAGCTCCTCCCCAAAGCATCATAAATTGTTACTATAATTTATGAAGGAGGGCTTGCCCTTTTTCCTGACGTCGGGCAGGCACACCGTCAAAAATGGTCTCCCGCTCCAGTTCTTCAATCAGGCTGGAAAAATCGCTGATGTTGCGGCTGATACGGTCCAGACGGTAGACCACAATGGCCTTGAATTTCCGTTCCTTGGCCGCAGTCATCATCTTTTTGAAGTCCGGGCGGTTCAGGTTGCCGCCGGAAAAGCCCTCGTCCTCAAAGACAACGGCATGTTCCGCGGCGGCATCGCCGTAGTGAGTGCGGATATATTCGCGGCAGAGGTCGATCTGATTTCCGATACTTTCGCCCTTGCCGGTGTAGCGGGATTTGCGGGAATAGATGGCAATGGTGTCGGCAGTTTTGGCCATGAGATACTCCTTTCCTGTTGTCCGGTGGCCGTAGATGCGGCTATTGTAGCATGGTAAGCAATCTTGGCAAAGAAAAATAACGATAGTTATATATATTCATCACAAACAGAACGGAGGTGTCAAGGATGTAAACGGTCAAAAAAGGGGGCTACGAACTGGCCATGCGTTTTACCAAGGGCAAGCACGCATTTGTAGTGGCGGACCGGCAGCACATCCACAACCATGTGATTTTCAACTCCACGGCACTGGATGGCACCAGAAAGTTCCGGGATTTTTTCTTTTCGGCGTTGACAGTGCAGCGGTTGAGCGAACTGATTTGCTTACAGGGATCAACTTGCGTAAATTTTCACGCAGATTGGCCTCTCTTTTTTACACAGCCAATGCCAATTAGCACTTGAAAACGAAATGCTGCGCAAGTATACTATACTGGTCATGTTGTACAAGTTTGAACGCGAACTGATATATCAGTTGACCATAAAAGACATACCAGAATTGAAGTGTGCGGCGGGGTCAAAACCCTACGAGGATGAAAATGAAATTCGATAGAAGACTTACAGATAAAATCTACACTTCCGATACGGTAAGGCTGGGGAAAAATGCATTTCAGGCCATGCAGGAGACGATCTATCATAATGGCGGTGTCGGAACCAT
>ENA-OROL01002691-OROL01002691.1-human-gut-metagenome-genome-assembly--contig:-NODE-2691-length-12037-cov-3.156819_pt1 | contig 12037 bp, 8 predicted proteins | sample MGYA00242128_ERZ509048 | MGnify/ENA primary metagenome ERZ509048 (study PRJEB26280, sample SAMEA2338750) | human gut metagenome | biome: human gut; feature: human-associated habitat; material: faeces...
TTTGCCTGCTATCTGCTAATCGGCTGTGTGCTGGGATATAACAGGGATAAGGCGCGCGATGACATAAAAAGTAAGGCGGATGAATTGAAGCTTCTGGAGGAAAAATATGATTTTCTGCAGGGGCTTTATACGGAGGTGGCAAAGGGAAAGGAGCGCTTCAATAATCAGATAATCGGATATAAGGACAGCTTCGGCAAGATGTATTCTGTCGTAAAAAGGCTCAACTCAACACTTCCGGAAATGGTATTTTATGAGGCTGTGGATGTCTGTGAGGAGATTCTTGGCAATTCGCATGTCGCGATATACAGCATAAAGGCGGACAGCACGTTTGCAAGATTGTATGTGTGCTCAAGACGCTGCACCGGCAGTGCTGAAAAATCACTCAAAATTACGGATTATCCCGAACTGCTTGAATGTCTTAAAAATAATGAGACATTTTTTAACCGCAAGGCACTCAAAAATTATCCCGCATACGCGACACCCATACGCAGGGAAGGGGTGCTTGTGGGAATGCTTCTCATTATGGAGGCAGACTACACACAGATGAATATGGAGTTTTCCAATAAATTGAGAATAATGTCCGATATGATACAGGACTCGCTCATCAGGGCTATGGAATTCTATGAGATGAATGACAACGTGGTGGAGAATACACGAATTCTTGAGACTGACAGCTTCGAGAAGGTGTTGGGAGTTAAGAGACAGATGAGAAAGAGACAGTATCTTGATTATGTCATGTTAAAAATTGATTCCTGCGGAAAGAATCTTAGTGAACAGAATGACAGGCTGAGCGGGCTTGTGCGTGAAAATGATGTGCTCGGAGTCAGAAAGGACGGAAACCTGTACCTTCTGCTGACTCAGACGGGAGTTAAGGACGTAAAGACGGTTGCTGACAGACTGAAGAAGAACAATATTGTGTTTGAGGAAGTCAGGGAGTAGTGATGGCTGTAATAATTTTTTTTGCACTGCATACGGTGTTTAGTATCTGCATGGCAGTTTTGAAATTAACACACAGGCTGAAGAGCAGGAATATGACATTGCCGGCGGCATGTCTGCTCCCGGTGTGCGGCATGATTACCGCACTGGTGGATGAATGGCAGGTAAGACATGGGTGCCTTGGCGTGAGGAAGGTCGACGATTACACACAGCTTCAGGGCGATGAGGCGTGGCATCGTGAGATTGTGGGGACATACGATGATGCACTTACCGTTCCGCTTGAGGAGGCAATGATGGTCAATGCTTCACATGTGAGCAGGAAGCTTATGATGAAGCTTCTGCATACAAGTCCCGAGAATTATGTGGAGCTTCTTAAGAAAGTCACAACGTCCGACGATGTTGAGCTTACTCATTATGCTACAACGGCAATGATGGAAATTCAGAGCGATTATGAAAGGAGAATCGGAGAACTTTTAGATAGGGTTAAGAGAACGCCCGATGATGTCTCAGTGCTTATGCAGTGCACAAGCCGGCTTAAGGCGTATATAGACAGCGGGCTTATTTCGGATACCGTCCTTATGCAGTACAGGCTGAGGCTTGATGAGATACTGTCGGCGCTGTGTCCTCTTGTGCCCGATGCGGTCAGATTCGAGTATGAGTGTATTGAGAACCGTATCATGCTTGAAAAATACGAGGGAATTGACAAAAGACTTGCGGCGCTTGAGCGGAAATATCCTGAGGATGGCAGAGTATACATGCTGTATGTTCAGTATTATTACTCAATACATTCAGGCGGAAAAATCGAGGAAACACTCAGACGAATGAAGGAGCGAGGTGTGTATCTTGACAGTGCGGGAAAAGAGTGGCTGCAAGTATGGACATAAATATATAGAAGGATGAAGTTGGAGTAATGAAAAGGAAGGTAGTTGGGAAGGTTATGCTTCCGGTATTTGCTTTGTTTGTGTTAAGCATTTTGGTGTTCAGGGAGCGCGCCGGAATCGGATATGAGCAGACGGATGCGCAGGCGAGGGAGTGGAATCTATCATATTCGGATGAGGTGGAACAGGACATTAAGTGCCTTATTCTTACGTCGGACGAGGATGTAAGCTGCGAGTACGGAAAGATGATGGAGTTCGTGTGCGACAGTATGAAGCTTGGCTGTAAGGTGCAGGATGCAGGAGAAGGCTTTGATGCGGAGGAGCTTGAAAGGTATGATACGGTTGTTGTCACATTTCAGGATTGGAGTGTTTTAAAGGAGCAGCTTCTTGATATATACTCATGGGTTAAAGAAGGAGGAAGGCTTCTTACGGCTCTCACTCCGATTCCGAATTCATATTTTCAGGCGGTCTCGGCAAAGTTCGGAATCGATGTGATTGAGGACTATTACCCGCCGGTGTATGGGGTGAAGTTCCTTAAAGAATGTGCAATTGGTGCTGAAGAGGACGACATATTCTGGTATGACGCTGAGAAGTTTGAGGGAATTGTCTCATCCCTTGCGGTTGAGCTTAAGAGTGAGTGTGAGGTGTATATGGTGTCCGAGGATGGAAATACGCCGATTATCTGGACAAACGATTACGGAAAGGGAAGGATTGGAATTGTAAATGAGGTAATAACACAGAAGTATCAGAGGGGATTTTTAGCACTTGCTTACAGTCTTCTGGAGGATGTATTTGTCTATCCGGTAATCAATGCATCGGCATTTTATCTTGATGATTTTCCGTCTCCGATACCCGCCGGAAATGCTGAGTACATCAAGCGAGATTATGGTGTTGATGTGGCATCGTTTTATGCAAATATATGGTGGCCTAAAATGATGGAATGGGAAGAAAAATACGGAATAGTGCACACAGGAATGATTATAGAGAATTATTCGGATGAGGTGGAGGCTCCGTTTGACGGGGACAAGGCGACGGCACGGTTTCTGACGTTCGGGAATATGCTTTTAAATAACGGAGGGGAGCTGGGCTTTCACGGCTATAACCATATGCCGCTGTGTTTAGAGGGAAGAGATGAGGATAAAAAGTACGGAGAGTATAAGCTGTGGAAATCGGAAAGCGACATGCGGCTTGCGGTCAGCGAGCTGGTCAGCTTTTCTGAATCACTTTTTCCGGACAATGAATTCCAGGTGTATGTACCGCCGTCTAATATTCTGTCAGAGACGGGAAGGAAGAATCTTTTGATTGCGGATCCCGGGATAAAGGTCATAGCATCCACATTTCTGAATGATTCGGAAGAACATTCTTATGAGCAGGAGTTTAAGATTGAGGACGACGGAATTATAAGCACACCGAGAATAACATCGGGCTGTATAATTGATGATTACCAGAAGCTGGTTGCCTTGTCAGAGCTCAATTTTCAGTATGTCCAGTCGCATTTTACGCATCCGGACGACACGATGGATGAGGACAGAGGCGCCGGTATGGGATGGGATTACATGAGCAGAAGCTTTGAACAGTATCTTGACTGGGTGTACACGTCGGCTCCGAATATACGAAACGTGACCGGAAGCGGAATGGGTAAGGCTGTTGAGAAGTATGACAGACTTACCATGACAAGAAAATATACGGACGAGGGAATAAGGATAAAGCTTGGCAGTTTTTCGGGGGATGCAAGCTTTATACTGAGGGTGAATGAGGGCAGCGTGGAAGGAACGGAAGGCTGCAGTTGTGAGAACATATCGGGAAGTATATATCTTCTCACGGCGTACAGCGATGAAATAATGATATATCTTGGAGGGGAAAAGTGAGAGTATGTATGATTCTTGAGGGAAGTTATCCCTATGTACATGGCGGTGTGTCGAGCTGGATGCACCAGTATATTCAGGCAATGCCCGATACCTGCTTCGTTCTCTGGTGTATCGGAGCGGAATCCGCGAACCGAGGGGTATATAAGTATGAGCTTCCGCCTAATGTTGATGAGGTGAAGGAGGTATTTCTGGATGATGCCGTAAATCTCAAGGGAAAAGGCAGGCAGCCTAAGTTCTCTGATTTGGAAAAAAATGAGCTGAAAAAGCTCTTTGAGGGGAAAAAACCGGACTGGGACGTGCTTTTTGAACTGTTTCAGGAGAAAAAAGCCAATCCTGTTGACATGATGATGAGCCCGGTATTTCTCGATATAATCATGCAGCTGTGTGAGGAGAAGTTCGCATATTTGTCTTTCACTGATTTTTTCTACAATGTGCGGTCAATGATTCTGCCGGAGCTGTATCTGATAACGCAGGAGGTTCCGAAGGCTGATATATATCATGCGACGGCAACCGGGTACAGCGGAATACTTGGGAGTCTCGGAAAGTGGAAATACAATAAGCCGTTCATTCTGACGGAGCACGGAATCTACACGAGGGAGAGGGAGGAGGAGCTTTTGCGCGCACAGTGGGTTCTTCCTTATTTTAAAAATCAGTGGATTAATCTTTTTCACCTTTTTTCGGATTGTGCCTATTCGCACGCTGATGTGGTGACTGCTCTTTTTAGAAGAGCGAACGAGGCGCAGATGGAGCTGGGCTGTGATGAAAATAAGCTTCGTGTGACACCGAACGGCGTACATATTGAGAGGTTTGCGGATGTATCGGATAAGCCGGAGGATGGATGGACGGACATCGGCGCAATCGTTAGAATTGCCAGGATTAAGGACATTAAGACCATGATTTACGCTTTTGCGGAGGTTAAAAGGGAGATTGGAAATGTCAGGCTTCACATCATGGGTGATATTGATGATGGCGAGTATTACGAGGCATGCCGCACGCTTATTGAGCAGCTTGGCGTGCAGGATATTATTTTTACCGGAAGTGTCGATGTGGCTGAGTATATAAAAAAGCTTGATTTTATAATACTTACAAGCATCTCCGAGGGGCAGCCCCTGTCGGTGCTTGAGGCATTTGCAGCGGGAAGAGCCTGTGTCACTACGGATGTAGGCTGCTGTCGTGAACTTATAGAGGGAAATGACGGACTCGGGGAGGCAGGAATATGCGTTCCGCCGATGAATAAGGAGCAGGTCGCTCAGGCAATGCTTGAGCTGTGCAGAGAGCCGCTCACAAGAAAGCGTATGGGAGCTGTCGGAAGAGAAAGGGTAAGAAAATATTATACTCATGACATATCAATGGAGAATTACAAAAGGTTATATCAGGAGGTAGTATGAAAAATACAGGAAAATGATTCACAGAAAAGCAGTGACATGGGGGTTAGTATGGCGGGTATAGGTTTTGAGTTAAAAAAGATGTTCTCTAAGAAGGGTGTTTTTCCACTTATAAAGGCTTATGGGTATGCCGCAACGGTGTGTGTGGGACCGATGCTTCTTGGTATGTGTTTTCTTATTGTTATAGGTGCTATGTCGATTCTGTTCGGCACATCGGAGCATGAGAGGGAGCTGTTAAACAGCATGGTGACTTATACGCTGTTGTCCTCGATGGTGCTCACCGGAATATTATCCATGGTGTTGACGAGGTTCGTTGCAGACAGTCTGTATTCGGGAAATACAGGTGCGGTTCTTCCCTCCTTCTGGGGAGGGGTGAGCATAATGCTCGCGGCAGGTGAGCCTGCGTATGGCATTTTTCTTGCATGCGCGGGAATTCCGGCATTGTATGCCGTGCTGTGCCTTATATTGTTTGGTGAGCTTGTGCTTGTGTGGACACAGATGAGTTATCTGACGGCAGTTAAGGACTATCAGGGAATAATAAAAATATTTGCCTGCTCACTGGTGCTTGGGTGCATTGTGGGAGCAGGTCTTATTCCGGGAACGCGTATCAATGTTGTTACGGCGATGTTAGCCTCTGTCACGGCCGCTTACGGTGTGATGGCGATATTATACTACAGACTTATGACTCAGTATTTTTCTGAGGGAAATATAAGCTCTATGTGTTTTGCTTCATGGGTCAGAAAATATCCTCAGCTTGTGATGCTGGGGCTGTTTATGTCTCTGGGGCTTTTCGGACATCTGGTAATTATGTGGAGCGGTCAGGCGGGACGTCAGATACAGGGGCTCTTTTATGCGGCACCGGTCTACGATATTCCCGCGATTGCGGCGTTCCTGTCGATACTTATAACCACAATTAATTTTGTGACATCGGTTGAGGTGAATTTTTATCCAAAGTACAGAGCTTTTTTTGACGCACTCAACAATGGTGGAATATTGAAGGATATCAGGCAGGCAGGGGATGAAATGAAGTCGGTGCTTTTTCGTGAGCTGACTTACACATTTATGAAGCAGCTGTTCACGACACTTATTTTTATAATAGCCGGAAGTATTATTCTTCCTAAGCTGCCGCTCGGTGTTGACGATGATATGCTCGGGATATACAGGGTTCTCTGCATGGGGTATGCCTTCTACGCTGTTGGAAACTGTATTATGCTCATTGAGCTGTACTTTGCCGACAATACAGGGGCACTGATAAGCGGAACCGTGTTCATGGCAGTGAGCTGTGCGGGCACGTTTTTTTTCAGAAATATGGATATAAAGTATTACGGAATCGGCTTTTGGGCGGGTTCAGTGCTGTTTTCACTCACGGCGTTCATAATTCTGAGGACATATCTCAAAAATCTTATGTACAATGTCCTGTGTTCAAAGCCTTTATATGAAAAAAGAAAGCTCGGGATAGCGGCGTTGATTGCCGCCATAGCGTGTATATCTGTCTCGGTCAGTGCGTGTTCGGCGAATAAAGGCATCGCGCAGGGAGAGCAGACACAGAGTGCTGCGGCCGATGTGGGCGTGCCGGGAGATATTCAAAAGAACACGGAGGTATCAAAGCGGATTAAAGACAAAGCTGTTTTATATGAAAATCAGGATAATACTTCGGTAGTAACCATGTATCTTACGGTTACGACGGGAAATAAATCCGACAATACGGAGCACACCTGGACGCAGATTAACAGCTATTCGGTGTACGATTATGAGGAGATGGGCGTTGAGAGGTATGCGGTTAACGGCCTTTTGCAGGTTGGCGATGAAAACGGTCCTGTGGAGGGTGAGCTTGGGTACGGACAGAATGTACCGAATGCCACGGTCACGATAAGAGGGCAGTCATCTTCAAGGAACGCGCAGAAAAATTATAAGATTACAATACGCGATGACAAGGGAATGTGGAACGACCAGAGGGTGATAAATCTTAACAAGCATATGTCGGATTTTCCGCGGTTTTCCAACAAGCTCTGCTATGATCTTCAGTCCGAGCTTCCCGACCTTATATCACTGCGCACGCAGTTTGTGCATCTGTATGTGAGGGACATGAGCGAGGGCGGAAGCGGCGTTTTTGAGGATTATGGACTGTACACGCAGGTGGAACAGTTAAACAAGCGTGCGCTAAAGAGCCATGGACTTGACAAAAACGGTCAGTTGTACAAGATTAATTTTTTTGAATTCTACAGGTATGAGGATGTGATTATGCCGAAGAATGATGCTGATTATAATGTGGAAGAGTTTGAGCAGTATCTTGAGATAAAGGGAAGCGATGATCATAACAAGCTTATAGCCATGCTTGAGGATTTGAACGATTATTCCATTCCGATAAGTGAGGTTTTGGACAAATGGTTTGAGGAAAACAATCTCTTTTCGTGGATGGCATTTAACATTCTTATGGGAAATGTGGATACTCAGTCGAGAAATGTGTTTCTTTACAGTCCGCTCAATGAGAATACATGGTACTTTATTTCGTGGGACAATGATGGGGCTTTCACGGCGTCAAAATCAATTTTCCACGGAGATGAGAGAGGCTGGGAAAAGGGAGTGAGCAATTATTGGGGAAATATATTGTTCAGGCGGATTCTGATGGATGAAACCCTGAGAGAAAAACTGGACGGCAAAATCAATGAATTTAAGGCTGTGATAACGGAAGAAAAACTTAAAAACATGATTAAGTCTTATTCAACTATAGTTAAACAATACGCACAGACATATCCTGATATGCGTTATATGCCGCTGACCGGTGAGGAGTATGAGGAGTTCCTTGAAGTTATGGTGCATGAAGTTGAAATGAATTATGAGTTATATAAGGAAAGTCTCAACACACCCATGCCATTCTACATTTCGACACCTGTTGTGAAGGATGGGATGATGAAATTCGGCTGGGAGACGGCTTATGACTTCGATGCTGAGGATGTGTATTACACACTGGAGGTTGCAAGGGATTACAGCTTCACGGAGCCTGTAATTAAGGCAGAGAAGCTTTTTGTCGTAGAGTATGATTATAACGGGGTGCTTGAACCGGGTCAATATTTCATGAGAGTTAAGGCAGAAAATGAGTCGGGATATGAGCAGACGGCATTTGATTATTATTCTTCCGGAGACAGCAGGCGTATCTATGGTGTAAAGTGTTTCTTTGTCCTGGAGGACGGAAGTATATGGGAGGATATATATGAGCAGTGAGGCACGGCTTTTTCGCCATGAGCTTAAGTTTTTTATCGATGAGTCTGAGATGGAGATACTTGTAAAGCGGATTGGGACGGTAATACCGAGGGATGCTAATGCAGGTTCGGGAGAATACACAATAAGGAGTCTGTATTTTGACGACATGTTTGCGGGCGCATACGAGGATAAGCTTGCAGGTGTGGAGAGAAGAAAGAAGTACAGAATACGAATCTACAATTATAGCGATAGTATTATTAAACTAGAGTGTAAGCAGAAGCAGGGGCAGTACATTCACAAGACGGCAGCAGCATTGTCGAGGGGGGAAGCAGATGCGCTTATCGCCGGGGACTACGGTTTCCTTATTGACAGAGGAGAACCGGTGTGCAGACAGTTCTATCTTGAATGTGCCGGGAATAAAATGATGCCGAAGGTTGTTGTGGATTATGACAGGATTCCGTTTGTGTTCCCGTATGGTGATGTGCGGATAACCTTTGACTGTGGAATAAGAGCCGGGCTTTTTTGCGGGTCACTATATGACTGTCAGCTTCCCGTTGCGGAGGTATTAGAGCCGGGAAAACTTATAATGGAGGTAAAATATACACAGTACCTTCCTGAATTTATAAGAAGCCTGCTGTGTGTGTCCGACGGCGAATATACGGCATACTCAAAGTATACTATATGTCTTGAAAAAAAGAAGGAGCTCTCAGGTGGAGTATGAGGGGATGGAGGTTCTAAATGAGTGTAAAGGATGTAATCAAGAAATCGGTGCTGGAGTCTGACATGTACAATCAGGCAATCTCCGCAGGGACAATTTTTACGATGGTGGCAGACCTTATTGCGGCAGTCATTATGGGGCTGCTGATATATGAGGTTTATAAAAAATACTACAGGGGAGTTGTATTCAGTCGTAATTATGCGCTGACGCTGGTGGGAATGACGGTGCTTACGAGCATGGTAACACTTGCGATAAGTACGAATATCGTAATTTCGCTTGGTATGGTCGGAGCCCTCTCCATCGTCAGATACCGCACGGCAATCAAGGAACCGCTTGACCTGATGTATATGTTCTGGGCGGTAACAACGGGAATCACAATCGGTGCGAGCATGTATATTCTCGCTGTGGCAGCATTTATAATTATGCTTATATTCATTATATGCTCAGGCAGGAAAAAAAACGGTGGACATCAGTATATGCTTGTGGCACATTATTGTGGAGAGGCGGCGGGTGATGGTATAATAAGGATACTTGGAAAAATGAGATATTCGGTGCGCTCAAAAATCTGCCGGGGTGACAGCACGGAGCTGACAATTCAGTTAAGGTGTAAGAACAATAATCAGATATTTATGGAGAACATAAGAAAGACAGAGGGGGTTAACGATGTTACGCTTCTTGAATTCAATGGAGAATACTACGGTTAAAAGGATGGGTATTGTCTGTTGTGTATCGGTGCTTGTAATACTCATTGCGATGATAGCCGTGAGACGGATTATTCCGTCAAAAACATGTACATACGGTGACACCGGGGAGGTATACAATAACCCGATGATGGGCTTTGCGCCAAATGCGGATTATGTAGAAGCTGTTGGCAATAATACGCTTGTGTATGTCGATGTCACATGGCGTGAGCTTGAACCTCTTGAGGGTGTGTATGACTATGAGGGAATAGAGGAGGATAATTTCCTTGAAATGTGGAGACGGTTTGGCAAGAAGGTTGTCTTTCGCTTTATGTGTGATGAACCCTCGGATGTGGAACACATGGATATTCCCGATTGGCTGTATGAAAAGACAGGGGATGGCACATTTTACGACACGGTTTACGGAAAAGGTTATTCTCCGAATTATGCCAATGAGACTTTTATCGAAGCACATGCAAGGGCAATAGAGAACCTTGGCAGGAGGTACGGACAAGATTCTTTCTTCTGTTTTATAGAACTTGGGAGTGTCGGGCATTGGGGGGAATGGCATGTAAAGTACGATGAGGGTATAAAAAGACTTCCGGGAGAGGATGTGCTTTTAAGGTATGTCACGCCCTATGTGAGTGCCTTTCCAAATGCAAAGCTATTGATGCGCAGACCTTTTTCGTATGTGGCTGATTTGGGGCTTGGCGTGTATAATGACATGACAGGGTATGAGGAGGATACAGATGAATGGTTAGAGTGGCTTTGGGACGGAGGAACATATTCGGAGCCTGAGACTCCTATTGAGCTTACAGCGGTACATGACGTGTGGGATAATGCTCCGGTGGGAGGCGAGTTTACCAGTTCATACTCAATGGAGTATATGCTGACCGATAATCTTCGTAAAACCCTGGAGCTTATAGAAAAATCGCATATGACCTTCATTGGACCTAAGTGTCCTATTGCGTGTGACGAGGAGATTAGGTTTCCGGATGAGGTTTCCCGGGTAAAGAAGAGTCTGGGCTACCGAATCGGTGTAAACAGATGCCGCATAAGCTATAACCGAATCACAAAGAATGCCAAGGTCGTAATAAGCCTGAAAAATTACGGTACGGCTCCGATGTATAAGGACTGGAGGGTATGCCTGTACCTGATGGGTGCGGATGGACAGATTATTGAGAGATATGAGACTGACATAGAGCTTACAAAGCTTGCGGGCGGAGAGAGAACCGAATGCACGGTGAAGGCGGCGATGCCCGGGAATGTGATGTATTCGGACGGAGTACCTGTATTTTTCATCGGAATAGAGAATCCGGATACAGGACAGCCTGAGGTGTACATGGATATGGACAGTCCGCGCAGAGGATTCTTCTACTGCCTTTTATCTGGTATTTGACAAGGAAAAACACTTGTGGTAGTCTTTTCACATACACAAATCTTTACAATTAATAATAGAAGAAAAGAGTGATTAGCTAAAATGGAAAAGAAGAATTATTATATCACAACGGCGATTGCTTATACATCAGGCAAGCCGCACATCGGAAACACCTATGAAATAGTTCTTGCGGACAGCATTGCAAGATACAAGAGATTTCAGGGCTATAATGTAAGATTCCAGACAGGAACGGATGAGCATGGTCAGAAGATTGAACTCAAGGCTGAGGCAGCAGGAGTCACACCTAAGCAGTATGTAGACAATGTTGCGGGAGAAATCAAGAGAATATGGGATCTTATGAATACGTCTTATGACAAGTTCATCCGAACGACGGACGATTATCATGAGAAGCAGGAGGAAAAGCTTCATGTTTATAGTTTATGGTAACTTCTTTGCCCCATTCGCTGGCGCGGTTATAGTAATAAGCACATAGCTTTTTTAGATAAGGCTTAAATGCTGCATTGTGAATCCACCAGTCAAAATAGAGGATTGCAGGCTGGTATTTATCAATCAATTCACACGTTCTGACAAGCCAGTCTTCAAGCCATTCTGTGGTAGGCACTATAGGAGAAAAAGTGTCGGCGGTTGTGCGGTGAAGCTCATCTCCGTAGAGTTCAGGACATAAAAAGGCGGGACCATAAAAATCTCTGTATTTTTCATCGGTCACATCACTGTCAAATGCTCTTCCCATGTTCATAAAGAAATAATGCTCTGCTCTGTGAGTTGATGCACAAAAAGTGAGTCCGTTGTTCGCACAGGCTTTTTTAAGCTCCTCGGCTATATCCCTGCAAGGCCCCATTTTAACCGCATTCCATCGATTGAACTGTGTGTTGTACATTGCAAATCCGTCATGATGTTCACACACAGGCATTACATATTTTGCACCTGATTCTTTAAAGAGATTCACCCATTCTTCAGCATCGAATTTTTCTC
>ENA-OROL01002692-OROL01002692.1-human-gut-metagenome-genome-assembly--contig:-NODE-2692-length-12036-cov-3.401052_pt1 | contig 12036 bp, 9 predicted proteins | sample MGYA00242128_ERZ509048 | MGnify/ENA primary metagenome ERZ509048 (study PRJEB26280, sample SAMEA2338750) | human gut metagenome | biome: human gut; feature: human-associated habitat; material: faeces...
GCTCACACCTGAATCACTTTCTTACGCAGCGAAACAGCAAGTGTTTCACTGCTGAGTGAACAGTAACGAAAAATCCACAGCAGTAAAATGACAAAAATCAGATTCTAAATAATTGCAGCAAAAATATTCGCGCATCAAATATCTTAAAAACTCCAAACAGAACCGAAAATCAAATAGAGAATAGATAGAGGAAAAATGGTATGACAAGAGAAAAGTATGAGTCATTGCCTTTGAGCACGCTGAAAGCGCTGGCAAAATCCAGAAACATGAAGGGGATTTCCACCCTGCGGAAAGAAGCGCTGATTGAGCGGATGCTGGAAGAAGATCAGAAAGAAAACCAGAAAAACATGGAAGAGCCGGCGGTTCTAAAAGAGGAAAAAAAGACGGAAACTGTACAGGATCAGAATCAGGAACCGCAGGAAAAGCGGGAGGACGGTATGGAGCGCCAGAATCGGGAAACCTCGGAAAACGGCACCGCGCGCCCGTACCAGAGACCGCGGTATGTCCGCCGGGAAGAGCGCAGTGAAAACGGAGAGCGCCAGGAGTACCGTCCAAGAGCGCCGCGTTTCAATGAGCGTAGATTTCAGGAACCACGGAATTATAATCAGAATAACCGTGAGGAAGAGCAAAGACAGGAGCCGCGTCAGGAAGCAGGGCAGGAAATGAGACAGGAGCCGCTGCGTCAGGAAGCAAGACCAGAGACGAGACAGGAACCGCGTCAGGAAACCAGCACGCTCGACAGCGGCCAGGAGGCCTGCGGCATCCTCGAGGTCATGCCGGACGGATTTGGATTTATCCGCTCCGACAACTATATGCCGGGCGACAGCGATGTCTACGTTTCCCCGTCCCAAATCCGCCGTTTCGGACTGAAAACGGGAGATATCATCCGCGGAAACACGAGAGTAAAGTCCGCAACCGAAAAATTCAGCGCCCTTTTATACTTAAAGAGCGTCAACAATCTGCCGCTCGACCAGATCATGCGCCGCGGCAATTTCGAAGATATGACACCGGTCTTCCCGGATGAGCGGCTGCGCCTTGAGCGCCCGGGCGGAAGCCTGGCGATGCGGATCGTGGATCTTGTAAGTCCGATCGGAAAAGGCCAGCGAGGCATGATCGTCTCCCCGCCGAAAGCCGGAAAAACGACGCTTTTGAAGGATGCGGCAAAATCCATCCTGCGGAACAATCCGGAGATGTATCTGATCATCCTTCTGATCGACGAGCGTCCGGAGGAGGTCACCGACATTAAAGAAGCGATTCAGGGATCGAATGTGGAAGTCATCTATTCCACCTTCGATGAGCAGCCGGAGCACCACAAACGCGTGTCCGAGATGGTCATTGAGCGCGCGAAACGTCTTGTGGAGAGTAAAAAAGACGTTACGATCTTCATCGACAGCATCACACGTCTCGCCAGAGCTTACAACCTGACCGTTCCGCCGAGCGGCCGTACCCTTTCCGGCGGTCTCGATCCGGCAGCACTCTACATGCCGAAACGGTTCTTCGGCGCGGCCAGAAACATGCGCGAGGGCGGAAGCCTGACGATTCTTGCAACGGCGCTTGTGGACACCGGAAGCAAGATGGACGATGTCGTTTACGAGGAATTCAAAGGCACCGGAAACATGGAACTCGTGCTCGACCGGAAACTGCAGGAACGCCGCGTCTTCCCGGCCATCGACATAGCCAAATCGGGAACAAGAAGAGAAGATCTGCTTCTGACACCGGATGAGCAGGAGGCCGTTTACAATATGCGGAAGGCATTAAACGGCATGAAATCCGAGGAAGCCGTGGAAAATATTCTGAACATGTTTGCCCGCACCAGAAACAACGGCGAACTGATTCAAATTTTAAAGAAACAAAAAATAGTATAAGGCTTGCAATTTTCAAAATTGTGTGATACAATGAGAAAGCTGTGCAAGGTTGATGAGATTTTGTCAGCCTGAAATACGAAATCATCAGAGTAAATCTGAGAAGATAACAATATTAAGAAGAGGTGAATAAAATGAGAGAAGGAATCCATCCAGAATACCATCAGGCAACTGTTACCTGCAACTGCGGAAATACTTTCGTAACAGGTTCTACCAAGAAAGAGATCCACGTTGAGATCTGTTCTAAATGCCATCCGTTCTACACTGGCCAGCAGAAAGCTGCTGCAGCTCGTGGACGTATCGAGAAGTTCAACAAGAAATACGGCATGAAATAAGAATTGAATCAAGCAAGATGAAAAACGGGCTGAGGTTGGAAGATCTCAGCCCGTTCTTGCGTTACGGATGCAGAAAATCCCCTTTGAGGAGGTAAACGTAAATTATGAAATCATCCAATATTGGCGGCCAGGCCGTGATGGAAGGCGTCATGATGATGAACAAGGACCGCTATTCCGTCGCAGTACGCCGGCCGGACGGGGAGATTGAGGTTAAAGTAGAGCAGCACAAGCCGCTGACAAAGCACAAGGGGCTTTTAAAAGTTCCGATTCTGCGCGGTGTCTTCAGCTTTGCCGATTCGATGATCGTCGGCATGAGTTCCCTTATGTACTCCGCTTCGTTCTATGAGGACGAGGAGGAGGAAAAGAAAAAGCCGGCGACGAAAGAGGAAGAGGAGCAGCAGAAAGCGAAAAAAGAAAAGACAGACAAGCTGATGATGTACGGAACCGTCACATTTTCCGTTGTCATCGCCGTCGTTCTCTTTCTGATGGTGCCGTACTTCCTGTCCGAACTGCTGCACAAAGCGGGAGCCGGAACGACACTGACCGCGGTGGCAGAGGCCTTTGTGCGTGTGGCACTGTTCCTCGGCTATCTGGCAGCCATTTCCCGTATGGAAGACATTCAGCGCGTGTTCATGTACCACGGCGCCGAGCATAAATGCATCAACTGCATCGAGCACGGTCTGGAACTGAACGTGGAAAACGTCTTAAAGAGTTCCCGGGAGCACAAGCGCTGCGGAACGAGCTTTCTTATGTACGTCATCGTCATCAGTATCATCTTTTTCATGTTCATCCGGGTCGATTCCCCGGTGCTGAAAATTGTGATCCGCCTGCTTCTCATTCCGGTGATCGCGGGCGTTTCGTATGAATTTATCCGCCTGGCGGGAAAAAGTGACAATAAACTGGTCAACCTGATCAGTAAACCGGGCCTGATGCTGCAGCACCTGACGACGCGCGAGCCGGATGCCGAGATGGCAGAGGTTGCGATCGCCGCTGTGGAGGCTGTGTTTGACTGGAGAGCGTACCTGAACGAAAACTTTGGTTATACGTACCCGGCCAAAACCGAAAAGAAAGAACATGAGGAGCCGTGACCGATGAGTGTGCACGATAGAAAAAACTTGAAATCTGCACTGGAATCCGCTATTCTGTACTTACAAAAGCAGGGGGTGGAGGAAGCCCGGCAGGACGCATGGCTTTTACTGGAACATGTCTGCGGGATCAGCCACAGCACCTACTTTGTACACAGTGAAGATGAAATGCCAAAAGAACAGCAGGAGCAGTACGAAGCGCTGGTCAGAAAGCGCGGCGAACACATTCCGCTGCAGCAGCTGACCGGAGAGGCGTGGTTCTACGGAATCCCGTTTTTTGTGAATGAGCATGTACTGATTCCGCGGCAGGACACCGAGATTCTTGTGGAGGAAGCGCTCCGCGGCCTTCCAAAAGATGCACGGATTCTCGATCTCTGCACCGGTTCGGGATGCATCCTCATATCGCTTCTTGTGACGAGAGAGGACTGCACGGGAATCGGCGCGGATCTCTCCGAGAAAGCCTTACAGGTTGCGGAAAAGAACGGCGCACAGGCGGGCGGACGGGCATCGTTCGTAAAGAGCAACTTATTTGAAAACATCGAGGGAACCTTCGATGTGATCGCAAGCAATCCGCCGTATATCCGCACGGATGTGATTGAAACGCTGATGCCGGAGGTGCGCGACCATGAGCCGCGGATGGCACTCGACGGCAGTGCGGACGGTCTTGTCTTTTACCGGAAGATTACAGAGCAGGCAGGAAGCTATTTAAAAGAGGGCGGAAAGCTCTGTTTTGAAATTGGATACGATCAGGGAGATGAAGTGAGGGAGCTGATGGAAACCCACGGCTTTGCCGATGTACAGGTTCTGAAAGATCTGGCAGGCCTGGACCGCGTGGTGACCGGTATCTGGCACAAAGAACTCTGACAGAAATGAATTTTAATTTTGACACCATAATGACATCATAAACAGACGAAAACAGCAAAAAGGAGCAGTCATTTTATGTTTGATAAACTTGATGATATCCTCATGCGTCTCGAGGAGGTACTGAATCAGTTAAGCGAGCCGGACGTCGCTGCCGATGCGGCGAAGTTCCAGAAGCTGATGAAGGAGCAGGCAGAACTCCAGCCGATCGCAGACGCATATAAGGACTATAAAACACAGAAACAGACCATCGAAGAGAGCCTGATGCTTCTCGAGGAGGAATCCGACGAAGAGATGCGCGAAATGCTGAAAGAAGAGCTCTCCGATGCAAAAAAACGCGTAGAGGAGCTGGAGCAGGAGCTCAAAGTCCTGCTTCTGCCGAAAGACCCGAACGATGACAAGAACGTTATCGTAGAGTTCCGCGCAGGTGCCGGCGGAGACGAGGCGGCACTCTTTACCGCAGAAATCTGCCGTATGTACATCAAATACGCAGAGAGCCGCGGCTGGAAAACAGAGCTGACCAGCGCCGATGAAAACGGAATCGGCGGCTTTAAAGACGCAACACTTCTGATCAACGGAGCAGGCGCGTACTCCCGGATGAAGTACGAGAGCGGCACGCACCGCGTACAGCGTGTGCCGGAAACCGAGTCCGGCGGAAGAATCCATACCTCAACCATGACCGTAGCGATCATGCCGGAGGTGGACGACGTCGAAGTACAGATCGACCCGAAAGATTACAAATTCGATGTATTCCGTGCTTCCGGAAACGGCGGCCAGTGTGTCAATACGACCGACTCAGCAGTCCGTCTGACCCACTTCCCGAGCGGCATCGTCATTTCCTGCCAGGATGAGAAATCACAGTTAAAGAATAAGGACAAGGCACTGAAGATTCTGCGTGCCCGTCTGTACGACTTAGAGCAGCAGAAGCAGCACGATGAGATGGCCGAGCTTCGAAAGAGCCAGGTCGGAACGGGAGACCGCTCCGAGAAGATCCGTACGTACAACTTCCCGCAGGGACGTGTGACGGATCACAGAATCAAACTGACCTTATACAAACTGGACGCCATCATGAACGGCGATCTGGATGAAATCATCGACAGTCTGATTGCAGCCGATCAGGCCGCAAAGCTGAGCAGCATGCAGGAAGAAGCATAATAATAAACGCTGCGAATCACGATTGGTCTACAGGATCGATTGTTGATAGAATAAACAAGAGAAAAAAGGGGAAAAGAGAAAGGGAAAACGCTATGAAGAAAACAGCACTTGTGATCATGGCAGCCGGAATCGGCAGCAGATTTGGAAAGGGAATCAAACAGCTTGAGCCAGTAGGACCAAACGGGGAGATCATCATGGATTATTCCATCCACGATGCACTGGAAGCCGGCTTCAACAAAGTAGTCTTCATCATCCGCAAGGATCTGGAGAAAGATTTCAAGGAAGTCATCGGCAACCGCATCAGCAAAATCACAGAGGTGGAATATGCATTCCAGGAGCTCGATGATCTGCCGGCAGGCTTTGCAAAACCGGAAGGCCGTACCAAACCGTGGGGAACCGGCCAGGCCGTTCTTGCCTGCAAAGGTCTTGTAAAAGAGCCGTTTGCTGTTATCAATGCTGATGACTATTACGGGAAAGATCCGTTCGTAAAACTGCACGACTACCTCGTACAGGAGCATGATGTGGATGAAGTTATGCCGATCTCCATGGCAGGATTCGTGCTTGGAAACACCTTAAGTGACAACGGCGGTGTTACAAGAGGTGTCTGCGTCGTTGATGAAAACGGAAACCTGACCGGTGTCAACGAGACGAAAAACATCGTAAAGACCGCAGAGGGCGCAGGCGTTGAAAAAGAAGACGGAACGGTTGATCCGATCGACAAAAACGCCCTTGTTTCCATGAACATGTGGGGACTGCAGCCGGAGTTCATTGATCTTCTGGAGAAAGGCTTTGTTGAATTCCTTTCTGCACAGAAAGAGGGAGATGTAAAAGGCGAGTACCTCCTTCCGATCTACATCGACGAGCTGCTGCACGCAGGAAAAGCAGAAGTAAAAGTTCTTCCGACCGACGCAGAGTGGTTCGGCGTAACGTATCAGGAAGACAAAGCTTCCGTAACAGAAGCATTCCGCAAACTGATTGCGGACGGCGTATACAGCGAGAAGCTGTACGACTAATTACGATATTTTGTTATTTGAGTGAATAACCAGAAAAAGCGTGTTTGAATGATTGCAAAAAATTTCAGACACGCTTTCTGCCCGAAAGGGGAAAGGAGCATACCATGGGTAAATATTTTGGAACAGATGGATTTCGCGGAGAAGCAAACATTGATCTGACGGTTGAGCATGCATATAAAGTGGGAAGATTCCTCGGATGGTATTTCGGAAAAGACCACAAAGCACAGATCGTCATTGGAAAAGACACCAGACGCTCCAGCTACATGTTCGAATATTCGCTGGTAGCAGGACTGACCGCATCGGGAGCAGACGCTTATCTGCTGCACGTAACGACCACCCCGAGCGTTTCCTATGTTGTCCGTACCGAAAACTTTGACTGCGGAATTATGATCTCTGCAAGCCACAATCCATTTTATGACAATGGGATCAAGCTTCTGAACGGAAACGGACAGAAGATCGAGGCAGAGGTAGAAGAGAGAATCGAAGCATATCTGGACGGAGAGATAGAAGAACTTCCTCTGGCTACCAGAGAAGATGTCGGACGCACGATTGACTTTGCTTCCGGAAGAAACCGTTACATCGGTTATCTGATCTCTATCCCGTCCCGCGACTTCAAGAACATCAAAGTTGGTCTGGACTGTGCGAACGGAAGTTCTTCTGCAATCGCAAAGAGCGTGTTCGATGCACTCCGCGCAAAAACTTATGTGATCAATAACCAGCCGGACGGAACCAATATCAATACAAACTGTGGCTCTACACATATTGAAGTTCTTCAGAAATATGTGGTAGACAATGGCCTGGATATCGGTTTTGCCTATGACGGAGATGCTGACCGCTGTATCGCAGTAGACCACAGAGGAAATGTGATCGACGGCGATAAGATTATGTATGTCTGCGGAAAATATCTTCAGGAAAAAGGTAAATTAAACGGAAATACCGTTGTGACAACCGTAATGTCCAACCTTGGATTATACAAGTCCTTCGAAAGAGAAGGCATCAACTATGAGCAGACAGCAGTTGGGGATAAATATGTTGCCGAGAACATGATGGAGAATAATTACAGCCTGGGCGGTGAGCAGTCCGGACATATTATTTTCAGCCGCTATGCAGCAACCGGTGATGGAATCCTGACTTCTCTTATGATCATGGAAGCATGCGTGGAGAAAAAGTCAACTCTCTGCGATCTGGCAAAAGAAATGAAAGTTTATCCACAGCTTCTGCGCAATGTGCGCGTAGCTGACAAGAAAACTGCAAGAGAAAATCCGAAGCTTGTGGCAGCAGTGGAAGAAGTTGCCAATGCTCTTGGAGATGACGGACGTATCCTTGTCCGCGAAAGTGGTACAGAGCCGCTGATCCGTGTAATGGTAGAGGCAGGAACAGACGAAATCTGCCATGAACATGTAGATCATGTGGTGAAAGTAATGGAAGAAGAAGGACTGATCGTTGAAGCATAACTGTTCAGTACTTTCACAGTTACATTGACGAAACAGTAAAGGAAATACATGAAAAATAAAAAAACGGCATTACTTCTGGCAGTCTGCCTGAGTCTTGGAACTCTGGCAGGCTGCAGTACAGAGGAGATCAATAATTACAGACAGGCAGAGCTGGATCTGGCAGATGGAAATTTCCAGACTGCACTGGAAGAATATGAGACGGCTGTTTCAGACGGCATAAAAGTGGCAGAGTCCTACAGGGGAGCTGGTGTGGCAAATGTGCGGCTTGGAAATTATGAGGCAGCTATCGAAGATTTCACCCAGGCTCTGAACTGCGAAAAAGTGGGAAAAGCTCTGAAAAAAGATATTTTATCTTACAGAGCAGCCGCATATCTGAAAACAAAATCTTATGAGGAAGCTCTGACAGACTGTCAGGCACTGGCCGAAGGCTATGATATGGATGCGGATCTGTACTTCCTGTCAGGAGAAGTGGCACTTGCCATGGATTCCTATGAAGAAGCCGCTTCTTATTTTGAACAGGCTTATGGAGAGAATGCCACTTATGATATGGCAATCCGCATCTATGCGGTTTATCTGGAACAGGATATGGAAGCCGACGGAACCAGATACCTGGAGGCCGCGTTATCCGGTGAGGCGAAAAATGCCCAGGATCACTGCGACAGAGGAAGAGTCTACTATTATATGGATGATTATGACAATGCTTCAGAGGAACTGAAGCAGGCAATCGACGGTGGAAATACGGAAGCGATGGCTCTGCTGGGAATGGTATACATGGAACAGAAAGACACTGCGAATGCTAGAAGCATGTTCCAGCAGTATGTATCTCAGGCAGAAAACGGTGCCAAAGGCTACAATGGTCTGGCATTATGCGACATTGCGGACGGAGACTATGACAGTGCGCTTTCCAATATCAGCAGTGGCATTTCAGCGGCAGATGCCGAAGACATGCAGAGTCTTCTGTTTAATGAAATGGTTGTGTATGAGAAGAAACTGGACTTCGCGACAGCCCTTCAGAAAGCGGAAGAATATATGAATATGTATCCGGATGATAAAACAGCCAAAAAAGAGCTGGCATTTCTGAAAACCCGTGTAGAAAGCTAAGGAGTATTATGGAAGAATTTGGCAGATTAGAAGAGAGAGTGGTTCTGGTTGGTGTTCAGACCGGAGAGAATGACAATGTGGAAGAATCCCTGGATGAGCTGGAAGAACTTGCCGGTACTGCCGGTGCTGTCACAGTGGGTAAGATCATCCAGAACCGTGAGGCTGTACATCCGGGAACATACATTGGAAAAGGTAAGATCGAAGAAGTCCGGGCACTGGTTTATGCCATGGATGCGACAGGAATCATCTGTGATGATGAACTTTCTCCTGCACAGCTTAATAACCTGGAACGGGAGCTGGACTGCAAGGTTATGGACAGGACGCTGCTGATCCTTGATATTTTTGCAGCCCGTGCAGTGACAAGTGAAGGTAAGATTCAGGTAGAACTGGCACAGCTTCGCTACCGTGCGGCGCGGCTGGTTGGCCTGAGAGAGTCTCTTTCCCGTCTGGGCGGTGGAATCGGAACCAGAGGCCCTGGTGAAAAGAAACTGGAGACGGACCGTCGTCTGATCCGTACCAGAATCTCTGCATTAAAGCAGGAACTGGCGCAGGTGGAGAAGCACAGAGAGCTGATCCGTGCAAACCGTGCCAGAGGAAATATGAAAACGGCTGCGATCGTAGGCTATACGAACGCCGGAAAATCAACGTTATTAAATAAACTGACCGGTTCCGAAGTTCTTTCCGAGGATAAACTGTTTGCGACACTGGACCCTACCACCAGAGTCCTGGATCTGGCAGACGGACAGCAGATTTTGCTGACGGATACCGTAGGATTTATCCATAAACTGCCGCACCATCTGGTTGAGGCGTTTAAGAGTACTCTGGAAGAGGCGAAATATGCGGATTATATCATTCATGTGGTGGATGCTTCCAATCCGCAGGCAGAGATGCAGATGCATGTGGTATATGAGACACTGCGTGAACTGGGCGTGATGGGAAAAAAGATTATTACCCTGTTTAACAAGCAGGACGCACCGGGAGCAGCTGGACTCAGGGACTTTAAATCTGATTATTCCCTGAAAATTTCGGCAAGAACAGGAGAGGGACTGTCAGAACTCAATAATCTTTTTCAGAAACTTCTTGCAGAAGAACTGATTTATGTGGAACGGCTTTTTCCATATCATGAGGCCGGTAAAATTCAGCTCATCCGTGAATATGGACAGCTGATTTCCGAGGAATATACAGACACCGGAATCGCAGTAAAAGCAAGGGTTCCAAAGGAAATTTACCCGAAAGTAGTGTAAAAATATCCACGAAACAGCGGGCGGAAAAATCACAGGTAAAACAATACGAATACCATATCATGTTCTTTAATACAAACAAAGACACAAGATATGGTATTTTTTAAGGTTGACGTCAGAGGGAGTCTCTGATACAATAAACCTACAGCGTTTGAAAAGGACGTGAAGTGGATGCCGCAAAAATACTCTGAAAAAGTTTTGAGAGGCATTTTTTTATGGCAGAAATGAACGAAAAAAAGATAACGGTGGGGAGGCATTGAATATGTTTCAGGTTGTGAAACGTGATGGTGAAATTGACGAGTTTAAGATTGGCAAGATTACAGCAGCCATTCATAAAGCGTTTGATGCGAAAGAGAAAGTTTACAGTGAGGATATGCTCGACCTTCTGGGTCTGCGGGTTACTTCCGATTTCCAGAATAAGATTCAGGATGGCAAGATCACTGTGGAAGAAATTCAGGACAGTGTGGAAAATGTATTAATTCAGGCAGGATACTCTGATGTTGCGAAAGCATATATCCTGTACCGCAAACAGAGAGAGAAAGTCCGCAACATGAAATCCACGATCCTGGACTATAAAGAGATCGTAAACAGTTATGTAAAAGTAGAGGACTGGCGTGTCAAAGAGAACTCTACTGTGACTTATTCCGTGGGAGGACTGATCTTAAGTAACTCCGGTGCGGTTACTGCCAATTACTGGCTGTCAGAGATTTATGACAATGAGATTGCGGAGGCGCACAGAAATGCGGATATTCACATCCATGACCTGTCCATGCTGACCGGATACTGTGCAGGCTGGTCACTCAAGCAGCTCATTCAGGAGGGACTGGGAGGAATCGAAGGCAAGATTACTTCCTCACCTGCGAAACATCTGAGTGTGTTATGCAACCAGATGGTAAACTTCTTGGGAATCATGCAGAATGAATGGGCCGGTGCGCAGGCGTTTTCTTCTTTTGATACTTATCTGGCTCCTTTTGTAAAGGCAGATCACTTAAGCTATCCGGAAGTGAAGAAATGTATCGAATCCTTTATCTACGGTGTCAACACACCGAGCAGATGGGGAACACAGGCACCGTTTTCCAATATTACACTGGACTGGACCGTGCCGGATGACCTTGCAGAACTTCCTGCTATCGTAGGCGGCAAAAATATGGATTTCAAGTACAAAGACTGCAAGAAAGAGATGGATATGATCAACAAGGCATTTATCGAGACCATGATCGAAGGCGATGCCAACGGACGCGGATTCCAGTATCCGATTCCGACCTATTCCATCACAAAGGAGTTTGACTGGTCCGACACAGAGAACAACCGTCTCCTTTTTGAAATGACATCCAAATATGGAACACCATATTTCTCAAACTATATTAACAGTGACATGAAGCCAAGCGATATCCGAAGCATGTGCTGCCGTCTGCGTCTGGATTTAAGAGAACTCAGAAAGAAGAGCGGTGGATTCTTCGGTTCCGGAGAGAGCACAGGTTCTGTGGGCGTGGTAACGATCAATATGCCGCGTATTGCATACCAGTCTAAGACACCGGAAGAATTTTATAACCGTCTGGACCGCATGATGGATATCTCCGCGCGTTCTCTGCACATTAAGAGAGAAGTCATCAGCAAGCTGCTGGATGAGGGGCTGTATCCGTATACCAAGCGCTATCTGGGAAGCTTTGACAACCACTTCTCAACGATCGGTCTTGTGGGAATGAATGAGGCTGGTCTGAATGCGAGATGGCTCGGATGCGATATGACAGATGAACGTACTCAGAAATTTACCAAAGAAGTTCTGACACATATGCGTAACCGCCTTTCTGATTATCAGGAAGAATATCCGGGCGAGCTGTTCAATCTGGAGGCAACTCCGGCAGAGTCCACTGCATACCGCCTTGCCAAACATGACCGTAAACGCTGGCCGGATATCCGTACCGCAGG
>ENA-OROL01002694-OROL01002694.1-human-gut-metagenome-genome-assembly--contig:-NODE-2694-length-12032-cov-2.887367_pt1 | contig 12032 bp, 12 predicted proteins | sample MGYA00242128_ERZ509048 | MGnify/ENA primary metagenome ERZ509048 (study PRJEB26280, sample SAMEA2338750) | human gut metagenome | biome: human gut; feature: human-associated habitat; material: faeces...
CCTATTTACTTATCATTATTATATCATAAATCATTTTTTGTGCAACTTTTTTTCATGAAAAATATTTTTTGTGAATTTAACGATATATCATATGGCAAAAAACAGCCTTTCGATTTTTTTAAAATCCCCTGCAAATTAACAAAATTTAAAAGTCCGTGGGATTTGCTCTTGCATTGGAATTTGCTTTTTCAAGTCACCAATAGTGGGCACTTCTTTATCCATGCCAAAGTTGCCTAATTTGATCTACTATGACCGAAATTTATCACTTAGTTTTAAAATATTCTCACCTATTAAACGTAATTCTATTCTAAAATCCTCTACATCAATACGTATATTGTTGTTTTTAATTATATTAACCTGTCCCATTTCATATAACGAAGGAAATAACGGACCATTTAGGGAATTTCGTATTCTTAACAGATAAACATATGTTTCCGTATCAATAATATCCCTGTATTCAAGAATCTCCCTTGTACTTTTCAATATTTTGTTTTTAAATTCAAATTCCATGAATTTAAAATATTCCATATCCTCTTCTACATGCTGAAGACCATTTACTCGTAATAACCGAATGCTATTTAAACAGAAGTCTTCATTTACATACTTATCAATATTATCAATAACGTCCTTTAATTTTGCCCTCATTAACTGCATCACATCAAAATCTGGAGCCTTTGATGGATTATCCAATTCAGGGCTACACTTACATACAAGATATAAATACCGATTTATTATATCGAATATATAATTATTTACTTCGTTATATAATTCTTGCCTCTTATTGCAACTATGAACGCTGCAATCAAACTTAATTTCTATTAAAAAATCAAAATTAATATGTGAAATAAACATTCCCTTTCCATTTTCTGCAAGCACAAAAACGGGAAACCCCATTTTATAAGGTTCCCCAGACTTACGGATACTATTCAAACTCGATCAGACACGATTACTCTGCCAGACCTCCGACCATTTCCGATACATATTCGTAAATCTTTGGTCCTGCCTGTTCTCCGTATTGTGCCACAATGCGAACAATCGCACTGCCGACAATGGCTCCATCTGCAATCTGTGTATACTGATGAACCTGCTCCGGCTTATTAATACCGAAACCTACTGCTGTTGGCACATCTGTCACCTGACGGATCATATCAACGATCTGTCCTACATCGGTCGTGATCGTGTCACGCACACCGGTTACTCCGAGCGAAGATACTACATAGATGAATCCTTCTGCCTCTTTGGCGATCATCTGAATACGCTCCTGTGAGGTCGGTGCGATCAGAGAGATCAACTTCAAGTCATATTTTTCGGTAAATTCCTGCAGTTCGCCTTTTTCTTCAAAAGGCATATCCGGAATGATCAATCCATCGATCCCTACTTCTGCACATCTCTTGCAAAAACGGTCATATCCATATTTGTACAGTGAATTTGCATATGCCATAAACGCTAACGGGATCTGTGTCTTTTTCCGAAGTTTTGCTACCATATCAAAGATCTTATCTGTCGTGCATCCTGCGCTCAACGCGCGAAGATTGGCTTCCTGTATAACCGGGCCCTCTGCGATCGGGTCCGAAAATGGAATTCCGATCTCTACAAGTGCTGCACCCGCTTTTTCCATTTCCAAAATAAACTCCTCGGTCTTGTCCAGACTGGGATCTCCTGCTGTAATAAATCCAATAAATGCTTTTTTGTTATCAAATGCGTTTTGTATTCTATTCATGTAAATCAATCCCCCTATATCTGGCAATTGCTGCTACGTCTTTGTCTCCGCGGCCGGACAGGCAGCAGATAATGATCTGATCTTTGCTCATCGTCGGTGCGATCTTCATCAGGTGTGCTACCGCATGCGAACTCTCGATCGCTGCGATAATGCCCTCTTCTTTGGCAATGTACTCAAAGGCATTCACGGCTTCTTCATCAGTTACCGGAACATATTCCGCTCTTCCAATGTCTTTGAGATATGCATGTTCCGGCCCCACACCCGGATAATCAAGACCGGCTGAGATTGAATATACCGGCGCGATCTGTCCAAATTCATCCTGGCAGAAGTAGGATTTCATACCATGGAAGATTCCCTCGGTTCCGGTTGCCATCGTCGCAGCGGTCCGATCCGTATCAACACCGAGCCCGGCAGCTTCACAACCGATCAAACGTACCGATTCATCACCGATAAATTCATAGAACATACCCATGGAATTACTTCCACCACCAACGCATGCCATAACGACATCCGGCAGTTTTCCTTCTTTTTCCAATATCTGCGCTCTCGCTTCCTTACTGATCACGCTCTGGAAATCACGCACGATCGTTGGAAACGGATGCGGTCCCATAACCGAGCCAAGCACATACAGGGTATCATCCACACGGCTGACCCACTCTCTCATACATTCATTAACGGCATCCTTAAGCGTCATCGTGCCACTCTCTACCGGATGCACTTTGGCACCCAACAGTTCCATACGATATACATTCAATGCCTGACGGATCGTATCTTCTTTACCCATAAAGATCTCACAATCCAGATCCAACAATGCTGCCGCCGTTGCTGCTGCCACGCCATGCTGCCCGGCTCCCGTCTCTGCGATAATACGTGTCTTGCCCATCTTCTTAGCAAGCAGCGCCTGGCCGAGCACGTTATTGATCTTATGAGATCCTGTATGATTCAAATCTTCACGCTTAAAATATATTTTGGCACCGCCCAGATCTCTCGTCATCTTTTCTGCATAATAAAGAAGTGACGGTCTGCCTGCATATTCCCGAAGGAGCGTATCCAGCTCTTCGACAAACTCCGGATCGTTTTTGTAATGCTCATATGCCTCTTCCAAATGGTGAATCTCATTCATCAGCGTCTCGGGAATATACTGCCCGCCATGCTGTCCAAATCTTCCTTTACTCATTGTAATCCTCCTAAATCGTAACTAATTATGCGTTTCGGTCACTCGTACCGCCTAAATCGTAACTAATTGTTCGTTTCGGTCACTCGTACTGCCTAAATCGTAACTAATTGTTCATTTCGGTCACTCGTACCGCCTGCGCAAATGCTTTCATTTTATTAAGGTCTTTGCAGTCCTCTGTCTCCATGCAGCTGCTGGCATCAATACCATACGGCGAAGTCATTCTGACCGCCTGCTGCACATTATCCACTGTGAGCCCCCCTGCCAAGAAAAATGGTTTCTCCAGCGCTTTGATCAGCGACCAGTCAAACGTGCGTCCATTGCCGCCCGCTGCTTCACCTTCCTTAGACCACGCATCTAACAACAAATACTCACAGTCTATCTCGGAGATATTCTCCAAATCTGCAGTGGATCCAACTTTCACCGTCTTTATGATCCTTGCCGTTTTGCCAAGCAGCGCAGTGCGTTTTCTAAGTGCTTCAATATACGCCGCATCTTCGCTGCCATGCAGTTGTGCATATTCGATCACCCCTGCCGCCAAAAGCTCTGCAATAAAGTCCACCGGCTGATCGACAAACACGCCTACTGTATGAATGCGCGGATCCAGTTGTTCGACAAGCTCTGCCGCTTCCTCTCGGGTCACCTGCCGTTTACTCGGTGCAAACACAAACCCGGCAAAATCCGGCTGCACTTCATTGGCATAAGCAACATCTTCCGGTCTGCGCAGACCGCATATTTTCAAGTGAATCTTGAGCTGCTGCAATGCCTGAACACGGTCTTTAGCACGCATCAGCGTCTCTCCGATCAGCACACCATCTACCGCGTTGCGCTCCAATTCTTTAATATCCTGTGCCGTCTTGATACCACTTTCTGAAATAAATATAATATCCTTCGGCACCTGTGCGCGAAGCCGCACGCTGTTATGAATATTAACTGTGAAATTGCGAAGATCGCGGTTATTTACTCCGATCACACGTGCTCCCGCCTTGATCGCACGATGAACTTCTTCCTCATCATGCGCTTCCACGATAGATGTCAGCCCTAGCGAATCCGCAACCTCCCGAAAATGTAAGAGTTCTTCATCCGAAAGGATCGCACAGATCAAAAGCACCGCATCGGCACCGATCACCTTAGCCTCATAGATCATATACTCATTAACCGTGAAATCCTTGCGCAGTATCGGAATACTGACGGTTTGACGCACCGCCTTCAAATACTCATTGCTCCCCTGAAAATAATAGGGTTCGGTCAGCACGGAAATCGCTGCTGCACCACCTTCTTCATAATCTGCCGCAATCTCCCGGTACGGAAAATCCTCGGCGATAAGACCCTTGGACGGGGATGCTTTCTTCACCTCACAGATAAAGGATATCCCCTCAGCCTTAAGTGCCTGTTCCATCGGAAATCCGGTATCAGCGTTAAGTGCCTGCGCCTGCTCTTTCATCTGCGCAAGCGTTATTTTCTGTTGATTTTCTGCCACTCTTACTCTTGTCTTAGCAGCAATCTCTTCTAATATATTCACGCAAGTCCTCCTATTTCTGTCCGCTCACGATTTTACACGCAGTATCGTATCTATGCAACTCCTATCGCAACATTTCACGCAAAAAACATTGTCGACAGATTATTTGGCGGTAAGTTTCTGTAACTGCTCTAATGCTGCGCCGCTCTCAAGCACCTCTTTGGCTTTGGCAATGCCCTCTTCAAAGGTGATTCCCTCCGTTGCTGTATAAATCGCTGCACCTGCATTTAACAATACAACATCTGTCTTCGGTCCTTTGGCTCCGCCAAGAATATCACGCACGATCTGTGCATTTTCCTGTGGTTCTCCACCAACGAGATCGCTCTTTTCGCAACGTGTAAAACCAAACTGTTCCGGCGTGATCTCGTAAGTTTTGTACTTGCCATCTCGATATTCGCATACTTTCGTCGGTGCACTAAGGGAGATCTCATCAATACAATCCATTCCATAGACAACCATCGTACTTTTCACACCGAGATTAACTAATACATGCGCCAACGGTTCTACCAAGTTTTCATCGCATACACCCATCAACTGCATATTAGCTTTTGCCGGATTTGCAAGCGGTCCCAAAATATTAAACATTGTGCGGATACCGATCTCGCGGCGAACTGCACCAACAAAGCGCATTGCCGGATGATATTTCTGCGCAAATAAGAAACAGAAATTGTTGTCACGAAGAGACTGTAAGCTCTCCTCTGCATCTCCATCAATCTTTACGCCAAGCGCCTCGAGGCAATCTGCTGTTCCACATTTGCTGGAGGCTGCACGGTTACCATGTTTGGTTGTCTTGATGCCTGCTGCGCTCGTGATCAATGCTGCCAGTGTAGAAATGTTGATCGTGTTGGATCTGTCTCCACCGGTACCAACAATTTCTAACGTATCCATATCATTGTCAAACGGAGCACAATGACTTCTCATAACTTTGGCTGCCTCTGTAATCTCTTCAATTGTCTCACCCTTGATGGCAAGTGCTGTTAGGAATGATGCTTTCTGTGCATCGGTTGCTTCACCTGTCATGATCTCTTCCATTACCTGCTTCATTGTCTCCGGTGTAAGATCCTCACCTGCTACTAATGTGCTAATTGCCTCTTTAATCATAATGATCACTCATTCCTTTCTCGTTATTTACAAACTTTGCTGTATTGTTTCCTGTTACTGTTTCAAAAAATTCTTTAACATATCAATTCCTCTGGGTGTCAAGATCGACTCCGGATGAAACTGCAGTCCGTACGTTGGTGCCTCTTTATGTTTCACGCCCATGACTTCTCCATCGTCCGTCGTAGCAATGACCTGCAAGCATTCCGGTATCGTCTCTTTCTGAGCAATCAGCGAATGATATCTTGCGACCTCTGCCGTCTCTCCAATCCCCGCAAAAACCGGACATTCGGTGTCAAGCGCTGCCACCGACATCTTGCCATGCATCAATTTCTTGGCATATGTTATGGTCGCTCCGTACACCTCACAGATTGCCTGATGTCCCAGACATACGCCAAGGATCGGTACTTTGCCGTTAAAATATTTGATAACCTCTTCACAGACACCTGCCTTAGAAGGACGTCCCGGTCCCGGCGACACTATGATGTGTGTCGGTGCTAATTGTTCGATCTGCTCTACCGTCATCTCATCGTTACGGATCACACGGATATCCGGGGCAATCGTTCCAACCAGCTGCACAAGGTTATAAGAAAAACTATCGTAATTATCAATCAATAAAATCATATGGCTCCTCCTTACTGCACTGCCATTATGCTAAGCCCTGTGCTTTATCTACTGCATCCATTACTGCTTTCGCTTTGTTGATGCACTCATGATACTCATTTTCCGGTACACTGTCTGCCACGATACCGGCTCCGGATCTGACAAAGATCTTGTCGTTTTTCTTAAACACGGTACGGATTGCAATACAAGTGTCAAGATTGCCGGTAAAATCAACATAACCAATGGCTCCGCCATAAATGCCACGCTTATTGTTCTCTAATTCATTAATGATCTCCATCGCACGGATCTTTGGTGCGCCCGATAAGGTTCCTGCCGGTAACACTGCATCCACTGCATCTAAGCTGTCTTTGTCATCTCTGATCTCACCCCGCACGGTCGATCCTATATGCATAACATGTGAATATTGCAGCACCGCCATATAATCTTCCACTTCTACGCTGCCATACTTACTTACTTTGCCAAGATCATTTCTGCCAAGATCTACCAGCATATTGTGCTCCGCGCGCTCTTTTTCATCACCAAGCAGCTCTGTTCTAAGTCGCTCATCTTCTGCGGCATCCTTGCCGCGGGGTCTTGTTCCGGCAAGCGGAAATGTATGCAGCACGCCATCTTCCAGTTTCACTAACGTCTCTGGCGAAGCACCCGCCACTTCAATGTCATCGCTGCTAAAATAAAACATATATGGGGATGGATTGATCGTGCGCAGCATACGATACGCATTGAACAAACTCCCTCATAATCGGCTTCCAAACGATTGGAAAGCACTACCTGAAAAATATCTCCCTCGTAAATATAATGCTTCGCTTTCTCAACCATCGCACAATATTCCTGCTCCGAAAAGAGTGGGCGAAACTCTGATGTGATCTTACCCGGCGTGATCTGTGCCGGTGTGCCATGCTCTATAAGATCCACGATTTCTTCAATTTCTGCGAGACATCTGTCATATTCCTGTTCCAGATTCTCTGTCCTTGCATTGGCGATGATGTATATCTTTTGACGAAGATTATCAAAAGCGATCACCTTGTCAAACAACATAAGGTCGACATCCTTAAACCCTTCCTGATCGTCGGCGTCCAAATTAAGCTTTGGTTCGCTGTACTTAACATAATCATAAGAAAAGTATCCGACCAATCCTCCGGTAAAGCTTGGAAGATCTTTTACTTTTGGACTGGTGTATTCTTTCAAGATCTCCTTGATCTTTGCTCCCGGATGAGCTACCGGCTCTTTTGCTCCTTCTTCGCTCCCACTTTCACGTATACACATTTCACCGTTCATACAGGTGATCTCTAATTTCGGATCATATCCCAAAAATGTGTATCTTCCCCATACTTCCTGATTTTCTACGCTTTCTAACATGTAGCAATGTTTGCTCACGCCTTTTAGGATGCGTAACACTTCCATCGGTGTCACGGTATCCGAAAGGATCTCCCGGCTGATCGGCACAACTTTGTAGCCGTCTGCCATCTGTTTTGCCTGTTCCAGTGTTGTCATGAAAACCTCCTTCGTTTCAAGCAAAGAGTTTCTTAATAGCGGAGCATTTTTTGCATATATAAAACAAAAAAAGTCCTTGTTTAGCATATAAATGCTAAACAAGGACGGTTAATCTTTTACCCGCGGTGCCACCTTGTTTCGTGAAACCTCACGCTCTTTGCGAAATACCAACATATTCCCGGCAACTGACGCATGCCTTACGTCATGGAATACTCAGCCAGATCACCAGCTTTTGACCATGCCCTCTGCGGTCCATTTACTGAACAGCTCTCTGCGGTTTCTCATCATCCCCGCTCTCTGTAAGCGCCTCTTTCATTTTTATCTCCGCTTCAACGGTTTATTATTATGAAATTAACAATAGTATACTCCTTTTGTAGGATTTGTCAACTATCTTCTTTTCTGATTGAGAAAATTTCTTTTTCAGAAGATCAAACTCCTTCTTCATCAAAAAATAGAATTACAGATTGTCGTACAGATCCTCTGTGAATGTCAGGCTGCCCCGATAACCTGCATACGTACGGTTAAACACCAAACGTTCATTCATCGGAAAGGCTGCCAGAATAAACTGAATATCCTTTTCCAATGCCACCTCGCGTTCATTGCTGCTGCCGATCAACAGCGTGATCTCTTCTTCCTCTTCCCGCAGTGCCTGATTGATCTCATACTGATCGGATGCAAAGATCACCTTTGGCGGTTTCGCATATTCCAAATCCTCAATCTGTGCCACAATGCGATCCTTATCCTCTTGACGGAACAGTGGTTCTGACACGATGACAAGCACCGGCGTAAAACTAAAATCATTTGCCAGATATCTGGTGATACCCACAGCGTTGTTAGCATCTGCCACAACCGCAAAACGCTTCCAGCTAACCACTCCGACAGACTGCGCTAAATAATCATAAACATATTCTTCTTCCGCAGCGATCACTTTATCCACGATCTCTTGATCCAAGTGCATTGCCTCTGCTACCTGTCTGACAAATTTTGTCGTGTCGGTTGCCCCGACAAATAAGCCCGGAACGCGGATGCTTGGAATACCAAATTTTTGTTCCATCTTTTTTGCCGGTCCCTTAAACAGCCATGGATTGATGATGATATTCAGTGCTGCACCGGAACATTTGCGGATCGTTTCAATACCCTGATGCTTTGCAAAGAACGTATTTACCTTAAGACCTAGCGCAGATAAAATACGATCGATCTCCTCAAGCACACCGCTCCAAAACGGATCATGATACGGGATGATCCCGAAAATATTAACCAATTTATCATCTTTCGGCACATCTTCTTCTATCACCTGATTGATCATCGTCGTCCAAACCGTTTCATAGCCGAGATTGCTGTCTCCGACAAAGCCCGGCGTCTCGATCGGATATACGGAATACCCCTTATCTTGAAATTCTTCTGTAACGCTGACAATGTCATCACCGATAATTCCTGCGGTACATCCCGTCAATACGAAATATGCATCCGCATCAATAATATCAATAGCCCCCTGAACAGTTGTGCGCAGTTTTTCAGTGCCGCCAAAAACAACTTCTTTTTCCAACATATTGGTAGAAGGCAGTGATACAGATGACACAAAACGAGAAGATTTGTGTCCGGACTGCCCTTGATCTGCTGCTGTAGTCTGCATACAGCAGCCCGGTCCTGAATGATAGATCGGACACACACGGTCGATCGCTCCTAATACAGAATTAATGCCTGCTAAAACACAGCCGCCCTTTGGATTTTCTGTAACCTGTGACATATCTTTTCCTGCCTTTCTTTATTTCTTGATATACTTAAATGCATCCTGCTCATACCACGAATCCTTATATGGTAATTTACTATGTTGTGCTAACTTTACATTAAATCCCGGATTTTGCAGCTGATCTGCAATTTTGTTGCCAAGATAGATCAGACCGTCATATCCCATCGTCGGACGCTTACCGTCCAATACATGTGTAGTCGGAATGCCAAGCTTAGCCGCCCAGTCCGGAACACCGATAAAAGCATCCGGTTTTAATTTATTCACAAGATTGACCTGCTCGAATGGCTGCATATTGGCAATATCAACGACGAAGTCTTTATGAATGCCATTGAGATATTCGATATCTGTCTGTGCATCTTCATCATAGGTTGGTGTCTCTAATCCCACCAATTCCATGCCAAAATCATCGATCAAAGCTGCTGCCGCAAAAGATCGCCCGGTACCGCCACAGATAAATACCCGCTTACCTTGCAATCTGTCACGAAGTTTCTGAACAAGCGGCATGATACGCTCTCGCTCTTTCGCAATGATCTCTTCGACTTCCTCTTCCTTGCCCAGCACTTTTGCGATACCGCGGTACCATTTTTCGGTATTACGGATACCGATCGGCATCACCGTATGCGAATATGGGATCTCATAATCTTCCCATAATGTTTTCATAAATTCATCTGCAAATACTTTACAGATCGAAGTAGATGCCTCGGCTGCCGGAATGCGCTTGATCTTCTCCAGAGAACTATAAAATGGCATGTAATTTACCTCCACGCCAATATTGTGCAGCATACGCTCCATCTCTTTCTGATCAGCATAGCTAACCGTTGTCGGCGCAAACAGATTTACTAATCCTTTTTCTTTCGGCACACTCTCTTTCTTGAGAATATACTTATTGATCGCTAAAAATGCTGCGTCAAAACCGGAAGCACAGATCTTGGACTTAAAGCCCTCACAATGGATCGGCACCAGAACGGTGTCCGGATACTCTTCCTGCAGATCATATGCGATCGCATCGATATCATCTCCAATAATACCGGAGGCACAGGAAGCATAGATAAAGGCAAGCTTCGGATGATAACGTTCCACTGCCTTTTTCACTGCCTCGCGAAGTTTCTGTTCACCGCCAAACACGACGCTTTTCTGATCCACATTTGATACGATAATGCGTGGATTGCGGATATTTTTAATGCCGCGGTGCGCCTGACCGACACGGAACATATCCACTGCCATGATCGAACAGCCAACACATCCCTGCGGGGAGTGCGAAATAAATACAGAGTCTTCCAAAGACATCAATGCCGCCATACTATTGATCTGCTGGCACTGCAATCCCTGTGCAAACGTTCGGTCTGCTTTTTTCAAACAGCCTTTTCGAAACTGCTCCTCGACTTCTTTTCCCGTCGTTCCTAAATCATTAATTCTGCCCGGTTTACTTTCTCTCACACCGGAATACTGCTTTTTCGCCATAACAATCTTTCATTCCTTTCTCGCAATGTGTCAATGATTTACGATTTGTTGTTATTGATGATCTGATCTGCCAGATCACATATTGATCTGTCCATAGATTTTGCTGACCGATCACATATTGATCCGTCCATAGATTTTGCTGCCATTCCACCAAATCTTCCAGAGTCATACCCTCTAACACACCATTGATCGCCTCGTCTAATTTCTGCCAAATGATCAAGCTGACACAGGTTGCCTTATTTTCACAAGGCCAACCATTGGCACCAACACAGTCTGTCGGGGATAGATTTCCCTCCATAGTACGCAGAATGCGTCCCACAGTATAATTTCTCGGCGGCTCACTCAACATATACCCACCGTGAGAACCGCGAATGCTTTTCACAAGGGCAGCTTTATTGAGCGTCGCCACGATCTGCTCCAGATATTTTTCGGAAATCCCCTGTCTTTTTGCGATTTCCTTGATTTTTACCGGCTGCCCCTTGCTGTAAAGCGCCAGATCGAGCATTAGCTTGATCGCATATCGTCCTTTTGTGGATATTTTCATATTCGTCACCAAGCCTTTCTTTGTCTTGCTAAATAACACCCTATTTTGTGAAGAGCTTCATCAATAGTGCACTCCACGCCAAACGCAGTTACAGCATGCTTTGCAAGCAGCTTCTGCATATGAAAACCAATCTTGCTGCATACGACAAAGGTACAGTCCGCGACACACTCTACACGGTCATTACTGCCTTCACAGGAATGACCACCGGCATCACATCCGCAATGCTCTGTGTCATTGGCCTGTGATCGCAGATCTGCGTCCTGTCCGTCTTTTAGGACACCTTCATCATGCTGCACTACCGTTCTCTCTTCCAGTTTGCAATATGCATCCTTTGTAATTTCGTATACTTCAAAACGCTCTGCTTCTCCAAAAGGTGTGTCGACGTGCACCCCATCTGAAGTAGCAACTGCGATCAAATATTTTCCCATGCTGTTCCTCCAGCCTTATGATCTGCCAATTTGCGTTGCTGCTTGGTTTCCTGTCTATACCTCAAAGTCTTCGTCAAACAACAGTTTTCCTGTCTATACCTCAAAACTTTGGTTAAACAACAGTTTTCCTGTCTATACCTCAAAATCCTCATTAAACAAATTCGTAGACAGATAACGAAGTCCTGTATCCGGCAGGATAACAACAATATTTTTGCCGGCATTT
>ENA-OROL01002702-OROL01002702.1-human-gut-metagenome-genome-assembly--contig:-NODE-2702-length-11998-cov-5.462865_pt1 | contig 11998 bp, 8 predicted proteins | sample MGYA00242128_ERZ509048 | MGnify/ENA primary metagenome ERZ509048 (study PRJEB26280, sample SAMEA2338750) | human gut metagenome | biome: human gut; feature: human-associated habitat; material: faeces...
TGATCCTGTCCACGATGTATGTCTTTGTGCGCGATATCATGCACATCTGGGAGGTCTTCTGCACCCTGCTGGTATACGGCAGTGCCATTTTCTATGACCCCAGTCAGATGGCATCCTGGATGCAGGCTGTCATCAACCTGAACCCCATCTACTGGTACATCACGGCGGTGCGTTCCTGCGTGATGTGGGGCACCGGCCTGACCCTGAACATGGTGCTGATTCCTTTCCTGTGTTCTGCGCTCAGTCTGGGGATCGGTGTGTATGTATTCAAAAAGAACCAGGACAAATTTGTCCTGTATATGTAAGGGGGCTGCAAGATGAGCGAACAAAAGCAACAGCCCATTATTTCTATCGACCATGTTTCGATGCGTTTTAACCTGGCAAAAGAAAAGCACGAAAGCCTGAAAGAATATTTTGTGGCCCTTTTGCACGGCGGTGTGCGATTTGATGAATTCTTCGCCCTTTCGGATGTTAGCTTTGACATTATGCCGGGGGATTTTTACGGCTTGATCGGCCTGAACGGCTCCGGCAAAAGTACGCTGCTGAAAGTGATTTCCGGCGTCTACAAGCCCAGCGCCGGTAAAGTGACGGTGAACGGCACCATTGCGCCGCTGATCGAACTGGGTGCCGGTTTTGACATGGATTTGACCGCGCGGGAAAACATCTACCTGAACGGCACGGTCCTGGGCTATACCCCCAAGTATATTGATTCCAAGTTTGACGATATTGTGGAGTTCAGCGAGCTGCAGGAATTTTTGGATGTGCCGCTGAAAAACTATTCCTCCGGCATGGTGGCGCGCCTGGCCTTTGCCGTGGCAACCATGACCAAGCCGGATATCCTGATTGCGGATGAGATCCTTTCGGTCGGTGATTTCCTGTTCCAGGAAAAGTGTGAGAAGCGCATGGCGGAGCTGCTTTCCGGCGGCACGACCGTGATTCTGGTCAGCCATTCCATTGAGCAGATTGAGCGCATGTGCAATAAGGTGGCCTGGCTGGACCACGGCCACCTGCGCCGCCTTGGCCCCACCAAAGAAGTGACGGCGGAATACCGCAAGTTTGAAAAGAAGGACGCCATGAAGGCGGACAAAGTGGAGGGATAAGGCGCATGGCACAGGACACGAACCAGAACCGTCCGGCGGATGTGGCCCAGGCGGACAGTGTGGGCGGCATGGCCAAACGCCTGCTGAACCCCGCCCATTTGTCAGACCTTGCCCGCCGCAGCGCCGCCACCCTGAAAGAGCAGGGTGCCGAGCAGCTGTGGCGCGATGTGACCTTCCGCGTGGGGCTGGCGTTCCACCATGATTCCTGGCAGCACCGGGCAGACCTGCCCCTGCGCCGGGAGCTGAAAGCCCAGCGCGCCGAGTACGCAGACGGCAAGCCGGGACCGGTGGTAAGCGTTGTAGTGCCACTGTACAACACGCCGGAAAAGTTCTTTGGCCAGATGCTGGCCAGCGTGCAAAAGCAGACCTACCCCCACTGGCAGCTGGTGCTGGTGGATGCTTCGGACGCAGCCCATGCCGCGTTCAGCACCCATGCCAGCAAGGCCGCGGCAAAGGATCCGCGCATCCTGTATAAGAAAGTGGAAAACGGCGGCATTGCGGCCAACACCACGGCAGGCTTTGCGCTGGCAACGGGGACGTATATCGCCCTGCTGGACCATGACGATGTGCTGTACCCCAACGCGCTGTATGAGAGCGTGAAAACCCTGCAAAGCCAGGGAGCCGAGCTGGTGTACAGCGATGAGATCGTGCTTTCGGCGGATTTGAAACAGTTGGGCGGCTACCACTTTAAGCCGGACTTTGCGCCGGACTATCTGCGCGGGGTCAACTTCATCACCCATCTGGCGGTGTTCTCCCGCGCATTGCTGGACCGTGCCGGTGCATATGAATCCAGTGAGTACGATGGTGCACAGGACCATGACCTGATGCTGCGCCTGACCGAACAGACCACGCGGGATAAAATTGCCCATATCAAAAAGGTGCTCTATATCTGGCGCGGCCATGCGGGTTCCACCGCGGCGGGCATGGAGGCGAAGCCCTATGCTCTGGCGGCCGGTGTGCGCGCGATTGATGCCCAGCTCCAGCGGCTGAACCTGCCCGGCAAAGCCATGCAGGTGGAAGACGCGCCCGGTGCGTTCCAGGTGCGGTACGAGCTGACCGGCCACCCGCTGGTCAGCGTGATGATCCCCAACAAAGACCATATTGACGATTTGGACCGCTGCCTGAAAAGCCTGTATGCCAACGCAGGCTATGATAACTTTGAAGTCCTGGTCATTGAAAATAACTCTGAACAGCAGGAAACATTCGCCTACTACAAAACCATGCCGGAGCGTTACCCCAACAGCCGGGTGGTGACCTATGTGGGGCCGTTTAACTTTTCTGCCGTCAACAACCTTGGTGCGCGCTTTGCCAAGGGCGAGCATCTGCTGCTGCTGAACAACGATATCGAGGTACTCAGCCATGATTTTCTGCGGGAGCTGCTGAGCTATTCCCAGCGGCCGGATGTGGGTGCTGTGGGCGCAAAGCTCTATTACCCGGATGATACCATCCAGCATGCGGGCGTGATTATGGGCATCAACGGCAGCGCAGGCCACAGCCACAAGAGCTACCCGCGCAAGGCTGTGGGTGATTTGTACCGCCTTGTCACCACGCAGGACTATATGGCTGTGACGGGTGCCTGCCTGATGACCAAAACGGAGCTGTACCGCGCGGCGGGCGGCCTGGACGAAGCCAAGTTCGCCGTGGCCTATAACGATGTGGATTACTGCCTGAAGCTGTGGCAGAAGGGCCTGCTGAATGTGTACACCCCCCGTGCCGAAGCCTACCATTACGAGAGCAAGAGCCGCGGGCTGGACACCACCCCGGAAAACGCCGCCCGCTATGCCCGCGAAAAGGCAAACTTTTACACGAAGTATCACGAATATATTGATCATTATGACCCGTACTATAACCCGCATTTCAACAACCTGTTTGAAAACTTTGGGCTGAAATAAGGCAGGGCAGAGTGCATTTATTTTGGAAAGAACCCACCCGATTGCGGCAGAATTCCCAGGCCGTAGGGGCGCGCCCCTACGGTTTCCAACATCGTCCAACAATGAAAGAGCTGCGTAACCAAACACCTCCATCACCCCATCTGGCAAAAATCCTTCCATGACCACGTCATCCGTACCCAGACAGATTATGAAACCATCTGGCTGTACATCGATTCCAACCCCCAAACATGGCAGACGGACTGCCTGAACCCGAACCGGAACAACCCCCAACAATCTGACACCCGAAAGGACGTAACGTTATGAACCAGCAGGCCAAGCGCATCAAAGAACTATTTGGCTATGCCCGTACCTTGACGAAGGAACAGGGCATTGGCACCATGTGCGTGCGCGCGGCGGGCTTTTTCAAACGGCGCTTTTTCGGCAAGCGGGCGCGGTACTGGCCGTCCAACATGGCGCTGGAAGCCCAGCGCAGCGACCCCGCGGCGGAAACCTTCCCCATCATTTCTATTTTAACGCCGCTGTACAATACGCCGCAAAACTTTTTAACAGAATTTCTCGATAGTGTGGAAAACCAGACCGCCCACAACTGGCAGCTCTGCCTGGCGGATGCTTCGGACGATGCCCACACCTATGTGGGGGAGCTGGTGCAAAAGCACGTGGCGGCCAACCCGCGCATTCGCTATGTGAAAATTGAAAACAAGGGCATTGCGGCCAACACCAACGCGGCGGCCCGGCTGGCACAGGGGGAATATCTGGCTCTGGCAGACCATGATGACATCCTGGCCCCGCACGCTATCTACTGCATGGGCAAAGAACTGCAAAAAACGGGGGCCGATTTCGCTTACAGCGATGAAGCCCTTTTCCGCAAAAGCCCCAAAACCGCCCATGTGGCCCACTTTAAGCCGGACTATGCGCCGGAATACCTGATGGCCTGCAACTACATCTGCCACCTGGCCGTGTTCCGCAAAAGTCTGTTTGATGCCATCGGCGGGGAGCGCCCGGAGTGTGACGGCGCACAGGATCATGATCTGTTCCTGCGGCTGATCGACGCCATGCAGGCGAAAGACGCCAACGCCGCACCGCTGCATATCCCGCAGGTGCTGTATTACTGGCGGGTTCATGCGGCGTCCACCTCCGGCGGCACCGAGGCCAAGCCCTATGTGGTAAAAGCCGCGCAGAAAGCCGTGGCGGACCACCTGGCGGCAACCGGCCGCAGCGGCAGGGTAGAGGAGGGCATCTTCCCCGGTACCTGCCATGTGCAGTGGGAACTGCCGGAGCCGGAACCGCTGGTGTCCATCCTGATCCCCAACAAGGACCATGTGGACGACCTGGAAAAATGTCTGTTCAGCCTGTACTCCAAAACGCTGTACGAAGCGTTTGAAGTGATCGTCATCGAAAATAACTCCACCGACCCCGCCACAAAGGCTTATTATGAAAAGCTGCCGGACCGCTATGCCAACTGCCGCGTGGTGGCTTACAGCGGCGGGTTCAATTTCAGCCGCATCAATAACTTTGGCCGCAAGTTTGCCAACGGCAAGTTCTTACTGCTGCTCAACAACGATATTGAAATTATCAGTGGAAACTGGCTGACCCAGATGGTGGCCGAAGCCAGCCAGCCCGGCGTGGCGGCCTGCGGCGCCATGCTGTATTACCCGGACGATACCATCCAGCACGCGGGCATTATCACCGGTTTGGGTGGGTATGCGGGCCACAGCCACAAGTACCACAAGCGCGGCGGTAGCGGGTACATGTTCCGCCTGGCCACCGTGCAGGATTATTCCGCCTGCACTGCGGCCTGCCTGCTGGTGCGCACATCGGCTTATGATGCCGTTGACGGGTTGGATGAAGCCTTTACTGTTGCATTCAACGATGTGGATTTCTGCCTGCGCCTGCGGGAAAAAGGCTGGCGTATTGTGTGGACCCCCTATGCGGAGCTGTACCACCACGAAAGCAAATCCCGCGGTTCGGACGAGGAAGACCCCGCCAAAAAGGCCCGCTTTGCCAAGGAGCAGGCCCGCCTGTATGAGGTACACGGTAAGCAGAATATCCTGCATGACCCCTATTACAACCCGAACCTGAGCCTGGATTATGAGGATTTCCGCGAAAGCGGGGATCTGCGCAATCTGAAAAACGTGACCCTGTGACCCATGCCGGAAAAGCAGGGCAAAATCTGTGCAGTTTTTTTGCTGTTACGGCTTGCCACGCTATGCCGGATATGCTATAATCTAAATGTTACCGCGGCCCGGCTTTGGGCGTATGCCCTGCATCAGGGAGCCTTGATTGCCTTTTGCTGCGCCGTAGGCAAATATTATAAAGCGAGGTATTACTACTATGAGCCAGAAGTCTGCTATCGAAAAACAGCCCATCATTGCAAAAGCCGCCATCCATGAGGGTGACACCGGTTCTCCGGAAGTTCAGGTTGCGCTGCTGACCGCACGCATCAACCACCTGACTGAGCACCTGAAGACCAACAAGAACGACAACCACAGCCGTCGTGGTCTGTTCAAGATGGTCGGCCGCCGCCGTAACCTGCTGGCCTATCTGCAGAAGAAGGACATCAACCGTTACCGTGCTCTGATCGCTGAACTGGGTCTGCGCAAGTAATTCGCAAAACGGGCAGGGCGCTGTATGTGCGCCCTGCCCATTTTCTATATTTCAGCAGGTGTTCCGGCATTCATTTTTATTATACCCTGCCGCTGGCCTGTAATAATATTGAATAAAGTTAGGACCCCGAGGGAGAAGAACGGTACTTTGGCACTCCGGCCACCGTTGCCAGTCCATTATATCCCACTGCCTCTTACAATGTAATGTGCGGTACCTTTGGTCAGTGCTGTAACTCCTAACTCCCCTCTCCTACCTCCTAACTTAATGTTTTGGCCGCCCGCATGGTTTGTGCAGTAAATCGAACGCCGGAGCAAAACAACCGTTCCGCCGCTGGATTTATTGCTCAAAGCATGGGGCTGCCTGAACCGCATATTCCCACCAGGTATCAAAAATTATATCAGAAGGAGAATTACTATGGCACTGGAATTTGCATCCCGTAAGGCAACTTTCCCCAACTACCGCAAGTTTGAAACAACTTTTGCCGGCCGCCCGTTTGTGGTGGAAACCGGCAAGCTCTGCGGCCTTGCCAATGGCAGCGCAATGATCCGCTATGGCGAAACCTGCGTGCTGTGCAATGTTACCATGAGCGAAAAGCCGCGTGAAGGGGTGGATTTCTTCCCCCTGAGCGTGGAATTTGAAGAAAAGCTGTACGCCGCCGGCCGCATTCCCGGCTCCTTTATGCGCCGCGAAGGCCGCCCCGGTGAACACGCCATCCTGTCTTCCCGCGTGGTTGACCGCCCCATCCGCCCGCTGTTCCCCAAGGATATGCGCAACGATGTCTGCGTGACCATGACTGTGATGAGCCTTGACCCGGATTGCAGCCCCGAGATCGCCGGTATGATCGGCGCTTCTCTGGTGACCGCCGTGTCCGATATCCCGTGGAACGGCCCCATCGGCGGCGTGCAGGTGGGCTTGGTTGACGGCGAGATCGTGCTGAACCCCACGCAGGAGCAGCGCAAGGTGAGCGACCTTGCCCTGACCGTTGCCGCCACCATGGACAAGATCGTGATGATCGAGGCCGGTGCCAACGAGGTGGACGAGGACACTATGCTGACCGCCATCAAGACCGCACACGTTGAGATCAAGAAGATCATCGAGTTCATCAACAAGATCGTGGCCGAGCGCGGCAAGCCGAAGATCGACTTCCAGGTTGTGGGTCTGGACATGGACGTGTTCCACGCCATCCAGAACAAGTACCTGGACGACTTCAAGGCCGCTATGGACACCGACGACAAGAACGTGCGTGACGCAGCCCTGCTGCCCATCATGGACAAGATCGCCGAGGAATATCCCGACCTGTCCGCTGCCGATCTGGATCTGGTAAGCTACAAGATGCAGAAGTTCGTGGTGCGCCGCTGGCTGCTGGATGAGGGCAAGCGCGTGGACGGCCGCGGCATCAACGAGATCCGCCCGCTGGCTGCCGAAGTGGGCATCCTGCCCCGGGTCCACGGCTCCGGTATGTTCACCCGCGGCCAGACCCAGGTGCTGACCATCGCCACCCTGGGTACCATCCGTGAGGCTCAGATCCTTGATGGTATCGATGAGCAGACCTCCAAGCGCTATATCCATCAGTACAATATGCCCTCCTACTCTGTGGGCGAGACCCGTCCCAGCCGCGGCCCCGGCCGCCGCGAGATCGGTCACGGTGCCCTGGCCGAGCGTGCCCTGGAGCCTGTTATCCCCAGCGTAGAGGAATTCCCCTACACCATGCGTCTAGTTTCCGAGGTACTTTCCTCCAACGGTTCCACCTCTCAGGGATCCATCTGTGGTTCCACTCTGGCTCTTATGGATGCCGGTGTCCCCATCAAGGCTCCCGTTGCCGGTATCTCCTGCGGCCTTATTACCGAGGGCGACCGCTGGATGACCATGGTGGATATTCAGGGCGTCGAAGATTTCTTCGGCGATATGGACTTTAAGGTAGGCGGCACCAAGAAGGGCATCACCGCCATCCAGATGGACCTCAAGATCGACGGCTTGACTCCCGAGATCATTAAAGAGGCCTTTGCTAAGACCCACAAGGCCCGCAACTATATCCTCGATGAGGTTATGCTCAAGGCCATCCCCGCCCCGCGGCCCGAGCTTTCCAAGTACGCGCCCAAGATGCTCAGCATGACCATCGATCCCGATAAGATTCGCGAGGTCATCGGCTCTGGCGGCAAGACCATCCAGAAGATTTGCGCCGAGTGCAATGTCAAGATCGACATTGAGGATGACGGCCATGTATTTGTTTCCGCCATTGATATCGATGACTGCCGCACCGCTATCAATATCATCGAGACCATTGTCAATGATCCCGAGGTCGGTGCTATCTACAAGGGCGTTGTTACCCGTCTGATGAACTTTGGCGCCTTTGTTGAGATCGCACCCGGCAAGGAAGGCCTTGTCCACATCTCCAAGCTGGATGCGAAGCGCGTGGAAAAGGTGGAGGATGTGGTATCCGTCGGCGATGAGATCCTCGTTATGGTTACCGAGATCGACCAGCAGGGCCGTATCAATCTTTCCCGCAAGGATGCCATCGCCAAGATGGAAGCCAAGAAGGAAGGCAAGGAATAATCACCTTAGCGTAAGCCAGCGGGGCAGGGGAGAGTCAATTACCCGTGCCCCGCCTTTTATCACCAAGCTGTGAATAAAGCCTGAACATTTTATCCATGGTCTTGCCGCATTATCCTCTTTTTGCTACAATATAAAATAACACCGTCTCCTGTGATGGTGCTATCAACATTTTTACTCAAACAAGGAGTGTGTATTTTTTTGGACGACATAGGCAGTACAACCTACCTACTTATTCTGGTTCTGTTAATGCTATCCGCTTTCTTTTCCGCATCCGAGACCGCGTTTTCCGCGGCCAATATGATCCGTCTGCGCACCATGGCCGAGGACGGCAATAAGCGTGCCGCACAGGCGGTAAAGGTGGCCGCGCAATACGATAAGCTGATTGCGACCATCCTTATCGGCAATAACCTTGTTAATATTGCCATTTCCTCATTGGTCACAGTGATCGCCACTGCGTACTTCAAAAATTATGCGGTTGCAATTGCTACCGGTATTTCCACCCTTGTCGTTCTCACCTTCGGCGAAATTATCCCCAAGAGCTTTGCCAAGATGAACGCCGAGAGCATTTCGATGGCGTTTGCCGGGGTGCTGCGTATCCTTATGGTCATCTTTACCCCGTTCAGCTTTTTGTTCCTGCGGCTCATGCAGCCCTTCAAGAAAAAGGAGGACGGCGAGGAGCAGCCGACCATTACCGAGCAGGAACTGATGTATATGCTGGATACCATCGAAGAGGAGGGCGTGCTGGAGGAGCAGGAAAAAGAGCTGGTACAGTCCGCTCTGGAGTTCAATGATACCACCGTGGAGGATATCCTTACCCCTCGCGTCAATATGGTCGCCATCGATGAGGAATCCACCCCGCAGGAGGTACTGCAGATCATCACCGAGGAAGGATTTTCCCGCATTCCCGTTTACAGCGAGACAGTGGATCACATCATCGGTGTAGTGCATACCCGTGATATTCTGCAAGCTGCCCTGCTGAATAAGAACTTCGATATCAAAAAACTGATGACCGAGCCGATGTATGTGCATCGCAGCATGAAAATTGCCCGTCTGCTCTCGGAATTCCAGCGTAAAAAGGTGCATATTGCCATCGTTATGGATGACTACGGCGGTACGCTGGGCATCGTCACCATGGAGGATGTCCTGGAGGAGCTGGTCGGTGAGATTTATGATGAGCGTGACGAGGTCGTCACCGAGTTCACCGAGGTGACCCCCGATACCTACGAGATCAGTGGTGATATGCCGGTGGATGACTTCTTGGATGAAATTGACTACCATCCCGCCAATATTGAGGAAGACGACTACGATACCATGAATGGTCTGGCGCTTTCGGTGTTGGAGCACATCCCAGCTGTCGGTGAGACCTTCCAGCTTGGCCGGCTTACCTTTACTGTGTTGGAAATGGAAGAACAGAAGATCGAAAAAATGCGTGTCATCCTTGCCCCGGATTCTGAAAAGGAAGCCGAAAAGGAAAAAGAGAAGGATTGATGCAACGCCCCTTGTAAGGAAAGGAACCTGTTATGAGTACAGAGAAAACGAATGCCCGTAACCGTCACGCGGCGCCGATTGGCCTCGTTTTTATCGTGCTGTGCGTTATTGGGCTATGCACCGTGTTTAATTGGTGCTATGGCCTTACCCGCAATCTGGCGGATAACACCGCCCAAAAAACCAAGTACGAGCAGATGCTGCTGCCAGTGGTCATGTTCGACCCGCCCGATTTTACTGACCCCGCTACCTGCGATAATGAATTTTTGCTGCAAAGTAGTTTGTGGGCCTGTATGCTGGGCGAACGCCGCGGCAGCTACGAATTTGATGAGTACGGCCGCATGGTCATCCCGGCGGCGGATGTGGACGCTCAGGCTGTTAGTCTGTTTGGTCAGAATATCAAGCTGGAGCATATGACCATCGGTGATATGGAAAATGCCTATCAGTACGATAGCGATATTGCTTCCTATCATGTGCCCATCATCGCCATGACCGGCTTTGCCACCCCAAGCGTGGAAAAAATTGTAATGAAGCAGGATAGCTGCCAGCTTACCGTAGGTTATGTGCCACCCACTACAGTGCTCAGTATCAATTATGATAGCAAGGGTAACCTGGAGGAGACTCCCTCCAAATACATGCTGTATGAGCTGCGGAAAAACGGCAAGGATTTTTATCTCTACTCCGTCACCACCATCATGAATGATAGTGTTTCCGGCACCGAGTTTAATACCGGTACCGTCGGCCGGGTAGATACGCTCACCCCCTCCGATAGTCAGGGGAGCGGTAATACCCAGGCCCCGTAAGCCAGTTCACTTATAACCCCCGATCCGCTGTGGTCGGGGGTTTTTCTGTCATAACTGTTGTGTTTTGGCACAAATTGCGCTATAATATTAGCGTTCTTTTTGATTCTGACGGAGAAAAAGAGGGGGTAGGAGTATGACCGTGGCGAAAAAGATTATTTCCACGCTGTTGGTAGCTGCGGTAGCTGTCGGCATTGGACTGGTGCTGGCGCTGCTTCTCCCTCAGGGGGAATATCCCCCGCCGTACCCCACCCACACTGAAATGGCGGATACCACCATCCATACTGGCCGTCTGCCGGGCTACGAAAATGCCCCACAGAACACCACTCCGGAATACTTTTGGTATCTCTTTAATGGCAGCTTGGCTATGGGGAAGGATGGCAGCCTGCCGCTGCTGCTGGAAAACACCCCAGGCAATGAATGTGTGATGCGGGTGCGCTACACTCTGGCCGATGGCACCGTGCTGCTCACTACTCCGATTATTAGGGCGGGGGAATACCTGCTGTATGCCTATCCGGATTTCTTGCCAGAAGCGGGCAGTTATCCTGTTACCGTCAGCATTTTGGTGTTCCACGCCCAGCAGGATCCCGCCACCGATGAACCCTTTGCTACCTACACCGAACAGGCCACCCTTACTGTTCCACAGGGTGCTGCGCTGTCGGTCAAGACCACATAAATCAGAGGAAGAAAGGATGTTTTACTATTATGAGCGATTATATCACCCGTGAACGCAACCTGACCCTGCTTACCGACTATTATGAGTATACCATGGTGAATGGGTACTTCCATGCAGGTATCCAGGAGAAGATCGCCGTATTCGATGTCTTTTTCCGCCGTGTGCCGGAAAACGGTGGCTTTGCCATCTATGCCGGCCTGCAGCAGATCATCGAACTTATTAATGGCCTTTCTTTTACTGAGGAGGACATCGAGTACTTCCGTAAAAAGGGCTGCTTCTCGGAGAAATTCTTCAATTTTCTGCGGAATTTCAAGTTCCGTTGCGATGTTTGGAGCATTAAGGAAGGCACCCCCATCTTCCCCAATGAGCCGATTATTACCGTCCGTGGCCCGCTGGAGCAGGTACAGATGGTAGAGACCATGTTGCTCGTCACCTTTAATTTTGAGACTCTCATTGCCACCAAGGCCAGTCGTCTTATCCGGGCAGCGCAGGGCCGTGCTATTGTGGAATTTGGCTCCCGCCGCGCCCATGGGTACGATGGCGCTATGCTAGGTGCCCGTGCCGCCTACATCGCGGGCTGTGCCGGTACCGCCTGTACCATCAGCGACCGCATGATGGGCGTTCCGGCTTCCGGCACCATGGCCCACAGCTGGGTTCAGGCCTTCGAGAACGAGTACGAGGCCTTTAAGGCCTATGCCGAGACCTACCCCGATAACTGCTGCCTGCTAGTGGATACCTACAATGTCCTCAAATCCGGTGTGCCCAATGCCATCCGGGTATTCAATGAGGTCGTCCTGCCCAAGGGCTTCCGTCCCAAGAGCATCCGTTTGGATAGCGGCGACTTGGCCTACCTTTCCAAAAAGGCCCGTAAGATGCTGGATGATGCCG
>ENA-OROL01002708-OROL01002708.1-human-gut-metagenome-genome-assembly--contig:-NODE-2708-length-11982-cov-2.396915_pt1 | contig 11982 bp, 7 predicted proteins | sample MGYA00242128_ERZ509048 | MGnify/ENA primary metagenome ERZ509048 (study PRJEB26280, sample SAMEA2338750) | human gut metagenome | biome: human gut; feature: human-associated habitat; material: faeces...
AAACCGTATGTTTTCTTGTGTCAACCGGCCTAATATGGTCTTTTCGTTGAAAAATATAATTTGCCGTGATATCATAAAAATATGGAACAGTTAAAGAAGAACGAAATATTCGAAGCCAAAATAGAGGCTTATAACTCCGAGGGCAGCGGCGTTGCGCGCATTCTCGGCAGGGCGGTTTTCGTGCCGCGCACGATAGTGGGCGAAACGTGGCGCATCGTCATCGTCAAGGTCACGGCCTCGGCGGTGTACGGCCGCGCGCTCGAGCCGGTGAAAATTTCGCCCGAGCGCAGAGCGCCCGAGTGCGAAAATTATCTGCGCTGCGGCGGATGCAGCCTGTGGCACATGAGCTATGACGAGGAGCTGCGCTTAAAAAAGCAGCGCGTGAACGACGCCCTGCGGCACATCGGCCGCCAGACCGTTCAGGCCGAGACCATAATCGGCAGCGATGAGATGACGCATTATCGCAATAAGGGCATCTACGCCGTGCGCGAGCAGGGCGGCAAAGCCTGCAAGGGCTTTTTTGCGCTGCGCAGCCACGAGCTTGTGCCGGTGGAGAGCTGCCTTATACAAAGTGAGATTGCCGACAAAGCCGCCGACGCCGTGGTGCGGTTTCTAAACGAAAACGGCATGCGCGCGTACGATGAAAAAACGCGGCGCGGCCTTGTTCGGCATGTGTATGTTCGCCGAGCGGTAAACACCGCCGACGCCGTTGCGGTCATCGTCGCGTCCGGCGGCTTCGGCGCGCGGACGCAGGCACTTGTTGAGCATATGCGCCGCGCCTGCCCGGAGCTGAGCGGCATAGTTTTGAACGTCAATAAGTCCGACGGGAACACCTTGCTCGCCGGAGATTTTCACACCCTGTGGGGGCGCGAATTTATTCGCGACAGTCTCGGCGGCATAGTCTATGAGCTTGCGCCGCAGGCGTTTTATCAGATAAATCCGCCGCAGGCCGAGAAGCTCTACCGCAAGGCGGTCGAGTATGCCGCGCCCGAGGGCAAAACGGTGCTGGATATGTATTGCGGCGCCGGAACTATAAGCCTGTTTCTGGCCAAGGCCGCAAAGCAGGTGATCGGCGCGGAGATAATCCCCGAGGCTGTGGAAAATGCGCGCGAAAACGCCCGACGCAACGGAATAGAAAACGCAGACTTTATCTGCGCCGACGCATCCGAGGCGGCGGAAAAATTCCTGCGCGACGGTGTGCGGCCGGAGGTCATCGTTGTCGATCCACCGCGAAAGGGCATGGACGAGGCCGCCGTGCGCGCACTGTGCGGCATGGCACCGGACAGGGCAGTGTATGTCTCCTGCAACCCGGCGACCCTTGCGCGAGATATAACCGTGTTCAACTCCTGCGGCTATGAGCTCAAATGCGCCGAAGCTGTGGACATGTTCCCGAGAACAAGCCACGTTGAGACGGTTGTCTTACTTTCCAAGGGAGAAATCGACTCCAAAAAGGTACGTGTGGAGTTCTCTTTGGAGAATATGGATATGTCCGGATTCCAGAAAGGCGCAACCTATCCGCAGATCAAGGAGTACGTGCGGGAGCATAGTGGACTAAAGGTATCTTCCCTGTATATTTCTCAGGTAAAGCGGAAATGCGGGCTGGATGTTGGACAAAACTATAATCTGTCGAAGAAGGAGAATGTCAAGCAGCCCCAATGCCCGCCTGAGAAGGAATTAGCGATTAGAGAGGCATTCAATTATTTTGGAATGCTTTAGTTTAGAAGACCTGGGATAATTGTCTTTCGTAATTATCCCAGGTCTTCAGTTCATTCATTGATGAGATAGACTTTTCCGTGCGCTCTTGTAATTGCCACATATAGCTTATTCCTAGTCGATGGGGCTAATTCGCACAATTTTCCGGCAGCATATTTTTCCGCTGTAGCCTTATTAAGCATCACGCAGACATCTTGATAATGATCTTCTCCTTTGGTATCTCCCCAATTTCTATGGCTAGATCCATACTTTGAGCTGTTTCGGAAATGTAGCTTTACAATATTCGGATTCGCTAAAATACTATTTATCTGGGCTTGTTCAGAGAGGAAAATGATATCACTTGCTTCGCTACTCATTCCTGTGTTCTGGTTAGAATATATCTCAATGCCCAGATTCTCTGTAATAAAACAGCAAATACTGGAACTGCAGCGCCAACTCTTTACAAGTGATGTCTTGTCAGACAAGAAGCCTCGGTTTATAAAGCGTGCTTCATAGTTTGGGAAATTATCAAATAGATTTTTATTAGCATTACCGTCCCGGCTTGTATCATAGGTGTGCTGGTAGAAATCACCAACAAAAAGCATGTTTATGTTGGCTGTCATAAGTTGCTCGAGGAAAGAAAAATCACGCCCCGCAATGTCCTGTATCTCATCAACAATAAACTCATCAAAATATTTTTCTAAACGCCGCTTCAGTGTTTCCATCGATCCGGTATGTTCAATCAACAACGCCAACCTGTTACTATAAATATAGCCTGCCGATGTAATATAATAGGCTTTATCACATTGTCGTAATCGGTTATTGGGATTTTTCTCGTAAAATATGCCTCTAGTCTTAAGCTTATCTGCTAAAAACGGCTTATAGCAAAATCTATACAGGAACGTAAAATATCCCATGACCCAAATATTTTCTGGCCAGTCGCCATTGAACTTCTCAGAAATTTTGCGACATAGATTGTTGTAATTTCCAACTGTATATGTGACTATGAGTGATCGCTTATCCCGGGAAAGAGAATCAACGATATAAGTCGTTTTCCCTGAGCCAGCAACAGCAAAGATTACTCTTTTATCCATTTGATGCCTCTCTTTATATAGTCGGGGACTACTATCTGATCATCTTGAGACAGTAGCGCATATGCGGCTTCTGTTTTATTGTTCAGCATGTAATCCAAGGCAGGCGAGTCAAACAGCGTATCGCATAGCGCTGGATTATCCCCATAGAGGATAATTTCAAAAGTCCGCTTCGCATCATCAACCTCGTAAAAAATCTTTATATTAGGACTGGACGCGTAATCACTATACTTGTCCACACAGTGCTTCCGATAATCCGTATCGTTATCTGTTATGATGGCGACCTTACAGCCAGTTAATTTTGCGATATCGAGATATCGTTTGAAACTCAACCCGCGCACATCGATAATATGGACACCATCAGATTCTGGGGAGCATCCAGCGCATGTCTTGTAAAACTTCTCCATTAACATATATTCGGATGGGCCTTCAACCAGAATAGCCTTTTTCGCAAGTGCAAATTCTATAATGCTAGCAGGAGGGGCTTTCATAAAATACTTAGCCGTTTCGTCACACAGATCCTTCAGCATAATCGGTTTATCCGTGCCATTGATATGCATGATTAAAAGGTTCTTCAACTCTAACCGGGTACTAATCAGACTGTTGTGCGTTGTAATAAAAAGTTGCCCGCTCTGCGTGTCAGATACTCGCTGAATCAATTTGCGAAGGTTAACCGGACTCAGGTGGTTTTCTGGTTCTTCAACAAGGATGACGTCAACATTTTCACCAGAGCGTTCAAGTGCAAAATCTGTCTTTATGAAGATTTGTTTGCCGGTGCCTTTGCTATCAATCCCAATTTCATCCTCATAGATCATTAAGTCCGACTCGAGTCCCATTGCAGATCCGCTCTTTAATCCAAATGCATAGTGTCTGTCAGTAGGTAACCGCTCATTGAGAGCTTTTAGGCTATCTGCTTTGAAGTTGGTTCGCATCTGGCGGTAACTATTTTTATGATTTGCGCGTTCTTTTACATCTTGCTCGGTGTATCGTATGTACATTCGGCGTACAAAGTCGGTGGTAGCATACTCAGAGTTCATAGTAGAGCTATCTATGAGAATACTACGAATTTTCTTCTTGTAGCCAGTATAGCCCTCATCCGCAAAAGTGGAAAAGCGGATCGAGTAGTAGTCGTACGGAAAATAACCAGACTCTGCCGACAAAACGGCTGTTATCTCCGCTCGGTAATCTGGATTTGGTTCGCACACCAAACGAATCCCGTCACACTCTGTTTCGTCTGTGTTATTTTTGCCGCACATTGTAAAATCAAAGTTGTCACCCGATAAGTATAACTCGATTCTGAGAACTGGGAGTTTTTCAAAGGTTCTCCGTCCAGAGTGGAACTTTTTTACGGCATCAATATTGATTAACCGATCTAGACCAATCGATTCCACTCTGCGCACATTTCCGCCAGCAACCAAATCAATAGCCTCGAGGATACTACTTTTGCCAACTTCGTTATCGCCCACAAGAATATTAATTCTCTCATTAGGCGTTACGGTGTAATCTCTAAATCGTCTGAAATTGATAAGCCGAATTTTTGTTATAATTGAAGCCATTGTATCGTCCTCGCTTTATCCTAAAACCGCGTGGCAAGCGGCCTCATATCCTGCATATGTTCCAAGGCTTCGGATCGCCGATTGTTGCCGCCGCCTTCTGCTGCTGAGGGAGCTACTGTTAGGCTGAAGCAGGTTCGCATATTCACCCCCACGGCACAGAGTAGCCCATTCTCTCGTCAACTCTCGCGTTCTAGAGATTACCTCAATATGGGCAGCATCCTCGTTGTCATACTTTGGAATGATCTTATACGGCAACGTGTGTATGTGCCGTTTTCCGAATCCGCCTTCTGGCTGGAAATCTTTAATAGCATCCGACAGTGCATCGCTATTAAGCAGACCGACGATATAAATGGCTTCATCTTCACTATCTGCAAGATACCAGTATAAGGTTTGATCAATAATCAGCCGAGCACGATCAAGCGTTTCGAGCGAAATGTAAGCTGCACACGGATTCGCACCGCTCGCACTTGAGAGCACCAACCAATTTTTAGTAGAAAAGTTCTGCTTGTCTAGTTTGCCATAAATATTGATGGTATCGTGCAAATAAGTTGCCAGAGAAGATGGGGTGTTCGTATCTTCCTCAATTTGGTTGAATACATAGGCTGTACTGGTATTCATCAAAGCTTTGTCAGTAGCAGAAATTGCTTTCCACTGACCATCTACCTTCTTTCCGGGCATCAACACCTTAGCCGGAGTAGCCATATAAAATGGAGAAAGATTCTTGGAGATAAATGCGTCAAAAATATAGCTTTTATCTACATTCTCCGCGGCCAAGCCCTCGCAACTGGTCTTCTTCTGATCGTTCACGAGATACCACAAATTGCTTGTCCGCTCAATCGGAGCAATGTCCCAATTCCCGTTTGGCCGCTCTACAAACTCATGGAAGAGGGCAGTCCGTGGGAACAGGTCACAACCCTGAGAAAACTTTAATGCACCGCCGCCTAGGATATCGGCCACTTCCACATTTCGCCCCTTATTTGTCCAAGCGCTCCGATTACCTTGGCGGTTTAGAGTATAGTGCACCTCTTCATAAACTCCAACATCCGTATAAACTCGCCCTTCAAGTACATCAGGTGATGGTGGATCGTCTTTCTTTCCAGAAAGGACAATGGCCTTATTCTTGAATGTATTCTGGGGTAATTCCCATATCGCATCAAATTGTAATGGCAAAGCTACATCAGACGAGCGATACTTTTCACTTCGCAATGGTTCGTGGTTTAAGCCGCTCAAAAGGCTTCCGGGCATGACGCAGCTCCATCGAGCACCATCTTCCAAGTAACGATTGACAGCACTTAACAAGAAAGTTGTGGCAAGCTCCATGTGCGGGTGGGAGGCACCAACAGGTTTGATCCCATACTGCCGAGCAATTCTTTGGAGTGTAGTCTTGTAAGGATTATCCGCCAATTTGCTCATTGCCAGCCACGGCGGATTGGAAACAATGCAGTTAAACTGTTGCTCTGTCAGTCCGGGGCGGTAACTATTGCAGATGATAAAGTACCATATACCATTGCGGCCTTCTCTTTGCAAGCGTTCCAATTCCTCAACCAATTGTTGTGCTGATGGTAAAAGGGCCTGACGCTCTTCGTCAGAAAGTGTTATTTCGCTATCTGTTTCCACAGCATCAATCAATCTATCAACGGCATCAGGTTCAATTGGAGTCTCGACTTCAGATGCCCTTGCCATAGCTAAACGGTAGACTTTCGCCATAAAGGCATCGAACATTTTTCGGTGTACCGGCGACAGCAGAAAAGCAGGCAGAGATACTTCGTGGTGGGCAAAATGAAGGATATATGCGTCATTAGCGTCATCCGGCATTTGATGCGTTATGGGCGTAGCAATGAACAGCGAATCGGCGTGGTAAATTGGAACTGTGATATCTCCATGATGAACCGAGAAAAGATCTCGCATGGACATAACCCAGTTAACCTTTGCCAGCATGACCGCCAACGGATCGATATCAAATCCCATAACGCAAGAGAAAACGATATCATCTTTTTCCGTAGAATATCGTTCTGGAACGATATCATATTGCCGCCGTACTGCCTTTATCGACTCAATAAGGAATACGCCAGACCCACAGCACATATCTACGATGCGCGGAGAATTTCCGGCCAGTAAATCCATATTATATTCTACAATATCTTGAGCAACCCAGTGTGGCGTAAACTCCTGCCCTAGCATCAAGCGATGCTCTTTGTTAGCAAGTTGTGCTAACAAACGGCCAAAAATATCGGTTTCTCCCACGCGTGAGAAATCATAGGCAACCAATCTGTGCTGCAATTCGGCAACACTGCCAACAATCTGCTCCACATAAGGGATATTATTGAGCCAGCCAAAGTAATCGTAATCCACGAGGTTAAAGACATTTTGTCTTGCAAAATACTCACCGTTGAGGATCTTTTTAATTTCATTGGCATCACTTATAACTGGCTCTCCAGCCATGACATTAACGCAGATGATTTTAGCAACTGTAACCAAATAAAACTCGTTGATGTACGTCCCAACAGAAAATTTGCCGTAATCAGATACCCCAAGATAAGCAATGAAGTTTTGCCAGACCTGCTGAATCAGCACCGCATAGTCAGGCTTTTCACTCATCGCTCTGATGACGGTATCCCTAAATACGGAAATGTTTTGGCTATAAAAGCTGCTATCCATACCAAAATCCGTGACGAGTGTACTAGCATTCAGCAGCCTGGACTGCTCTCGGTCAAGGAATTGGCTGACAAATGCCTCAAATCTACGAAACTCTTCATCAGTTTCCCGTGACAAATCAACGGCTGCCGTTTGGGTCAGTTCGATATTATCTGGGCCATACAAGTGACCATCCTCTACATCCCCAACAATAGTGACCGAATATCCGTACCAGCGAACAGTGTCAGAAAGTACTCCGAGTATTTCTTCCGCAGGGATACCAATATTGTGCAGTGCCGCACAGTATTCCTTAACCTGATGATATCCCTCATCAAAGATAACCTGTTGGGTGAGATTTTTCTCATATTCAATAGCGGTTTTACCGACAACCGCATCAACAAACCCCTCGCGGTTTCTATGCCCAACAGAGAAACGGACATGGGCTTCTGTTCCTTCCATGTGAGCTTGAATCCACCACGGAGAACCCGGAAAAATGCTAGGAAGCTTCGAGGACAGATAATGGCGCAACCGATCCTCGACCGCTCCAGAAGAAATCATTGCTTGAGCGTGATGAGCAAAATCCCTGAGTTCGTTATAGTTCATATTTGGCACCCCTTTCATTAAGTCTTTTTCGGAGCAGCGCTCTGATCTGCATTAATAGGCTTTCTTCATCAGTAAATGATTCCAAAATAGTGGTATCAATAGCATCGCGCAGTTCTGGAGTAAGCTTTTTCCTTTTCGCTATCGTTATACCGTATTCTGAGAGTCGCTGAAGTTGGCGGTGGTTTAATTTAGGAAATAGCAACTGGCGCACATGACTTGCTTCTATTTTAAGTGCGCCACCGCCCATTACTGTGCAGAGTAATTCCAGATAGCATCTGCTCCAGGTTGAGTTCAGAAGCGCCAAACAAATTTTAATGGTTTCTTCTGAGTCCCCCCACAGAGTGACAAAGTTCGCATCCACTGCAATAGGATTTTCCTTCAATTGCGGGACATAAACGCAGTCTGCCGCAGTTGAACTAACACGAGTGATGCAAAGATTGGGGAGATGTCTTGGGGCAAATTGCGGTAGCATATACCAGAACCGTTCATATTGGAAGTTAATCTTTTTCTCATTTGACTTTACCGCACTGTACTCTCTGAAAGATATTTCTCTCGGATTTTTGTATTTTTCTGCCGCAGAAATATACTTGCTCAGTGTACTTGGTAGTTCTTGATACTGTCCTGCTACGTTATGTGTACAGACGGCAAAATCTTGAGACCGTATGTAATTTTGTAAGTATAGCACGCCTGTTTCTACCGTTTGCGGGTTCACTGCAAGCCCAGTTACTTGGCGGCGGTTCTGCACACAGCGAATGATATACTTTTGGGAGACATCAATTATCCCTCCACCAAACCATTTGCCTGTGCGCAAGGAATATTCATCATCAGTTTTACCAATAATCTTAAAATAAAAGAATTCGTTTGCACCTGTCCGTAACCCCTGTCCACAATGTATTCCCAAGTCACCTAGCGTCATGTATGCTTGCTCAGGGACATTATTCAATATGCTGTCTAATTCCGGTGGAAGTTGGGAGGCGCTATTTTGCGCCTGAAAATCTCCCGATAACATCCACTTTGGTATACGTTGAGAAGCCAGCATCTGAGGAAATAACGACATGGTGCTTCTGCTTTCTAGTGTAAAGTCGTTGTCGGTAGCATTTACCTCGCTGGTCAACAAGTCCATAAGAGCTTTTTCTCCTGATAGACCATTCCATGTTAAATTATCAACTAAGGAGCGCTCTCCCACGAGCCCTGCTCCTAAATCAATAAACAGTGTTTTCTCGCCTGTTGCCTCAGACAGGGGAACAATCTTCTTCTTTTTAGCGACAATAAGACAAGTCCGTACCAGAGCGTTATCGAACCAGCAAGCATTCACATCCCTTGCTATGGCTAGCACATCAAAGGTCTTTAGTAAAAGATATTGAATAGGCTTTGCGTATTCGCGGTTTAGCCAAGTCTCAGGTACTACCATAGCTAAAACTCCGTCCACTTTAACTAGCGCAGCACACAAGATCCACGATGGCACCGCCATATCGGATAACCCTGAGTAATTTTGGGTAATCTGAAGCAATAGCTGTTTTTCTTCTGCATCCAGATAAGGGAGCTGATTCAGTAGAGTGAAAAGGTTGTTCCTAATGCTGTTTCCTGTTGGCATTACACTATTACCATCATTCTGGAGTTGATAGCGCACATAAGGGGGGTTTGTAATAACCAAATCCCAACCTAGTTCTGTAACGATGGCTTCGCTCCGAAAAGCATCCTCACAGATGATGGTTGCTTGCGATAATCGTTTTTGGCATGTTTCAGCAACTGGCTCATCAATTTCCACACCAAGAATATGGGCACTTTGCAGAGCCTTAGAAGCAACGGCGTTAAGTAAATCGCCCTTGCCTGCCATTGGATCGATAATAGAAGAATACTGCCGTCCTTGCGGCAATAGTAGAGACAATAATGCAGCCACTTTATCCCCGGAGAAGTATTGCCCAAATCGCTTTTGATGAGAGAATGTGTTACCTGGTTTTTTCATATTATTTGGTCCTTTTCCGAGAATCGTAGAATTCGTAAACTTGCTTGGCATCCATTTTAACATCCACACCCAATTTCATACAGCGATTGACATACCACGAAAAACATGTGCGCTTATCGAAGTCTGGATCAGTCATATGATCGGCAAGGAGCGAACGCAATACATCTTCATCTGTTAGCTGCGAACCATGTTTCCTTGCTGAACTTTTCTTGAGTAGGAAAAGCGGATCTCCCTGGACCGATCCATCTGACACCACCTGCTTAAAGCTCGCTTGGGTTTTATCCAGAATGTTGGTGAGCACAATTTGTAGTCCCGCGCTAGTAACAGCCTCGCTGAAGGCATCCCACACTTTTGCTTTCGCTGCATGGAAAACAATTGATGCATAGTGGTTTGGCTTTAGTACACGATTGATCTCGCTGAAAACCTGCGTCAAGAGATTCTGATAAGTCAGGATATCCTTTCCCTGAGAAGCACTGATTATGATCTCATCCTCGCGGTGTGTGACTTTGTTAAGCCAAAGTTCATTGATCTGGTTTACTTCTGCATAGGGGATAAAATCCCCAAACGGTGGATCTGTAAACACAAAATCAATGCTATTATCGCTTTCCTTCATCTTCGCACTGGAACTATTGTGTATTGTAACCTGCCCAGTATAATCCTGCAGCATAGCATAAGTCTCAGCAAAGGGCTTGACCTTTCTTTTGAGGCCAAGGAGAATGTTCTTTTCTACCGGCAGTTTGCTGATATACAATACCCCACTTTGAGCGCTGGTCAATATAAAATCTTTGGCCTTTTTCTTTGCGACCACACGGGTCATTAGAGTGCAGTGGGAGGCATTATAGCTCAGAAGTAGTAGCTTTAAGGCGTCAGCTATATTCCCTGGGTATGTTTCCGTCAGTTTCCATAGTTTTGACATTACGATGTAGTTCCTGGCGGTATAAAAGTGGTGCAAATGCGTAATGCCATAGTGATAGCCCGCACGATGGAGTTCCCCCCACTGAATCTCTTGAGGAGTATCACTGAGGGGATAGTTGCTCTCAATTTCTGTGACACGGGCTACATCCGCTTCCGTAGCCTTTCGATCCCAGTTACAGCCTTTGGTGGTACCATAAATCCATGCTGGGATACGCTTCTTCCGGGATGCTTGCCTCTGGAGCAATCTGTCATAATACTCTTCGGTGGCAAAAGTCATTTCGTCTATATGGTGTGCCTTTTTACAGTGAGGGCAAAGAATCTCGTCCTTGAACTGTACCGGATTGCGAGAAGTGCCATGCTCAAAGTAGGAAATTTCGGCATGGCAGTTAGGGCATATCAGCATCTCAGACCAAATGACATATCGAACTGTTCCTGCTGCCCCAGCAGGGTCTGTCACTTCATATAGCTCACCGACGAGATCCTGCGCTTTTTTAAGAAACCCTTCAACAGCCTCTGTAAACTCACGATTGGTTATTTTGCTTAGAATCGTTTTAATCGCAAATGCGGCATATGTCCCGATTTCATATAACACTACATTTCGGGCACCCCACACAGGAGTTACATTTAGGCTTTTTGCAATCTCTTTCATGCGTTTAGTTGGATGTTCACACAAAAGGGCCGCAATCCCCGTGCTTCCGCTACCAGCAAAAGCATCTAATACAATGTCTCCCGGATTAGTAGTACAAGCTATATAGACAGCAATAGCCTCGGGAGATATTTTAGTTGGATAAGGGAATGTATTATAAAAGGCTCCAGATCGAGAAGATGGAAGCGGTTTAGCATATAAGGCTTCTATGTTATCCATAAACGTGGTTCCTTCCTAGGATGGGAGCGCCTTCTCTTCGCATATGCACTCTACCAAATTTTAGCACAGTTGACGCAAGCCTACTCATCCACAAACTCCATAATATCGTCCAATGAGCAGCTCAGAGCGTTGCAAATCCGCCCCAGCACATCAGTGGTGACATTGTCGCCATGGGTGAGCTTATTCATTGTATAGTGGCTTACCTGGGCCATCGCTTCGAGATCTTTCTTCTTCAGATCTCGGTCGATGAGCAGTTTCCATAATTTTTTGTAGCTTACAGCCATAGCCGTGACCTCACTATCATTTTAATCTGCTGTGTTGCTTTAAAGTTTATTATATCATGGTATATCGAAAAAATCAAACAAATGTTAGCGTTCGAAAACAAATATGAATTCGTGATGTGTTCACCAATGATAATAATCACCCATTTTTTGGATATGTACGAACAGTGACTGCACTTGCTAATTAGCGGGTGTTATAGCCGATGCATGGACATGAGAGTATTCCAAAGGGGCAGCTCTTTTGGTGTTGAGTTTCCAATAGGGGCGAGTAGCATCCCTGTTGGCACACGATTTTCCGTCAGGAAAGTCTAGTGTGTTATACCTTTATGAAATTGTGGCTGCCGGGAAGAACTTCTATATCCTTCTGATTATCTTCAAC
>ENA-OROL01002721-OROL01002721.1-human-gut-metagenome-genome-assembly--contig:-NODE-2721-length-11944-cov-4.432248_pt1 | contig 11944 bp, 9 predicted proteins | sample MGYA00242128_ERZ509048 | MGnify/ENA primary metagenome ERZ509048 (study PRJEB26280, sample SAMEA2338750) | human gut metagenome | biome: human gut; feature: human-associated habitat; material: faeces...
CCTGGAACATGGCGGCCAATACCCCAAATTTATAATGATTGGAGCAAAGTATAATATGAAAATGAAAGAATTATTCGACCGTGGTGAATTTGTAGTTTCTGCAGAAGTAGGACCGCCAAAAGGAATCCACGTAGATGAACTGGTAGAAGAAGCAAAAACATACCTCAAGGATGTTCATGCAGTTAACGTAACTGATAACCAGTCTTCTGTTATGCGTCTTGGATCTCTTGCAATGTGTAAAGTTCTCAAGGATGCAGGCATGAATCCGATCTTCCAGCTGGCATGCCGTGACAGAAACCGTATCGCTCTGGAGTCTGATCTTCTCAGCGCTGCAATGCTGGGTATTGACAACATCCTCTGCCTTACAGGTGACCATACAAAGATGGGTGACCACCCACAGGCAAAACCTGTATTCGACCTTGACTCCGTATCCCTTCTTCACACAGTGAAGCTTCTGGAATCCGGTGTGGATCTTGGCGGAAACGAACTGGTTGGTGAGCCGCCAAAATTCTCCAAGGGTGCTGTTGTATCTCCATGCAGCGATTCCGTTGACGCACAGCTTGCAAAAATGGAAAGAAAAGTAGCTGCAGGTGCAGAATACTTCCAGACACAGGCAGTATTTGAGCCGGAGAAATTCATCAAATTTATGGAAAAAGCAAAACAGTTCGGAAAACCTGTACAGGTTGGTATCATCATTCCGAAGTCCGCTGGAATGGCTAAATTCATGAACAACAACGTTGCCGGCATTCATGTTCCGGACGAAATGCTCGAGGAACTGAAAGCAGACAAAGAAAAGACAAAAGCAGGTATCACAGGTGTTGAGATCGCTGCACGTATCATCAAAGAGTGCAAGCCATACTGTCAGGGTGTACATATCATGGCACTTGGTTGGGAATCCAAGATCCCGGATCTGCTGAAACTGGCTGAGATTTAAGAAAATAAAACTCTGAGCTGTAAACAGTAACATCATTACAGAACAGTACTGTAAATAATTAAAAAAGCTGTCTGGCTTCCGGAGGTATCTGCATCCGGAACAGACAGCTTTTTGTATTTAACCCTTGACCGCACCTGCGGAAACACCTTCTACAATGAATCTGGAAAGAAGAATGTAAACAATGATGACCGGGAAGATGGAAAAGGCGATCATTACATACACCTGTCCCATGTCGAATTTCAGAAAGTCTGCGCTTCGAAGCTGTGCGATCAGCACGGGAAGTGTTTTCTTTTATTTGATTCGGTTAAAATGCTGATATTTTGAGGAAAAAGTGAAAGAATAATAAAACAGGGCTGTCGTATGAACCAAAAGTTCATTGACGACAGCCCTGTTTTTAACAGAAATAACAGTTTCTGTACTTATCTGAAAGGGAAGATTATTTATTCTCTTCCTGTACTTCAATTTTGCGGATTGTTTTATTCTTGATTTCTTCTTTGATCGCTGCAAGGAAATCACCAAGGTCTTTCATTCCTTCATCACCGAGGTAACGGCTTCTTACGGAAACCTTGCCTTCTTCTTCCTCTTTGGCACCGACGATGAGCATATATGGAACTCTTGCAAGACGTGCTTCACGAATCTTGTAGCCCATTTTCTCGGAACGCTGGTCAACGGAGCAGCGGATTCCGTTTTCTTTTAACTGTGCTTCCACTTTGGCGGCATAGTTGTGGAATTTCTCAGAGATCGGAATTACACGAACCTGTTCTGGGCAGAGCCAAGTCGGGAACATACCTGCATATTTCTCAATCAGCCATGCCAGTGTTCTCTCATAGCATCCCATGGATGTACGGTGGATGATGTATGGACGCTGTTTCTCACCATTTTCATCGATGTAGTACATATCAAACTGTTCAGCAAGAAGAGCATCCCACTGGATCGTGATCATTGTATCTTCTTTTCCGTATACATTTTTGGCATTGATATCAACCTTAGGTCCGTAGAATGCAGCTTCTCCAACATCCTCTGTAAATGGAATGTTCAGTTCTTCAAGCATCTGACGGATATGAGCTTCTGTCTGATTCCACACTTCTGCATCACCGATGTATTTCTCTCTGTTGTTCGGATCCCATTTAGAAAGGTGATAGGTTACGTCCTCCTCTACACCAAGAACCTGCAGACAGTACTGTGCAAGTGCGATACAGTCTTTAAATTCTTTTACCATCTGGTCAGGTCTTACGATCAGATGACCTTCGGAGATCGTGAACTGACGTACACGTGTCAGACCATGCATTTCCCCGGAATCCTCATTACGGAACAGAGTGGATGTTTCACCGTAACGAAGAGGCAGATCACGATAGCTGTGCTGTTCTGCTTTGTATACATAGTACTGGAATGGGCATGTCATAGGACGAAGCGCAAATACTTCTTTGTCTGTTTCTTCGTCGCCGAGAACGAACATGCCCTCTTTGTAATGATCCCAGTGTCCGGAAATCTTGTAGAGGTCGCTCTTTGCCATTAACGGAGTTTTTGTTCTGATATATCCGCGTTTTGTTTCTTCGTCTTCAATCCAGCGCTGAAGCTCCTGCATCATGATCACACCGTTTGGCATGATAAGTGGAAGTCCCTGACCGATTACATCTACAGTTGTGAAGATTTTCATTTCACGTCCAAGTTTATTGTGATCGCGTTTTTTTGCTTCTTCCATCTGTTCCAGATGTTCTTTTAACTCATCCTTGGAAGCATAAGCTGTTCCGTAGATACGTGTGAGCATTGCGTTCTTTTCGCTGCCTCTCCAGTAAGCGCTGGAAGAGGAGAGAAGCTTGAATGCTTTTACACCCTTTACACTCATAAGGTGAGGACCTGCGCAGAGGTCTGTCCAGTCTCCCTGGGAATAGAAAGAGATTTCGGAGCCTTCCGGAAGATCTTCGATAAGTTCTACCTTGTATGGTTCATTTTTCTCCTGGAAGTATGCGATGGCATCTTCTCTTGATTTTGTGAAGCGTTCAATCTTAGCGCCTTTTTTGATGATCTTTTTCATTTCTTTTTCGATTGCATCCAGGTCATCACGGGAGAATGGAGGGCAGTCGAAATCATAGTAGAATCCTGTATCAATAGAAGGTCCGATAGCAACCTTTGCATCCGGGAATAAGGTCTGTACTGCCTGGGCAAGTACGTGGGATGCTGTATGGCGGAGAACTGCAAGTCCTTTTTCATCTTTTGCTGTCAGGATGTTTAATTCGCAGTCACTGTCAATAACTGTTCTCAGGTCTACAACTTCTCCGTTTACTTCTCCTGCACAGGCAGCACGTGCAAGTCCCTCGCTGATGTCGTAAGCAATGTCGATTACGGATTTTGCTTCAGCGTATTCTTTTTTTGAGCCGTCTTTTAATGTTACGATCATGATGATTATCTCCTTTACGTTAGTATGGATTTGTTATAGTTGCTGTTCACTGTTGATATCCCGCGGAGCGTGTTGCTGAGAACGGAGTGAACAGTAACAGTTTTTTGTACTGCGAAGGGGTAAAAGAAAGAATAAAAAAATCCCCTACAGTACGGTTAAATACTGTAGGGGACGAGATAACATTACTCGCGGTTCCACCCCGGTTGTTCTGATACATTACTGATGGATAAATCATCTGATCAGAACCGCTTCATTCGATGGTAACGGAATCACCGGACTGTATTAAAGTCACTCAGAGGTGGTCTTCGGCTGGTTCGCGATGAAATGCTTGCACCGGTATACATTTCTCTCTGTAACGTTCCTCAGCGTACTCTTCTCTTCAACGTTTTGATCCTTCTTATCTTTTCTGCCGCCTATTATAAACTTGCAAAGTGGGTTTGTCAATCAGTAAAATGCAAAAAGTTGATTTACGAAAATAGAGATTAATGTTATACTGACGAAAGTGAAAAACAATAAAAAACATGAAAGGAATCAGATAAATGAGCAGATGGGAAGAAAATATACGTAAAGTAATACCATATACACCAGGCGAGCAGCCCAATCAGCCGGATATGATCAAGCTGAATACCAACGAGAATCCGTATCCGCCGGCACCTGGAGTGGAGAAGGCGTTGAGGGAGATGGATACAGATACTATGAGACTTTATCCGGATCCTACAGCAGGAGAACTGGTACATGCCATTGCAAAGAATTACGGGCTGAAGGATGAACAGGTTTTTGTGGGAGTAGGTTCCGATGATGTGCTTGCCATGAGTTTCCTTACATTCTTTAATTCACAGAAGCCGGTTCTTTTTCCGGATATCACATATTCTTTTTATGATGTATGGGCAGACCTGTTTCGCATTCCATATGAGAGACCGGCACTGGATGAGAACTTTCATATAAGGAAGGAAGATTATTTCAGAGAAAACGGAGGAATTGTATTCCCGAATCCGAATGCGCCGACAGGTGTGGAGATGCCGCTGGAGGAAGTGGAGGATATTATCCGCCATAATCCTGATGTGATTGTGATCGTGGACGAGGCTTATGTGGATTTTGGTGGTCAGTCGGCGCTTCCATTGATTGAAAAATATGACAACCTTCTGGTCGTACAGACATTTTCCAAGTCGCGTTCTATGGCTGGGATGAGAATTGGTTTTGCGTGTGGAAATGAGAAACTGATCAGATTCCTGAATGATGTGAAGTATTCTTTTAATTCTTATACTATGGACCGTACAGCGATTGCTGCAGGTGTGGCGGCAGTTGAAGATAAAGCATATTTTGATGAGACATGTAATAAAATCATAGAGACAAGAGAATGGACAAAGAAAGAATTGAAGGCACTGGGATTCTCTTTTCAGGATTCTATGTCTAACTTTATTTTTGCTACGCATAAAACCTGTCCTGCGAAAGAACTTTTTGAGGCATTGAGAGGGCAGCATATTTATGTTCGTTACTTCCAGAAGGACAGAATTGACAATTTCCTTCGTATCACAGTTGGAACAAAGGAAGAAATGCAGAAATTTATTGACTTTTTGAAAGATTATCTGAAATAATGAAAAAACCAGAACATCAAAATAAAATTTAGGAGGCTTTATGGAAGCACTGGTACATTGGTTCTCGCAGAACCTGTCACAATATATTTCACCGGAAGGGGCAGTTTTTATTATTTCAATGATTCCGCTTTTGGAACTCAGGGGAGGATTGCTTGCAGCATCCTTACTTAAGATATCGGCTGCAAAGGCAATTCCACTGTGTATTGTTGGAAATATTATTCCTATTCCGTTTATTCTGTTGTTTATCAGACAGATTTTCAAGGTTTTAAAAAAGACGAAACTCTTTCGGGGACTTGTTATGAAATTGGAAGACAGGGCAATGAGAAAAAGTGATCAGGTAAAGAAATATGAGTTTTGGGGACTGATGCTGTTTGTGGGAATTCCGCTTCCGGGAACAGGGGCATGGACAGGATCTCTGATTGCATCTCTTCTGGAAATTGATATTAAGAAGTCCTCTCTGGCAATTTTTTGTGGCATTATTATGGCAACTGTCATTATGTATATTGTTTCTTATGGATTAGTGGGAAATCTGGTACATTAATTGTCTTCTTAAATAAGTGTTATTAATATCTGATTTACCGGAAATCCGGGGACATATTTTATGTCTCCGGATTTCTGCTTTTATGTCGATAATATCAGTTTTATGACGTATAAAACAGCTTGCCAATAATAAAGATTTGGAATAATATGGTATTGTCAATTATGAAGAAGATGTGCTAAGATAAATATAAAGATACCGGTGTGCAGACAGGATTACTACAGGAATTAACTTGTCGACACAGGAGCAGGAGTATAATTTTCCTGCGATATGCATTGCTGCAGATCTGATATTCGTGTCACTTCAGACAGATTATCCCACTAACTGTTACAGGAAAAGTTAATAAAGAATAAATTGCTCAGATACATAGGAAATCAAAAAAACAAAAATAAAAATAATTATCAATATTAACAATCAAAACAAAAAGCAGAGGATTATTTTATGAGAGAAAAGTATGAATCATTATCACTGGCAACTTTAAAGGATTTGGCAAAAGCCAGAGGATTAAAAGGGGTTTCAGCATTGAGAAAACCGGAATTGATCGAGAGAATGCTTCACGAAGATGAACTGGAAGGTGAGACAAAAAAACAGGAAACAGTCCGGGAGAAACCGCAGCAGAGTGAAGTGGAAGGTAACGGAGAGAGAATCCCCCAGTATAACAAAACACTGGAACGTACACAGTATCATGCCCCGGCAGAGGCAGTACAGCTTGACAGTGGAGAGAGAGCAGACGGAATCCTTGAGGTACTTCCGGATGGATATGGGTTTATCCGATGTGAGAATTATCTTCCGGGGGAAAATGATATTTATGTATCACCTTCTCAGATACGCAGATTTAACCTGAAAACAGGTGATATTATTAAGGGGAATATCCGTATCAAAACACAGGGAGAGAAATTCAGTGCCCTGCTATATGTGACCTCTATCAACGGATTCCATCCCAGTGAAGGGCAGAGACGATATAATTTTGAAGATATGACACCGATTTTTCCAAATGAGAGACTGATAATGGAAAGACCGGGCGGCACAGTTGCCATGAGGATCGTAGATCTGATCAGCCCTATCGGTAAAGGACAGAGAGGAATGATCGTATCTCCTCCGAAAGCCGGTAAGACAACTTTGCTGAAAGATGTGGCAAAGTCTATTCTGAGAAACAATCCGGACATGCATCTGATCATTCTTCTGATCGATGAGCGTCCTGAGGAGGTTACAGATATCAGGGAGGCCATCTGTGGCGATAATGTGGAAGTCATTTATTCTACATTTGATGAGCTTCCGGAACATCATAAACGTGTGTCTGAAATGGTAATAGAACGTGCACGTCGTCTGGTGGAACATAAAAAAGACGTTACAATTCTTCTTGATTCTATTACAAGACTGGCAAGGGCATACAACCTGATCATACCGCCCAGCGGACGAACTCTTTCCGGTGGTCTGGATCCGGCGGCTCTTCATATGCCGAAACGCTTTTTTGGTGCGGCCAGAAATATGAGAGAGGGCGGAAGCCTTACTATTCTTGCTACAGCGCTTGTGGATACGGGAAGTAAAATGGATGATGTAATTTATGAAGAATTTAAGGGAACCGGTAATATGGAACTGGTGCTTGACCGAAAACTGCAGGAAAAGCGGGTATTCCCTGCAATTGATATCCAGAAATCCGGTACAAGAAGAGAGGATCTGCTGCTGAGTAAAGAAGAACAGGAAGCGGTTTACATTATGCGAAAAGCCCTCAATGGAATGAAGTCAGAAGATGCGGTAGAACAGATCCTGAATATGTTTACCCGTACGAAAAATAATGCTGAATTTGTGCAGACTGTAAAAAAACAGAAGTTTATCTGAAACGTTGTAAAAAAACAGTTACTGTTCGCTCCGTTCTCAGTAACAAAAATATTAAATAAATTTTAAAATAAATTTTAAAATAACTTGCATTCCATGGGACGATATGTTATACTCATAAAGCTGTTTAATAGTAAATTCGTCAAATGAATACGAATAGAAAATAGAATCTTTACAGAGAGGTGAAAATCATGAGAGAAGGAATCCATCCTAATTATTATCAGGCAACTGTAACCTGCAACTGTGGTAACACATTCGTAACAGGATCTACAAAACAGGACATCCACGTAGAAATCTGCTCTAAATGTCATCCATTCTATACAGGTCAGCAGAAAGCAGCTCAGGCTCGTGGACGTATCGATAAGTTTAATAAGAAATACGGCCTGAACAAATAATCAGAATATAGTAAGAATTGAGAAGGTTGAGGTTGGGAAATCTCAGCCTTTCTTGTTTCTTTGGGAGAAATATAATGAAATCATCGAACATCGGCGGTCAGGCTGTAATGGAAGGCATTATGATGCGCCATAAGGATAAATATTCCATTGCTGTCCGAAGACCGGACAATGAGATTGAATTAAAAGTAGAAGATTACAAATGTGTATTCGGAAATGCAAAATTTCTCAAATATCCACTGATTCGAGGTGTGGTAAGCTTCGTGGATTCTCTGGTGGTCGGCACAAAATGTCTGATGTATTCAGCGGAGATTGCAGGGGATGAGGAGGACGAAGAGGATAAGCAGAAGAATGCTGCTCTTTCAGAAGAGGAGCTTGCTGCAAAAAAGGCAAAAGAAGATAAGCAGTTCAAATGGCTGTTATATGTGACAGTTGCTGTCTCGATCGTGGTATCAGTTGCCGCCTTTATGCTGCTGCCATACGCCCTTGCAAGTCTTTGCAGAAGGGTTGGCGCTTCGGAATTTGCAGTTACAATAGTTGAGGCATTTGTAAAGCTTGCATTGTTTATGGGATATATGCTTCTGATTTCCAGAATGAAGGATATTCAGAGAACATTTATGTATCATGGAGCAGAGCATAAGTGCATTAACTGTGTGGAACATGGACTGCCGCTTACGGTGGATAATGTTCTTGCAAGCTCCAGACTGCATAAGAGATGTGGAACCAGTTTTCTGTTTCTGGTTATGCTGGTCAGCATTTTTCTGCATTTTATTTTTGTATTGGTTCCATTTTACTGGGTGAGACTGTTTGGAAGACTTCTTATGGTGCCGGTTGTAGCAGGAATATCTTTTGAGATTATTCAGTGGGCTGGAAGATCAGACAGCAAACTTGCTGACTTTTTCAGTAAACCGGGTCTGGCAATGCAGAAACTTACAACTAAGGAACCGACAGCAGATATGGCAGAGGTTGCAATCAGGGCTGTAGAGGCGGTTTTTGACTGGAAAGCATATCTGAAGGAAGAATTTGGAGTTGAAGCAGAACAATGAACGGAGAAACTCTGACAGGATTATTAAAAAAAGGACAGATGATCCTTGCACAGGCGGGGATTAAGGAAGCCGGGCTGGATGCCTGGCTTCTCCTGGAATATGTCACAGGAAAAAGCCGGGCGTATTATTTTGCATACGGAGAAGAAAGTGTCACAGAAAGTGTTGCTGAAAGATATCTGGAACTGATCAGCAGACGTGCGGGACACATACCGCTGCAGCATCTGACGCATCAGGCTTTTTTTATGGGGCATGAATTTTATGTGGATAAGAATGTACTGGTACCCAGACAGGATACGGAAACACTTGTGGAGTCCGCTCTTGAATGCATGAAAGCTGTGAAAAATCCATATATTCTTGATATGTGTACAGGATCCGGCTGTATTCTTATCAGTATTCTGAAGGAGAGAGCTGATGCACACGGAACAGGCGTGGATCTGTCAGATGAGGCACTGAAAGTGGCTGTGCGGAATGCACGGACACTGGAAGTGGCAGAGCATGCGGAATTCGTACAGAGTAATCTGTTTTCTGAAATGCAGAACATTGTGTACGGAACAGAGTATATGAAAAGGACTGCTGTAAAAGATACTGTAAAAATGACAGAATGCGAAAATAGTAATAGAAATTATAGCAGAGCTTATGATATGATTATATCAAATCCGCCATATATTCCTACGGCGGAAATTGAAGATCTTATGGATGAAGTAAAATTGCATGATCCGCGTATGGCGCTGGATGGTATGGAAGATGGACTTTATTTTTATAGGGCTATCACGAAACAGGCACAGGATCATCTTGTTCCGGGTGGTTGGCTTTTATATGAAATCGGATGCAGCCAGGGAGAAGATGTGGCAGCTCTTTTGCGGAAATATAAATTTGAAGATATTGAGATAAGGCAGGATCTGGCCGGGTTGGACCGGGTGGTTCTGGGGCGAAAGAAATTACAGGAGGATAAATATGTTTGATAAATTAGACGATCTGCTCATTCGTTTTGAAGAGGTGCTTAATGAGCTTGGAGAGCCGGGAGTTACCGATAATCAGGAACATTTTCAGAAGCTGATGAAAGAGCAGAGCGATCTGCAGCCGATAGTAGATGCTTACCGGGAGTATAAGAAAAATAAAGAAACGATACAGGACAGTCTTTCCATGCTTGAGGAAGAGAAAGATGAAGATATGCGGGAAATGCTGAAGGAAGAACTGTCTGAGGCAAAGAAGAATGTAGAGGAACTGGAGCATGAACTTAAGATCCTTCTTCTTCCGAAAGATCCTAATGATAACAAGAACGTTATTGTGGAGATCCGTGCAGGTGCAGGTGGGGATGAAGCTGCCCTTTTTGCAGCAGAGATTTACCGTATGTATGTGAAATATGCAGAATCCCGCCACTGGAAAACAGAAATGATGAGTCTCAATGAGAACGGAATCGGCGGATTTAAGGAAGTAACATTTATGATCACAGGTGCAGGTGCTTATTCCAGACTGAAATATGAAAGTGGTGTACATCGTGTACAGCGAGTTCCGGAAACAGAATCCGGCGGACGTATCCATACCTCTACCTGTACAGTTGCTATTATGCCGGAAGCAGAGGAAATCGATTTCCATCTGGATATGAATGACTGTAAATTCGATGTGTTCCGTGCATCCGGAAACGGCGGACAGTGTGTCAATACAACAGACTCTGCTGTGCGACTGACACATATTCCTACCGGAATCGTAATTTCCTGCCAGGATGAGAAGTCACAGCTTAAGAATAAAGATAAAGCACTGAAAGTTCTTCGCTCCCGTCTGTATGAGATGGAGCTTGCCAAACAGCATGATGCTGAGGCTGAGGCAAGAAGAAGCCAGATTGGAACAGGTGACCGTTCAGAGAAGATCAGAACTTATAATTTTCCACAGGGCCGTGTGACAGACCACAGAATCAAGCTGACACTGCACAGACTGGAGAATGTTCTGAACGGGGATCTGGATGAGATCATTGACAGTCTGATCGCAGCAGATCAGGCAGCAAAATTAAGTAATCTTCAGGATGCGGAATAGAATATTGCGGAGAGGGTATGTGACAGAAGATGACTGAAAAAGTATTGATATGAGAGAAGAATGTCAGGAGGAAAATATTTATGCAGAAAACAGCACTTGTAATTATGGCGGCAGGAATCGGAAGTCGTTTTGGAAAAGGAATCAAGCAGCTTGCACCGGTGGGACCATGTGGAGAGATTATTATGGATTATTCCATCCACGATGCGCTGGAAGCCGGATTTAACAAAGTAGTGTTTATTATCCGTAAAGATCTGGAAGAAGAGTTTCGCAGAGTGATCGGCGAGCGTATTGAGAAAATTACGGAAGTAGAATATGTATTCCAGGAGCTTGATGATCTGCCGGAGGGATTTACGAAACCGGCTGACCGCACGAAACCCTGGGGAACCGGACAGGCTGTACTTGCTGCAAAGAAGGTTCTGGATGAGCCATTTATTGTTATCAATGCAGATGATTATTATGGGAAAGAAGCATTTGTGAAATTACATAATTTTTTGGTATCCGGAGAAAATCTGGGAAGAGAGTTTACACTGGGAATGGGTGGATTTATTTTAAAGAATACATTGAGCGACAATGGTGTTGTAACGGGAGGTGTTAGTGTTGTCGATGAAAATGGATTATTAAGTCAAGTGCATGAAACAACAGGAATTGAGATGAGAGAAGATGGACAGATTCAGTGTGACAATAAAGAAGTACAGGAATGAATTAGTCCAGATGATCATGTATCTATGAATATGTGGGCAGGTTATCCAGATTTTTTAGATTTTTTGGCAGAAGATTTTAAGAATTTTCTAGAGAATGTTGAAGAGGTAGATTTGAAAAGTAAATATCTATTGCCTAATATTGTAGATAGACTGTTGAAAGAAGAAAGAGTAAACGTACGGGTATTGGAAACGCAGGATCATTGGTTTGGTGTGACATATAGGGAAGATAAAGAAAGTGTGCAAAATGCTTTCGCTAGACTGATTTCTAATGGTGTTTACTCAGAAATGCTATGGAAATAAAGAGAAGTTTATAAGATTAGGTCAAGAAAAATTATAGTATGAAATTTTGATTAAGTATGTATTGTGTTGAAAAGTGTAGAGGAGGAACAGGGTTTGAAAAAAACAAATGAAAAACATAATTATAATTTGGATTTAATGAAAATTTTTGCATGTATTGCAGTAGTGGGGTTTAT
>ENA-OROL01002725-OROL01002725.1-human-gut-metagenome-genome-assembly--contig:-NODE-2725-length-11923-cov-3.041287_pt1 | contig 11923 bp, 11 predicted proteins | sample MGYA00242128_ERZ509048 | MGnify/ENA primary metagenome ERZ509048 (study PRJEB26280, sample SAMEA2338750) | human gut metagenome | biome: human gut; feature: human-associated habitat; material: faeces...
ATTTTCTATTTTATTATTTTTTTATTTTTACATTAATATTTTTGTTAATTATTTTTTATATAAATAATAATTGTTGTTTTTTACAGGTGTAATAAATCCAACTCGAACTGATTGAACGAACGAGCGAAGCGAATGAGAGAAAGAAAGTAAGACCCTCATAGCTCGCTACCAAAGAAAGGAATGATTACAATAGCAAAGCAGAAAAAATCCTACTATATAAAGGTGACGTTACAAGTGAAATAGTAGGTCTGATTGAGTACACAGCCAGAGAATTTATTTTTCGGACATAGCTGGGAAAGTGTTCCTCTGGAAACAGAGATTGATTTCTGAGAGATATACTCGAATAAAGTCAGCAGTATTTCACAAAGTTGATTCTATCCCTCTCGCCCGGCGGGAGAATGGAATAAGCATTCTTCCCTCGTGACGAATGAGGGTGTGTCACAAATGAACATAGGACAAGACAAAAATATAGATGAGGGTCTAAAATGTCCCCCCCATCTCTCAGAAGCGTCTACGCCAACAGAAGCCCCAACAGTGTTCAATCATCCAGAATTTGGTGAGCTGAGAACTGTTGAAATCTCAGGGGAACCATGGTTCGTAGGTAAGGATGTAGCGGAAGCGCTAGGATATAGCAATACAAAAGATGCTATAGCAACGCATGTGGCATCAGAAGACAAGAAACTGATTCAAAGGTCGGAAATCACGACCTTAGAAATTCCGAATAGAGGAATGACCATTATTAACGAATCCGGCCTCTACGCTCTCATCCTCAGCAGCAAGCTTCCATCAGCAAAAGAGTTCAAGCACTGGGTTACCACTGGCGAAGGAGAGCAAAATTTTGTCAGTCCTTGACAGTTATTCAATGCTAATACATAAATATTTTCTTAAATACGTATGTATTAATATTGAATTTAAAAGTGTAGTTTTAAAATACGAAAAAAACCTTGACAGAATATCAGTTTTAGTGTTAATATCTGTTTTAAGCAAGTGCAAAAATCCTTTCTATAAATTTTGTTACATTTTTTGTTACACTTTATTCTAAGGTTTCATAAATGCAATAATAAGTTCATTTGCTCAATCGTTAAGGGGCCGTGAGGTCGCAGGTTCAAATCCTGTTGCCCCGACTGACATATGGTTAAATCGTTTGTAGTATATTTACAATGAATGATTCAGACGTATGTTCATTTCAAAAAAGCCAAATAAAGTTATAAGTAAAATGCAATGATAGGGAATAGTACACTCGGACCGGAGCACAGAGAACTGCTGGTTGCTGAGAAGCAGTGGAAGGAAATTGTGGAACTCGCCTTTGAGCAGCTGCCTGAAATTATACAAGAGTAGGTGCAGACGGTTTCCACCGTTATATGGAGAGGATATAAGAATACCGGATATCCGGAGATTCCGTATCCCATGAGTGTATGACATTGTTCATAAATAAGAGTGGTACCGCGTAAGATGATAATATCTTTCGTCTCTTGCAGATAAGTCTGTGGAGATGGAAGATTTTTTTATGTCTTTTTACAGTCAATCCCCACAGTCCAAACATAATATTTACATAACGGAGGAAGAAAAAATGATGAATCCAAGCAAATATCAGAGACAGTATTTTATGCCGCCTGTTAAATGCATGAAATGGGCAGAAAAAGAATATGTGGACAAAGCACCTGTCTGGTGTTCTGTAGACCTTCGTGACGGTAATCAGGCACTGGTGATTCCGATGAGTCTGGAACAGAAAATTGAATTCTTTAAACTTCTTGTAAAAATCGGTTTCAAAGAAATTGAAGTAGGTTTCCCGGCTGCTTCTGAAACAGAATATGAATTTCTGCGTACCCTGATCGAGCAGAATCTGATCCCACAGGATGTAACTATTCAGGTTCTGACTCAGGCCAGAGAGCATATCATCCGCAAAACTTTTGAAGCTGTCAAAGGCGCACCGAAGGCAATTGTACATGTGTACAATTCCACCTCTGTAGCTCAGAGAGAACAGGTATTTAAGAAATCCAAAGAAGAAATCTTAAAGATTGCAGTGGATGGTGCCGCATTATTAAAGAAACTGGCTGATGAAACAGAAGGAAATTTCCAGTTTGAGTACAGCCCTGAAAGCTTTACAGGCACAGAACCGGAATACGCTCTGGAAGTATGCAATGCAGTTCTTGATGTATGGCAGCCTACAGCAGATAACAAATGCATCATCAATCTGCCTGTAACTGTACAGCATTCCATGCCGCATGTATATGCAAGCCAGGTAGAATATATGTGTGAAAATCTGAAATACCGCGAGAATGTAATCGTATCTCTCCATCCACACAATGACAGAGGATGTGGTGTTGCAGATTCTGAAATGGGATTACTTGCAGGTGCAGACAGAATCGAGGGTACTCTGTTCGGAAACGGTGAGCGTACCGGAAATGTAGATATTGTTACACTTGGTATGAATATGTATTCTCAGGGTGTAGATCCAAAACTTGACTTCTCTGATATGCCGCATATCTGTGAAATATATGAAGAATGTACCGGAATGAAAGTAGGCGAAAGAAGTCCGTACAGTGGTGCACTTGTATTTGCCGCATTTTCCGGCTCTCATCAGGATGCAATTGCCAAGGGTATGCACTGGAGAGATGACAAGGATCCGGATCACTGGAATGTTCCGTATCTTCCAATCGATCCGACAGATGTGGGAAGAAATTATGACGCAGATGTTATCCGCATCAACAGCCAGTCCGGTAAAGGTGGCGTGGGATATATCCTTGAGACCAAATTCGGTCTTAACCTTCCTCCGAAAATGCGTGAGGCAATGGGATATGCCACAAAAGCTGTTTCAGACCACAAACATAAAGAACTTCATCCTGACGAAATTTTCAATCTGTTTAAACAGACCTTTGAGAATATCACAGAACCGTACAGTATCAATGAAGTACATTTCCAGCAGAAAGATGGCGGTATTGTAACAAAAGTTACCTCTACTTTCCGCGGAAAGACAATCACTACAGAGGCATCCGGTAACGGACGTCTTGATGCAGTCAGCAATGCACTGAAGAAGGCATATGAGCTGAAATATTCCCTGGAAACATATCAGGAGCATGCGCTGGAGCGCAGTTCAAGTTCCAAAGCTATTGCTTATGTCGGTATCAAAAAGCCGGATGGAACCCTTGCCTGGGGTGCAGGCGTAGACGCGGATATCATTCGCGCATCTATTGATGCACTTGTAACAGCGATCAATAACCGTTAGATTGTTCCGACACGCCCGATTTTTTCCTGCTGTTTTTTGACTTCTGCAGGTCAGACTAATATCCGCTTGGCAGGGAATAATATAGTTTACATAAAATATCAAAAATCAGATACCGGTCAGATTGTCCAGAGGACTTCCTGACCGGTATTTTTTTGTATTTATAAAAATACAAGAAAGTCTTAATGTACGCGATAAAGTACAATAAAGAAGCAAACTCCGATGAAAAGCTATCAGAATTGTATTTAATTAAAATCATAAGGGAAATTAATTGACATAACACTCATGTTTACGTATACTGACAGCGTGGACAGAAAAGTGTCCTAAATAAGTACAATTTACATTTTATTATCTCACTCCAGGCCAGTGAGAGATGCGCGGAAATATTTTAGAGAAAGAGGTAAAAGAATGAAAAATTTTGAACAGTGGAATGGCTTTAAGGGCAACCGTTGGAAAGAAAAAATCGATGTACGTAACTTTATTGGAATGAACTATACACCATATGACGGTGATGCTTCTTTCCTGGAAGGACCTACAGAAGCTACAAACAAACTGTGGGGCAAGCTCCAGGCACTTCAGAAAGAAGAACGTGCCAAAGGCGGAGTTCTTGATATGGAGACAGAGGTAGTTACATCTCTGACAGCATATGGTCCCGGATATATTGATGAAGAAACAAAAGACCTTGAAAAAGTTGTTGGTCTTCAGACAGATAAACCTCTGAAACGTGCTTTCATGCCATACGGCGGTATCAAAATGGCAGAGCAGGCTTGTGAAACTTACGGATATAAAGTAAGTGACAAGATTAAAGATGTTTTCCACAACTATGAATTTAAAACTCACAACCAGGGTGTATTTGATATCTACACACCTGAGATGAAAGTAGCACGTCACAACAAGATCCTTACAGGTCTTCCGGATACTTACGGACGTGGACGTATCGTTGGCGACTACAGACGTGTGGCTCTGTACGGAATCGACGCTCTGATCGAAGGAAAACAGAAAGACTTCGCAGCATGCGACCGTCAGGGTATGAGACGTTATGACTTCCAGCTTCGTGAAGAGATCGCTGATCAGATCCGTGCTCTGAAAGGCATGAAAGTTATGGCTGAATCTTATGGATATGATATCTCCAAACCGGCCAAAGATGCAAGAGAAGCTTTCCAGTGGCTGTACTTCGGATATCTTGCAGCCATCAAAACTCAGAACGGTGCTGCAATGAGTGTCGGACGTATTTCCACATTCCTTGATATTTATATTGAAAGAGATCTTCAGAACGGAACTCTTACAGAGAAAGAAGCTCAGGAGCTTGTTGACCACATGGTAATGAAATTCCGTATGGTTAAATTTGCCCGTATTCCTTCTTACAACCAGCTGTTCTCCGGTGACCCGGTATGGGCAACTCTGGAAGTAGCAGGTATGGGACAGGACGGACGTTCCATGGTAACAAAGAACGACTTCCGTTTCCTGCATACACTGGAAAACATGGGACCGGCTCCGGAACCGAACCTTACAGTTCTGTATTCTTCAAGACTGCCTGAAAACTTCAAAAAATATACAGCTGACATCTCTGTACTGACAAGCTCTGTTCAGTATGAGAACGATGATGTTATGCGTCCGGTATGGGGCGATGACTACAGCATCTGCTGCTGTGTATCTGCTACAGAGACAGGTAAAGAGATGCAGTTCTTCGGCGCTCGTGCAAACCTTGCAAAATGCCTTCTTTACGCGATCAACGGCGGTGTTGATGAGAAGACAAAACAGCAGGTAGGACCAAACTATCAGCCGATCACTTCTGAATATCTTGACTATGATGAAGTAATTGCAAAATATGATAAAATGATGGACTGGCTGGCTCATCTGTATGTCGGAACACTGAACATGATCCACTACATGCATGACAAATACTACTACGAAGCAGCAGAGATGGCTCTGATCGATACAAAGGTTGAGCGTTCTTTCGCAACAGGTATCGCAGGATTCTCTCATGTAGTAGACTCCCTGTCCGCTATCAAATATGCAAAAGTTAAAGCTATCCGCGATGAAGACGGTATTACAACAGATTTCCAGGTTGAGGGTGACTTCCCACGTTATGGTAATGATGATGACAGAGCAGATGAGATCGCAACAACACTGCTTTCTACATTCCTTGAGAAACTGAAACACATCCATACCTATCGTGATTCCAAACCTACTACTTCCATTCTTACCATTACATCCAACGTTGTTTATGGTAAAGCTACAGGATCTCTTCCGGATGGAAGAAAAGCAGGCGAACCGCTGGCACCTGGTGCCAACCCGTCCTATGGAGCAGAGCAGAACGGACTTCTTGCATCCCTCAACTCTGTTGCAAAACTGGACTATGAAGATGCTCTTGATGGTATCTCCAATACTCAGACCATCAACCCGGATGCTCTGGGACATACAGAAGAAGAACGTACAGAGAACCTTGTTCATGTACTTGACGGATACTTTGATCAGGGTGCTCATCACCTCAATGTAAACGTATTTGGTAAAGAGAAACTGATCGACGCTATGGAACATCCGGAAAAAGAAGAGTATGCAAACTTCACAATCCGTGTATCCGGATATGCAGTTAAATTCATCGACCTGACAAAAGAGCAGCAGATGGACGTAATTGCACGTACCTGCCATGATCATATGTAATTTCTGAAAATGTTATTTCTAAAAGCCCCCGCGGCCGCAGCAATGCGGCTGTGGGGGCTTTTTGTATATCGGTGCTTGAATTCCAGTAAAATCCACTTGATTTAGAGTACATAAAATGAGAAAATTTATCAGATGCAGAACGCTAATTGAAAAACTTTTATCAAGTAATTCATAGCGTAAGTTACGAGTTAATGTTATAATACCAAAGTTAGAATTTCCTAACATAAGAAAAAATGGAGTTTTATTTATGAAAAAGAAAATTGTTGCAGCATTTTGTCTTGCCATGGTGATGACGGTCGGCGGATGTTCCGGTGCGGGGACAGCAGCGCAGCCGGAGAGCAGTGAAAGTCAGACACAGCCGGCGTCTGTTTCGGAGTATTCGAGCAGTTCTGACGCTTCGGAAGAGAATTCCACGCAAAAATCCGCATCATCCACAGCTTCTTCCGATGCCGCAGATGCATCGAGCAGCCGAGATATTTTTGCGATGGATACGTACATGACGGTCACTGCCTATGGTCCGAATGCAGAAACGGCGGTGGATCAGGCGCAGCAGGAGATTGAGCGGCTGGATGCACTTCTGTCGACCGGAGAGGAGACGAGTGAAGTAGCGCAGATCAATGCAAACGGCGGCGGAACCTTATCGGAGGATACCACCTATCTGCTGGAACGCTCGCTGGATCTGTATGACAGCACAAACGGCGTTTTCGACATCGCAATTTATCCGATCATGGACGCCTGGGGTTTTACAACCGGAAATTATACGGTTCCTTCGGATGAGACGATCGAAAGTCTCCTTCCACTGACCGATGCCAATGACATTCTTTACGACAAGGACAGCGCATCGATCAGCTTTGCCAAGGACGGCATGAAAATCGACTTCGGCGGAATTGCAAAAGGCTATACCTCCGGCAGAATCGCCGATATTTACCGGGAATGCGGTGTGACGAGCGGGCTCATCAACCTCGGTGGAAACGTTCAGGTTGTCGGCACGAAAACGGATGGCAGCAAATGGCGTGTTGCCGTGCAGAGTCCGGAAGCGGAGGATGATTATCTCGGCATTCTCTCGACGGCCGACCGGGCGGTTATTACTTCTGGCGGCTATGAGCGGTATTTCGAACAGGACGGCATGAAATATCATCACATCATCGACCCATCGACCGGTCATCCGGCAAATAACGGTCTGGTGTCGGTGACGATCGTAAGTGCTGACGGAACACTGGCGGATGGCCTTTCTACTTCTCTTTTCATCATGGGGAAGGACAAGGCGGCCGAATACTGGCGTGCACACAGCGATGAATTTGACACCATTCTGGAGGATGCGGACGGCGTTCTGTATATAACCGAAGGAATTGCTGACGATTTCACATCCGATCACGAGACAAACATTATCAGGAAAGACGGTGATACATAACCATGGGAAAATGGAAAAAACTGACAGCATTTGCACCGGCTCTAGCGGCAGTTATCGTAGCAGCCTGCGCCGGTATTTCGCTGAACGGCTATACTGCACCGGTTTACGCCGTAGAGCAGCCGGAGGCACTGGTGACACCGGAGCCGGAACAGGATACTGATGCAGCGGAAAAGAAAGATGATACAAAAAAGAAGGACGATACCAAAAAGACAACCGATACCGAAGCAGAACTTGTCGCAGCCGTCGGTTCCGGCAGCTTTGAGCTGGCGGACGGAACGTACAAAGGAAGCGGAACAGGTTTTGGCGGTACGATTACAGTCTCTGTCGTATTGAAAGACAAAACGATTCAGTCGATCTCGATTGTAAGCGCTCCCGGCGAGGACGCAGCTTTCCTGAACCGTGCGAAGGGAGTTATCGACCGTATCATCGCATCCCAGAGTGTGGATGTGGACACGGTTTCCGGTGCAACTTTCAGTTCAAAAGGTATCCTTGCAGCCGTGAAAAATGCACTCACCGGTCAGGAGGACACTTCAGAACCGGCATCCGCATCAGGAGCGGCAGGCGGCGGAGCCTCTGCCGGCGGAACCGTTACAGTATCTAAAATCGAAGAACCGGCTGCCTATCGGGATGGAACGTATTACGGAACCGGAACAGGATTTGGCGGCACAATGAAAGTCTGCGTTGTTGTCAGCGGCGGAAAAATTGCTTCGATTGATATTGTGGAAAACAGCGATACGCCAAGCTACCTTTCCAGTGCTTCCTCTCTGATTTCGACGATTATCTCAACACAGAGTACGAATGTGGATACGGTCTCCGGCGCGACATACAGCTCCCGCGGTATTATTGAAGCTGTGCGGAGTGCCTTAAGTCAGGCGGCAGTCAACGGGTCTTCCAGTACAAACGGAGGAAGCCAGGGCAATACAAACAACGGAAACAACAGCCAGAATAATAATCAGAACAATAACAATTCGTCTGCATCCAAGGGAAGTTTCCCTTATCAGGACGGAATTTATTACGGCACGGCCGCCGGTTTCCAGGGAGACATCAAAGTGGCGGTAGCCCTGCAGGATCAGACGATCAAAGCGGTACTGATTCTGGAAAACGAAGATGACGAGACATTCTTCAACCGTGCCAAAGTCGTAGCGGACCGCATCGTAGACGGACAGAAAACCGATGTGGATCTCGTATCCGGCGCAACGTACAGCTCCCGCGGCATCCAGAACGCAGTAAAACAGGCGCTGGAAAATGCGAAGAAGGCAACAAACGGCGAGACCGTTCCGGATAACGGAACGAGCAGCGGCGGAACCACAACGATTCCGGAAGGAAAATTCCCATACGAGGAAGGCATTTACTACGGAACCGGCGAGGGCTATCTGGGAGACATTACAACGGCAGTTGTCATTCAGGATGAGACGATCAAGGCAATTCTCGTGACCGAGAGTGAAGATGACGAAGCATTCTTAAAACGCGCAAAACAGACAGCAAAGGACGTTGTGAAAAACCAGACACTGGAAGTTGACACCGTTTCCGGCGCAACCTACAGCTCCAGGGGAATTCTTGCGGCAATCGAGGAAGCTTTAAAAGAGGCAGAACGCGTAACTGAGGAAAAGAAAAATCCAACCCCGACGCCAACGGTAACTCCGACACCGACGGAAACACCAACCCCGACCGAAATCCCGGAGCCAACTGAGACGCCAACACCAACCCCGACGGAAACTCCGGAACAAAAGATCTATCAGGACGGCGAATACACAGCGATTGCCGTCTGCGAGCCGGATGAAGATGAAGATTTTACCGCTTATCAGCTTTCTGTGACGGTAACAATTGAAAACGATAAAATCGTAGCGTTAAGCAACATCACCGGTGACGGAGACAGTCAGAATGCCTCCTACATCCGCCGCGCATCCGAAGGAACCTCCAAAATCAAAGGCGTTTCCGCTCAGATTCTGGAAACCGGAACGCTTGAAAACATCGACACCGTTTCCCGTGCAACCTGCTCCTCAAAAGCCATTCTTGAGGCATGCCGGAATGCGCTGGATGCTGCGAAAGTAACGCAATAAAGGGGAAAACGGATGAGACAATTGATTGTTCGTTTTTTGAATGTCGCTGTCATTGCTGCTGTTCTGATCGGCTACAATACCGTACTCGATAAAAGAGACAAAGAGGATCAGATCGCGCGGCTCTCGGCAGAGCTTGAGACGACCCAGCTTCAGAAGGAAAATCTGCAGGCCGCAGCAGCTGCATCCAACACGGCGGATACGGCCGCAAGTGAAGCAGCAGAAGCAGAAGGGCAGTACGTGGACGGTACGTATGACGGTGAAGCTGACGGCTTCGGCGGCACCATTGCAGTTGAAGTAACCGTAGAGGGCGGCCAGATTACCGATCTTGCCATCACATCCGCCGACGGCGAGGACAGTGCGTATCTGTCAAACGCGGAGGCGATCATTCCAAAGATTATTGAGGCACAGTCCGCCGATGTTGATACGATCAGCGGAGCAACATTCAGCTCCACCGGTATCAGAAATGCGGCGCAGGAAGCAATAGAAAAGGCGGAGAAATAACATGAAAAATTTAGATCTATCCACATTACCGGCAAAGAAGAGAAAACAGATCGTTTCCTGCCTGCGTGCCGGAATCCAGCTTTTATATTTCCTGTTTCTTCCGTCAGTATTTACCGCTGCATTTAACGGAGTGAAATACATTTTTACGCAGCTTGGACAGGGTGAAAAAATTGAGATGACCGCGTTTGTGTCGGCTCTGCTCCTTGTCTGTGCATTTACGATTGTTTTCGGCAGATTTTTCTGCGGTTTTGCATGCGCTTTTGGAAGTCTGGGGGATGCAATGCACGCAATTTATGGTATAATCTGTAAGAAACGTAAAAAGAAGCCCAGACGCATCAAACCGGAACTGGCAAAAAAACTGGCGCTGGTCAAATACGGCATTCTGCTTCTGATTGCTCTTTGCTGCTTTGCAGGAGTTTATCAGAAAGCAAGAGGAACAAGCCCGTGGGATGTCTTTTCCATGCTGCATGCGGGAAATTTCCGACTTTCCTCTTATATTCCAGGCATTGTTCTTCTGGTGCTGATCCTGGTCGGCATGTTCTTTGAGGAGCGCTTTTTCTGCCGTTTCCTGTGCCCAATGGGAGCTGTCTTTTCTCTGCTTCCGATCCTGCCGTTCTTTACTCTGCACCGGAAACGCGAAAACTGCATCCGCGGCTGCAGCGCCTGCACGAGACAGTGCCCGTCAGCGGTGGAACTGCCATCCGATGGATACGTGGAGATCTCCGGCGACTGTTTCCAGTGCCAGAAATGTATTGATACGTGTCCGAAAGGTAATATCCGCTGCGGGGTAAAGGAATTTCACGGAAATGAAATCCTCTTTACGCTGTTCCGTGCTGTATTCCTGCTGACACTGCTGTTATGGGCTGGCATCTGATTCAGAATAAGGAAAACTATATGAAGAAAAAAGATCTGATTCTGGCAGGCGCCGTTCTGCTCCTGGCTGGAATCCTTGCCCTGGCGCTTCGGCTGCCGAAAACGGAAAATGGAAATACCATGAAAGTCACGGTGGACGGCGAAGTCTACGGAACGTATTCACTCGCAGAAAATCAGACCGTGAAAATTCAGACGGGTCACGGAACGAATGTCCTGGTGATCGAAAACGGAAGTGTCCATATGGAAGAAGCTGACTGCCCGGACGGCTACTGCAAAAGACAGGGTACGATTTCCCGGGTAAATGAGACGATCGTGTGCCTGCCGCATAAGCTGGTTGCGGAGGTAGAAAGTGACGGATCCACAACGGACGACGCCGACGATGCGCCGGATGTGATTGTAAAATAATACCAGCTTAGAAGAAAGGAATTGGAATTTATGAGAGACAGCCGCACTGCAAGCAGAAAAATTGCCTTATGCGCCATGCTGATGGCACTTGCCATGATCTTCAGTTATGTGGAGGTACTGATCCCGATCAACCTCGGTGTTCCTGGAATCAAACTCGGCATTGCCAATCTGGTTGTAGTCGTCGGCCTCTTTTTCCTTCCGGCAGGGGAAGTCCTGATGATTTCCGTCGCCCGCATTCTTCTGATGGGGTATCTGTTCGGAAATGGAATGTCCATCCTTTACAGCCTTGCCGGCGGGCTTTTGAGCTTTCTTGTGATGCTTCTGCTGAAACACATCAAGGGCTTTAGTATCACCGGCGTAAGTATTGCAGGAGGCGTGACGCACAATGTCGCGCAGATCTGCGTGGCGGCTCTCGTGGTGCAGAACCGCAAACTGTTCTATTATCTGCCGGCGCTTCTCGTGGCCGGAGTCATCACCGGAATGCTGATCGGAATCCTTTCTGACCGCATTCTTTCGGCAGTAAAACGCGAAGGACGGAAGAGTTCTTCTCGGTAGGTACTGCACATCTAGTACCATTTATCTGTGCGGCGACAAAAATCGTTCCGCAAATTTCAAAGAAACATACAAATTAATAATAAAAAATCTCAATAAACAGTATCTGTGCGCTTTCGAGAAAAAATACTCAGTTAAGAGTTAGACAAAGCGATCTAAAATTAGTAAAATGTTTTATAGTTAGTTAAAACGATTATTAATTAGTATAAGCTAATATAATAATAAATAACAGTT
>ENA-OROL01002729-OROL01002729.1-human-gut-metagenome-genome-assembly--contig:-NODE-2729-length-11905-cov-4.803460_pt1 | contig 11905 bp, 7 predicted proteins | sample MGYA00242128_ERZ509048 | MGnify/ENA primary metagenome ERZ509048 (study PRJEB26280, sample SAMEA2338750) | human gut metagenome | biome: human gut; feature: human-associated habitat; material: faeces...
ATAACAGCAGCACCGGCGAGACAGAAGTTAATACTTTACAGCCGGACGAAGATCTGAAAGTTCTGAATGTAACAGAAGAGAAAAAGGTTCAGACGATTCAGGCAGTAACCGGCAATGCAGCAGTGTTTGCAGTAATGTGGGATTCCCCTGAGACAGCTGCAGACGAAGCTGAAAATGATGAATCACCTATTGATTCAGAGAATAACAGTGACAATGTGGATATTTCGGGCGATGAAGTTACACCGGAGCCAACATTAACAGAAGCACCGACTGAAGAGCCGACAGTGACAGAGGAACCGGAAGTAACGGAAACACCTGCAGAAGAGCCAGAAGTAACAGAAGTTCCAGAGGAAGAGCAGGAGGTTACGGATCTGACACAGGAAGATATGGTTACTTACACAAAGACTATAGATAATGTAGAGATCACAGCGACTGCAGCCAGAGGAGTTCTTCCGGATGAGGCGGAATTAAATGTAACATCTATTGATAAGGGAAATACACAGTACTCTGATGTATCAGAGAAGCTGGAAGCCAAAGCAAAAGAAGAGAATTATTCTATTGCCGGTTTCCTGGCATATGATATTTTCTTTACCGATAAAGATGGAAACAAGATTGAACCACAGGATGGTAAAGTAAAAGTTTCCATGGCATATACACAGGCAGCAGTTCCGGAAGAGATTACCAATCAGGAAAATACTGCAGAGCCTGAAAATGAGAGTGAAGCAGCAGATGTTTCAGACAGTGAGGATTCCATTGCGGATTCTGCTTCTGATTCTTCTGAGGATACTGTAAAAAGTAATATTCAGCAGTGTGAAGTTTCTCTTGTACATTTATCAGAAGATGCAGACGGCCAGGTAAAAGAAGTTGTGGACATGACCGGACAAGGCCAGGGAAATGTTGAGACAACTGATGGGAATGAAGTTACCAGGGCTGAGTTTGAGACAGAGAGCTTTTCTACGTTTTCTATTATATGGAAGGTTAATAATGTAAATTATACGTTGAATGTTCACAGGATGCGTCAGAATCTGGACGGAACAACAGTGGAACTGAACAGCAGTGATATTACCTATACTACAACATATAATAATTCCAATAATATAAAACTTGAAAAGCTGGCAGAAACATACAAGGCAGAAGACTGTGCTTACAGTTATGGTTATGTGCTGAAGGATGGAGCGGAGAATACCGCGACGGCAGTAAGCTATAACAATAACGTCCAGAATCAAAAGGGCGAGTACTGGTGGTATGAGAGCGGAAACAGCTGGTATATTTATACTACCGGAAAAACAGCGGATGTATATCTTGTCTATAAAGAAATTGCCAGATACAGCGGTAAACTCAATACGGTTGATAACCGAAAAGACGGTATCACAGTAAATCTGTTTGATTATGACAATTCAATTAACAGTAATCATACGTTAAAGTTTAATGATGGTAAACCCAATAATGAGAGTGATTACAACAGGTGGACTGGATTTTTGAGTAATATAGGAAGCAAAGCACCATATCAGGGAATCATGAGCAACCTTATGGGACAGGATTCGGATGGAAATTATACATATCCGGTTCTTGCGGTAGGAAACGGTGAAAGTGCGTCTTATCTGTTTTCCAATGATCAGGTTGCGGGAAAAACCAGTTATCCTGATGTGAATAAACTGTTCACGAAAGATACGGATGGTTATTACGAGTACAACAGTGCAGTAAATTATGCATATCTGAACGGAAGTAACTTTGAGGTTTATGATGTACCGGCTACATGTCAGAAAGCAAATGATACAGGCGGTGGTAAAGATACGGGTGGCTTTTTCCCGTTTAACCCACTGGTAAGTGATTGTGGGACGCTCAACAATGGTATAAGAAATATAGAATCCGGAACTGGAAGTAAAACCGTAAATTATCATTTCGGTATGACAATGTCTGCCGAGTTTATCCAGCCTGAAGATGGACTGGTTAACGGAAAAGACATGCAGTTTGAATTCTCCGGTGACGACGATGTGTGGGTATACATTGACGGTGTTCTTGTTCTGGATATCGGTGGAATCCATGATGCGATTTCCGGTAGCATTAATTTTAAGACAGGTGCAGTTAAAGTCGGAAATACAACTTCTACCACTTTAAAAGCATTATTCCAGAATGCAGGTGTATCTACTGCAGATTTCGAAGGCAATACTTTTGCAGATTTCAGTGGACATACTATTAACTTTTATTATCTTGAACGAGGTGAGGGAGCTTCCAACTGTCATCTGAAATTCAACCTTACAACAATGCCGGAAGGTACTGTTGCAGTTGAAAAACAGCTGAGCAATACCGACAAAGAGAAGTATGCAAATGTAGAATTTAAATTCCAGCTGCTTGCACAGAAGATTCTTTCTACAGATCCACAGTCTGGAAAAGAAACATATTCTGAGAACGAATACGTACCTCTGGGTTCCGCAGTTCTCAATGATGGAAATAATACATCAATTGTTTTCAATGATGAAACAATCAATGATATAAAATATGAAAATGTTTTCACTTTAAAACCAGGGCAGAGAGCAATTTTCTCCGGACTTAAGAAAAACAGAAAGTATAAAGTTCAGGAGATTGGTGTTAAGAGTACAGAGTATGATAAGATTCTTATCAACAAAGTTGAAGTAAAAGATCAGCAATGTTCTGTTGAGATTCATCTGCATTGTCCGGGGCTGCCTGAAAATGTAAAATGCAATATTTATGGATTTACACGAAAGGATGGCCTGATCAACGGAATTCTTCTGGATACCTGCGAGACAGAAAAAGAAACTGTAGAATGCCTGATCATAACAGATGCAACAGATATGAATGACTCCGGCGTTGCAATGGGTAAGTTGGGCGGAATGATCATTACTTCAGATACCGGCGGATTCTTTGGTACTGAATGGGACGATCAGCCTATACGTCCGGAGAATTTCCATGAAATAAAAGCTATGCCTGACGCAGATATTCCTGAATCTGCGAAAATCACTTCACAGAAACCCGAAGTTCCGGCAGATATGGTATTACAGGAAATGCCCGAAGAACTTGAAGATATTTCAGAAAAGCCCGAAGATACCTCGCTTACAAAAGTTCCTGACGATTCTTTATCAATTGAACCGTCTGCCAACATTCCGGCTCAGGGAACATCTGATAACAAGCCAGGAACAGAGTCATCCTATATCTCAGATAATACTGTTGAAGATTCCAATAGTTCTGAAAATGCCGGCAATCCTGTCCCGGAAAGAAATGCAGAAAACAGAAAAACCTCTGCCGAATTTTCCCCCTTCTCCGATGGCGAACTGATTTCTGCATGGAAGATACACCTTGATGACCTGAAGCATTTTCCGCGGCATTACTGTGCACTGCGCAATAACCGTTTTCTCCAGTATGGGCATTATAATTTCGGATATTTGCTTTTAGGACAAAGAAATAACGGACAGTATATCCTCGGCGTTCCTGGCGTTTATAATCAGCAGGAACGCTTTATGGCAAATATGTTTGGCTTTCCTTACTTCAAAGAAAGCAGCTATATAGAGATTCCAAAAATGCGCGGCGGTTACTGGTATCGTTTAATCGATGCCCCGGATTCCCACAGATAAAATCGTCTTTTGAAGAATCTTCTGAAAATTCTGAAGTTCTTCAAAAGTATAGCTTCCATATCCAGGCCTGAGGACTCCATCTGAGTCCTTATAAGCCTGCAGATAATATTCTTTCGCTCCTGCCAGCCACCCGGCGATTTCTTCAAAATCCTTCTGCGTATGCAGTTCCCGTACTACTGTTGTTCTGAATTCATAGTCCAGATTCCCATGCAGCAGAAAATCTGCTGTCTCAAAAATACTGTCCATATCAGGCTTTTCTATTCCGGTCAGATTTCCATAGTTATCCGGACAGGCTTTGATATCCATAGCTACTTTATCGATCAGTCCGGCTTCTGCCAGATGTTTTACAATCTTCGGACGTGAGCCATTGGTGTCCAGTTTAACAGCATAGCCCAGCTCTTTGATTTTTCCCAGAAATTCCTCCAGACCATCTGACAGTGTAGGTTCCCCTCCTGAAATGCAGACCCCGTCCAGAATTCCCTTTCTTTTTTTCAAAAAAGTCAAAAGTTCCTCCTGACTGTAATCCGGCTGTTCTCCGGGAGCCACAACCAATATACCATTCTGACAGAACGGACAGCGGAAATTGCATCCACCCAGAAATATAGTACTGGCTACCTTTCCCGGATAGTCCAGCAATGTCGTTTTATTAAAGCCACAGATTCTCATTGTTTATCTCCATTCCAATTATATTTTACCGTATATAAATCTGATATATCATTTTATCATCAGGCATCTGAATCCTCAAGTTAAACCACCTATGTTATAGCAATCCGGGCAAAAATCCGAAAAAAAGAACCCTGTTTTACCAGAGTTCTTAATCACATTATTGTTTTGTTATCAGTTCAACTGATAAACCTCAGCAGACTGAAGTCCGAAGCTTAATGCTTCTGAATGGCTGTCACAATAAATATCAACATGTCCATAAGGTGTTCCCAGATCCTCTACTGTGTATACATTTCCGTTGATCAGAAGCTGTGTTCCAAAGGGTACTCCCGCCATAGCTACAGTACGTCCTGCTGTCGGAACTGTTCCGCTGGCTGTCAGGTTACCTGCTGTACCGCAGCACTGTGCACAGTTGCAATATGCAGTCAGTGTAAAGTTGCCAAGGTATTTTCCCTGACCGGAAGAACTGTCTGAGGATGCCTGGCTGTCAGATGTATCTTCTGATTCATTGCTGTCAGAGTCTCCCTCATAGAAATCTGCATCGTTCTCTTCGTATGTATCTTCATCATCAGAATCCCCTGAATCTTCAGAAGTATCCTCAGATCCTTCAGTCTCCGAAGAATCCTGACTGTCCGAAGAGTCTTCCTCATAGGAATCTGTATCTTCTTCATAATCATCAGAACTCTCTTCTGCATCCTGTTCCTGTGCCGCTGCCGCCTCTGCTTCGGCCTGTGCCTGCGCTGCCTCTCTGGCTGCTTTTTCCTCTTCTGCCTGCTGCACAAGCTGAGCAATGCTGTTATCTGCATTGTTGATTTCTGCAGTCAGTGCTGCTGCTTCTTCCTGGCTTGCGCTGATCTGGCTTACATAGGAAGATATGTTATCACTTGTGCTTGCTGCAAGATTCTGAACCTCCTGCTGTTTGGCCGCTCTCTCTTCAAGAAGCTGATCAATAGCAGCCTTCTCTTCCTCAGCAGTTGTTTCCTGATCTTTGATAGTGTTCTGAAGGTTCTCGCATTTCTCCAGCATAGTCCTGTCATACTGGGAAATCTTCGCAACACTCTCTGCATTGTTGAGGAACTCAGAAAGATCCTTAGATGACAGCAAAGTCTCTAATGCAGATGTACCACCATTCTCATACATATACTGGATGCGGAGTTTCATATCATCATATTGTTTATTTAATGCCTTCTTAGCTTTCTTTAATTCTGTGTGAAGCTGTTTCAGCTCATTCTCTTTCTCTCCGGCCTGTATGCTGAGTTCAGAAATCGCATTAGTCAGGTCTTCATACTGTGTATTCAAATCAGACAGATAGTTCTCCAGCTCCTGCTTCTTGCTCTGAAGGCTGTCAATATTCGCCTGTGTCTGGGCAAGTCCGGCTTCTGCCTGCTGTTTCTGAGCCTGCATATCAGCAATCGCATCTTCTGTTGCATATGCAGTTGTTCCCATGGAAAAAGTAAGCATTCCGGCCAGCAGTAATGAAAAAACTTTTTTCTTCATAAATTAATCACCTTTCTCGTTAATCTGAAACCCAGTATATCATATTTCGTAAAAAAATCAACACTTTTTATTAACTTATGTAATAACTATGTAATATTTTCGTTACTGTTCACTGGTAATATCCCGCGAAGCGTGTTGCTGTGAACAGTAACAACATTTTACTTTTTCACCAATGCTAACAAAAAACAGGCACTGCCCTTTTTCAGAGACAGTGCCTGTGCTTCTTCTTATTTGTTTACAGTTCTTTATTCACCGGTTATTCCGCTTCTGCAGCTTCTTCCGGTTCCGCATCCATAACTTCCTGGAACTTGTCCAGAATGATCGTCTGGATCCTGTCACGTGTTGCAGAATTGATCGGATGTGCAATATCACGATATTCTCCGTCTGTTGCCTTACGGCTTGGCATAGCGATAAATAACCCTTTTTCTCCTTCAATCACCTTGATATCATGTACTACAAATTCATCATCGATCGTTATGGAAACAACCGCTTTCATCTTTCCTTCTTTTGCTACCTTCCTCACACGCACGTCAGTAATATTCATGATACAAATTTACTCCTTTCGATTTACCGAATCTATCCGGCTGTTTTATTTACAGTATATATCTGTCATTTTTCTCCACGACGATCTTCACTTCACCGTCGCCGCAGTAATACGAATTTGCACGAATAGTATCCCGGCTTTCAACAATGCAGTTCTCAATATGAGTATTATCTCCCAGATATACATTGTTTAAAATCACAGAGTTCTTGATCACGCAGTTATTTCCTACAAATACGTCTTTAAAAAGAACGGAATTCTCTACCGTACCGTTAATGATACATCCGCTGGCAACCAGGCTGTTTTTCACCTGTGCGCCCGGGTTGTATTTTGCCGGTGGCAGATCATCAATTTTAGTCTTGATCGTTGGTTCCTGTTTGAAGAAATAGTTTCTGATCTCCGGTTTCAGGAAATCCATATTTGTCTTATAATATGCTTCTGCTGTGGAGATATTGCTCCAGTATGTGTCAATCTTATATCCATAGATTCTCTTAAGATTCTTGTAGCGGATCAGAATATCCTTTACAAAATCATGTCTGCCTTCCAGCGCAGCTCTCTCGATCAGCTCGATCAGCTGTCTTCTTCGGATAACATAGATACCTGTTGAAATTGTATTATAAGAAGAAACCATTGGCTTCTCTTCAAATTCCTCAATCCTGCAGTCCTCATTCATACGGAGAACACCAAATCTCTCAATCTCACTGGGATTATCGCAGGTAGTGCATACTACCGTAACATCTGCACGTTTCGCAATATGATATTCAAGAACCTTGTTGTAATCCATCTTATAAACGCAGTCGCCGGATGCGATCACTACATATGGTTCATGACTGCTTTTAAGGAATTCCAGATTCTGATAAATAGCATCTGCTGTTCCCTGATACCACAGACTGTTCTCTTTTGTGATCGTAGGTGTAAATACAAAGAGACCACCCTGTTTTCTTCCGAAATCCCACCATTTGGAAGAGCTTAAATGTTCATTCAGAGAACGGGCATTGTACTGTGTCAGAACAGCAACTCTCTGAATATGAGAACTCGCCATGTTGCTCAGTGCGAAGTCGATACTTCTGTAGCTTCCGGCAATCGGCATTGCTGCGATTGCCCTCTTATTTGATAATTCTCTCATGCGGTTATTATTACCGCCAGCCAAAATAATACCTATCGCTCTCATTATTCGTCACCGTCCTTTGCTGTAATTACCTGTCCGCCGGCCAGCTCACCATCAGGATAATCCTCAGGAACAGTTATACCTGAGATTGCTGTATTCTTTCCGATCCTTACATTATCCGGGATCACGCTGCGTTCACCAACCGTAGCAATTCCAAATGCATAAACTGCAGGTTTCAGCACATTCGGTGCTTCCTCACCACATCCCAGTACAACATTGTTTCCAATAGTAACATCCTCGGCAATAATAGCCTTATCCATCTGTACGCCCTCACCAATGGTAGAATTGCGCATGATAATGGAATCACGGATCACGCTGCCTTTTCCGATCACAACATTTGGTCCGATCACAGAATTATGTATTTCCCCGTAAATTTCTGCACCCTCACCGATCAGACATCTGTCTGTAACCGCATCTGCCGAAATATACTGAGGCGGGATAATATCTCCCTTTGTGTAAATCTTCCAGAATTCTTCATAGAGATTAAATTCCGGAATAATATCGATCAGTTCCATATTGGCCTCCCAATAAGAACCCAGTGTTCCTACATCCTTCCAGTATCCATTGTATTCGTAGGCGAAAAGTCTTTCACCTTTCTCCTTGCAGTATGGAAGAACATGTTTGCCAAAATCACAGCTGTTCTGATCCTTCAGAGACATCAGTGCTTCCTTTAAAGCAGGCCAGCTGAAAATATAAATTCCCATGGACGCCAGATTGCTGCTTGGATGCTCCGGTTTCTCCTCAAACTCCGTAATGCGTCCTATGTCATCTGTTACCATGATACCAAAACGGCTTGCTTCCTCAATAGGTACCGGCATACAGGCAATCGTCACATCCGCTTTATTCGCTTTATGGAAATCAAGCATTACTTCATAATCCATCTTATAGATATGGTCACCGGATAAGATCAGGACATAATCCGGATTATACTGTTCCATGTAATCCATATTCTGGAAGATTGCATTGGCTGTTCCTGTGTACCACTCACTGCTGGTACTCTTCTCGTAAGGCGGCAGTACTGTTACACCACCTTCGTTTCTGTCAAGATCCCATGGAATACCAATTCCGATATGTGTATTAAGTCGCAATGGCTGATACTGTGTCAATACACCTACTGTATCGATGCCTGAATTAATACAGTTACTTAAAGGAAAATCTATGATACGATATTTCCCGCCAAAAGCAACTGCAGGTTTCGCTACTTTTTCTGTCAGTACACCCAGTCTGCTGCCCTGACCGCCGGCCAGAAGCATAGCTATCATTTCTTTCTTAATCATGCAATCACCTCTTGTTGTAGTTATGGTAACTATTCGTCAGTCTGCTGTTTCGCGAGGCACTGAACAGTTACAGGTTATGATTATTTAATTATAACACACTTTTATCTGTTAGTGAACATTATTTACAATTTTTGTTTCTCATTTTTTGTTTTTTTATGATTTTTGCACACGTTTTTTATTGAGTCTGTATTTCCACCGATATATTATTAGGCATTTTTCATATATCCAATGTCGTTTTTTGTAATTTTTTATCAACCAAAAGAAGTCCTTTTCATTTTAAGGCACAGGGAGTATAATAAACAGACAGATAAAACAGTTCCAGTAACTATGCGAATATGTTACAGTTACCGGATTTATAAAGATTTGTAAATAATTAATCAAGGAGAACATACTATGTATCAGATAGATTTTCACAAACCACTTCATATACATTTTATCGGTATTGGCGGCATCAGCATGAGCGGACTGGCCGAGATTCTTCTCGGCGAGGATTTTGTCATTTCCGGTTCCGATTCCAAATCCAGTCCTCTTACCCAGGCACTGGAGAAAAAGGGAGCCACCATCTATTACGGACAGCGTGCCACAAACATTACCGATGACGTAGATGTTGTGGTATATACCGCAGCTATCCATCCTGACAACCCGGAATTTGCCTGTGCAAAGGAAAAAGGACTTCCAATGCTCACACGTGCAGAGCTTCTCGGACAGATCATGAGGAATTATGATACTCCTGTTGCCATTTCCGGAACTCATGGAAAAACAACCACGACATCTATGGTATCTCACATTCTTCTTGCAGGAGACTGTGACCCGACCATCAGTGTGGGAGGTATTCTTCCTGCTATCGGCGGAAACATCCGCGTAGGCAATTCTGAGACTTTTGTCACAGAAGCCTGCGAATACACAAACAGCTTTCTGAGCTTTTTCCCGAAGATCAGTATTATCCTGAATATGGATGCAGACCATCTGGATTTCTTTAAGGATATTGACGATATCCGTCATTCCTTCCGCCGCTTTGCAGAGCTTCTTCCTGCTGACGGTACACTGATCATCAATGCAGATACTCCGAAATATGAAGATATCATCCGGGATCTTCCATGTAATGTGATCACTTATGGTCTGGAACATGATGCAGATTATCAGGCAGCAGATATCACTTATGACAAATATGGACATGCTTCCTTCTCCGTTCTGCGCAATGGCGTTAAGGTTGGCAGCTATTATCTGAAAGTGCCGGGCATCCACAATGTTTCCAATGCACTGGCAGCAATTGCCCTCGGTCATCTTCTTGGTCTTTCCGAAGAAGTGATCATCAAGGGACTTGGAAGTTTCACAGGAACAGACCGCCGTTTCCAGTATAAAGGAGAAGTTGCAGGGGTTACGATCGTAGACGATTATGCACATCATCCTACAGAAATTGAAGCAACTCTTCATGCCGCACACAATTATCCCCATAAGAAATTATGGTGTGTATTCCAGCCACATACATATACCCGTACCAAAGCTCTGCTTCCGGAGTTTGCCAAAGCACTCAGCCTGGCAGATCATGTGGTAGTTGCGGATATTTATGCAGCAAGAGAAACCGATACTCTGGGAATTTCTTCAGAGGATCTGCAGAAGCGTATCCAGGAACTTGGAACGCCATGCGAATATTTCCCGACCTTTGATGAGATTGAGAATTTCCTGCTGAATAATTGTGAAGCCGGAGATCTGTTGATCACAATGGGTGCCGGAGATGTTGTAACCATTGGGGAAGACCTGTTAAAAGCCTGATTTTCTCCAATATTTGCGAAATTTTATCTGTAATAACAAAAATTTCCGTCAGAAAATTCTTTTTTACAATCTGGGATGATGTTATAATGAACAAAGTCAGAAAAGAAAGGAAGCGGAAATTATGAGTGCACTTATTTTGCGCAATCATTCCCACAATAACATAACGATCGTGGAGAATGACTTTATCGATCATTATATGGTATCTGCGAACGGAGAATATGTAAAAGTCTATCTTCTTCTTCTCCGTTATCAGAATATCCCGGAGCAGCTTCCGGATATCCCGCAGATGGCAGACCTTCTGGAGAATACCGAAGGCGATATCCTGCGTGCACTCAAATACTGGGAAAAAGAAGGAATTCTTTCTCTCGAATATGACGAAACAAATGAACTCGCCGGAATCTGTATCGGAAAAGCACCAACTCATCAGACACCTGTCAAAGCGGCTTTCCATACACCTTCCGCACAGTCTGCTTCCGTTCATGAAAAATCTCCGGTCGCGCAGTCTGATGGAAATACCACTGTTTCAGACAAAGCTGCCGGTCAGAATCTTCCTGCATCAAGACGTTCCCTTGCTGCAAGAAGAGAATTAAAGCAGATTCTTTTTATTGCTGAACAATATCTTGGCAAAACCTTATCCCGTACCGATGTTGATGCGATTACCTACTTTTATGATTCCCTTGGTTTTTCCGCAGACCTGATCGAGTATCTGATCGAATACTGTGTGGAGAACGGACATAAGAGCATGCATTACATTCAGAAAGTAGCACTTTCATGGGCAGATGAACATATTACAACCGTCGATCAGGCACGTAATTCCTCTGCATTTTACAACAAAACCTGCTATTCTATCCTGAATGCATTTGGCATCAAAGGGCGGGGACCTGCATCTGCCGAACTGGATTATATCCGCAAATGGCTGGAGGATGGGAATTTCGAACTGGATCTCATTCTGGAAGCATGCAACCGCACCATCAGTGCGATCCACCAGCCAAGTTTTGAATATACTGACAAGATTCTCGAAAACTGGAAGACGGGCAACGTTCGTACACTGGCAGATGTTGAGCGTCTTGATTCTGCCTTTGAGCAGGAAAAAGACCGGAGGAAAACTCCTTCGGGGCAAAACCGTACACCTTCTGCCCAGCAGCCTTCCAAATTCCGTAATTTTGAAGAACGTTCTTACAATATGGACGAGCTTACCAAAAAATTATTACGCAGTAACTAAGAAAGGGGAACACTGTGCCGTTAACTAATTCACAATACAATGCGCTGATGCGCGTATATGAAGAAAAAAGAGCGAAGAGCCGTGACCTCGCGAATCTTCACTACGAGCATGCCTGCCAGAAGGTTCCGGAGCTTGCATCGATTGATGCCTCTATTTCTTCTGCCAGTCTTGATC
>ENA-OROL01002733-OROL01002733.1-human-gut-metagenome-genome-assembly--contig:-NODE-2733-length-11898-cov-4.563371_pt1 | contig 11898 bp, 7 predicted proteins | sample MGYA00242128_ERZ509048 | MGnify/ENA primary metagenome ERZ509048 (study PRJEB26280, sample SAMEA2338750) | human gut metagenome | biome: human gut; feature: human-associated habitat; material: faeces...
GACAGGTGAAGAACAGGAAATCACAGTTACAGACAGCACAGTGATTACGAAACAGACCATGGGCGGCGGTCAGGGAGCACCTGGTGGAGAAGCCCCGGAGAAACCAGAGGGAGAAGCCCCAGATGGCCAGGGAGCACCAGACGGCACAGGTCAGACGGAAGAGATTACATTAGATGACATCAAAGAGGGCGACGTAGTAGCTATCACATTAGATGATGACGGAAACGCAGCAACTATCACAGTTCAGTCCATGGATATGGGAGGCGGACAGGGAGAACCTGGCGGTCAGGCTTCCGGTGTGGACAGCTACGATGCAGCAAATGAATACAGCTCAGATGAAACAGTCTCCGATACCTCTCTGGAATCTACAAGAACAGACGAAAACGCAGCACTTGTTTCCAGTGGTGCAGAGGTTACTTTCAGCAATGACACAATCTCAAGAACATCTTCCGACAGCCAGGGCGGTGATAACTCCAGCTTCTATGGTGTAGGAGCAGCAGTTCTTGCCACAGACGGAACTGCATATGTCAAAGACAGTACAGTAACCACAGACAGCAAAGGCGGTGCAGGACTCTTTGCATACGGTGACGGAACTGTATATGCAGCAGATACAGATATCACCACACAGCAGGATACCTCAGGCGGAATCCACGCAGCAGGTGGCGGAAAGCTCTATGCCTGGGATTTGAGTGTAGAGACAAATGGCGAATCCTCCGCGGCAATCCGCAGTGACAGAGGCGGCGGAACAATGGTAGTGGACGGAGGTACTTATACATCTAACGGGGTAGGCTCTCCTGCGGTTTACTGTACAGCAGATATTGCAGTCAATAATGCTGAATTGACAGCAAATGGTTCAGAAGCAGTCTGCATCGAGGGATTAAACTCTCTGAGACTCTATAACAGCAATCTCACCGGAAATATGAGTGATGATGATCAGAATGATACCACATGGACAGTCATTCTCTATCAGAGTATGTCCGGTGATTCTGAAGTAGGTAACAGCACATTCCAGATGGATGGTGGTACGATCACATCCAAGAACGGTGGTTTATTCTACACAACTAATACAGAATGCACCATTGCATTAAAGGACGTAGGTATCACATATAACGATGACAGTGAATTCTTCCTGCAGTGTACAGGAAACAACAATCAGCGTGGGTGGGGCCAGAGTGGTGCCAACGGATCTGACTGTAACTTCACAGCAGACAGCCAGGATATGAAAGGAAATGTAATCTGGGATTCCATCAGTGACCTTGATTTCTACATGACCAACGGCAGTACACTGGAAGGTGCGTTTGTCAATGACGAATCCAACGCAGGAAATGGTGGAGACGGATATTGTAACGTAGTAATTGACAAAGACTCTACATGGACAGTAACCGGCGACAGCACCATCACATCCCTGTCAAACGCAGGAACCATCACAGATGCAGACGGCAAAACAGTTTCCATCGTAGGTACAGACGGAACAACTTATGTGGAGGGTGACAGTGACTACACAATCACAGTAGGCTCCTATCAGGACAGCGCAGATACATCTGCATCTACTACAGTCGATGACTGGTCCAGCTATGAGGTGGAAAGACCGGAATCTCTGTAAAGTAAAATTCAAGTAAAATGAGAAAAAACTCATTTCCAATGCATGAATAAGGCAGAAACAGATAATTAAGACAACAGCAATAAAATCAAAATGTAAAAAAATCACGGCGAACAGCCGTGATTTTTTTATGTGCATTTAACATTTATTTGCCCAAAATAAGATTGTTGGTGATGTCAAAAAGTTTTTATAATAATGCCAGTGGTCAAAAGTAAAATGTCGGTGGACAGTGCAATGACAATAAAAAGCAATATAGTTAAAAAAGAGGAGAGAAATATCAATAATATGCAGAACAATCTTGCATCAATGATAAAAGAAAAAAAGCTGTTCCTCCTGGATATTGACGGAACTGTTGCTCTGGGAAGTGAACTTCTTCCGGGTGCAGCAGACTTTCTTCAGACAGTAAAAGAAAACGGTGGAATTTTCCGTTTTCTGACAAATAACTCGTCCAAAGCAGCCAGTGATTATGTAGAGCAGTTTCATGACTGGGGAATTGAAACTACGGAAGAGGAATTTATCACTGCAGGAACTTACGCCAGAGATTTCATGAAGAAATATTACGGAAATGAGAAAATTCTGGTAGCAGCTACCGAAACCTACTGCAGCGAATTGCGAAAAGCAGGTCTGAATATCACAGATCAGGCAGGGGATGATGTAGACTGCGTACTTTGTGCTTATGATACAGAGCTTACCTACGAGAAACTGGTTCAGGTCTGTAAACAGCTCACAGAGACAAAGGTTCCCTGGTTTGCAACAAATCCGGATCTGCGTTGCCCTATTGATTTCGGAATGGTACCGGACTGCGGTTCCATCTGCCGGATGATTACGGCATCTGTTGGCAGAGAACCGGAATATATCGGCAAACCTGCACCCGGAATGGTATATGCCTGTCTGGAAGAAACAGGATGTACCCCAAAACAGACCCTGCTCATCGGTGACAGAATCTACACAGACATGGAATGCGGAAAACGCGCAGGAGTTGACAGTTGTCTGGTACTGACAGGAGAGGCCAGTGCAGAAGAATGGAAAAACGGCTTCCGGTGTCAGTCATTAGGAAAGCTTGCCGGATATTTTTCGTAAAAATATCTATTGTAAAAGCAGGAGAGGAAAGGAAATTAAATGTCGGAAATCATATTAAGAAACATCTGCAAAAGCTACGAAAACGGCTTTCAGGCAGTCAAAAATTTTAACCTGGAAATAGAAAAAGGTGAGCTGGTCGTATTTGTTGGCCCGTCCGGATGCGGAAAATCTACTACGCTCCGAATGATCGCCGGACTGGAAGACATCAGTGACGGTGAATTATGGATCGGAGATAAACTGGTCAACTATCTGGAGCCAAAAGAACGTGACCTGGCAATGGTTTTCCAGAGCTACGCGCTCTATCCACAGATGAACATTTACGATAACATCGCTTTTTCTTTGCAGGTAAGAAAAGTACCGAAAAAAGAAATTGATAAAAGAGTTCACCATGTAGCAGAACTTCTGGGACTGGAAAATCTGCTGAAACAAAGACCAAAGAATCTTTCAGGCGGTCAGCGTCAGCGAGTAGCTATCGGAAATGCCATCATACGTGAGCCGAAAGTACTTCTCATGGATGAACCATTGTCCAATCTGGATGCCAAACTTCGTACCCAGATGAGGGTAGAACTTGCAGGTATTCACAAAGCCCTTGGAAACACCATTATTTACGTTACTCATGATCAGACAGAAGCAATGACTCTGGGAGACAGGATCGTAGTGATGAATCAGGGAGTGGTACAGCAGGCAGATACTCCGCAGAACCTGTATGCTTATCCGGTAAATCGGTTTGTTGCAGGATTCATCGGTTCCCCATCTATGAACTTTATCAAAGGTCTGGTAATGGAAAAGGTAGGAATTCCTACATTCCGTACCGAAAACGACCGAGACATCCCCATCCCGGATTTCTTATGGAAAATCCTGAAGCGCCGGGGCTATGTGGGAAGAAACATTGAACTCGGAATCCGTCCGGAACATTTTCTGGAAAAACCCGCAGAAGCAGATACCAGAGGAGAGTGGAAAATGGAAGTTACAGTCACAGCCAGAGAACTGCTTGGGGCAGAAGTAATCCTTCATTTCAATCACAATGGTCAGGACTGCTGTGCAAAAGTTTCCGGTGACAGTCTGCTTGATAAAGGCGACAAAGTAACACTCTGGATCGACATGGCATACATTTCAGCATTTGATCTGGAAACCCAGGAGAATATCACTCTGAGAAAAGGGATGTTTTCATAAGAAATGATATTTTTCAAAAGTTCAATATAAAACTCATAAAAACAGGAAAGGTGTTCAATACATGAAGAAGTTAAAAAACACAGGTGCCTACGCATACCTGCTTCCAAGCTTCCTGATCTTCGGAATCTTCTTATTCTATCCGTTTTTTAAGACTTTATACTTAAGTCTTTTTAAAACAAATAAGATGGGACAGGCAAAATTATTCGTAGGACTTGGCAATTACAAAGAGTTATTACAGTCATCTTCATTCTGGAACAGTCTGGCAGTCACCCTGATCTTTGTTGTGATCGTAGTTGCAGTCAGCATGATCCTGGGACTTACAACAGCAGTTCTTTGTAACAAAACATTCCCGGGAATCCGTTTTTTCAGTACTGCATATGCACTGCCAATGGCAATCGCATCCAGTTCTGCTGCTATGATCTTCAAGATCATGCTTCATCCGTCCGTGGGAATCATCAACAAGATTTTCCATCTGGATATCAACTGGGTCAGTGATCCGAAATACGCACTGATCTGCGTAGCAGTTCTTACTGCATGGCTTAACAGTGGAATCAACTTCCTGTATTTTTCAGCAGGATTAAGTAACATTGATGAAACTATTTATGAACGAGCTTCCGTAGACGGCGCAAGTTCATTCCAGAAATTCTACCGCCTGACACTTCCGGGGCTGGCACCAATGATGTTCTACACATTAGTAGTGAATATCATCCAGGCATTCCAGTCATTCGGGCAGGTCAAAATCCTGACACAGGGTGGTCCCGGAGAATCCACAAACCTGATTGTGTACTCTATTTACAGAGATGCCTTCTTTAACTATCGTTTCGGAAGTGCAGCAGCCCAGTCAGTGGTACTTTTCCTGATCGTGCTGGTACTTACTCTGGTAATGTTTAAAATCGAGAAAAAAGGAGTGAAATATTAATGTCACAGTTAGGCAGCATCACTGCTGAAAAAGAAAAACAGATGGCTCTGGAACGCCAGAGGTTTCAGGAAGCAAAAGCAAAAATGCTGGTGCAGCAGAAATATAAAAGAGCGGCCAGAACTGCCGGACACATTGCATTAAATATTGTCGTGGCGTTAATTGTTCTTCTGCCTCTTTTATACGCAGTAAGTATTGCATTTATGCCATCCGGTGAACTTTTTACTCTGGATATGAATATCCTGCCCAAACATCCGACATTGGAGAATTTCCGGCAGGCACTGCAGAAGGTTCCACTGGTTCGTTTTGTAGTAAACTCTTTCCTGGTAGCCGGTCTCATCACTTTCGGACAGATCATTTCCTGTTCCCTGGCAGCATTTTCCTTCTCTTTTCTGGATTTCAAAGGAAAAAATGTGCTGTTTATGCTGGTGATGGCAACTATGATGATTCCGGGAGAGGCAACGATTATTTCCAATTACCTGACAGTCAGCGGATGGAACTGGCTGGATTCCTATCAGGTACTGATCGTGCCCTATCTTACATCTGCAATGGGAATCTTCCTGTTCAGACAGTTTTATCTTACATTTCCGATTTCGCTGTATGAATCAGCGAAGATTGACGGCTGCTCCAATCTGCGATTTATCTGGCAGATTCTGATGCCGCTGACCAAATCAGCAATGGGAGCTATGGCAGTGTACACATTTATTAATGCATGGAATATGTACATGTGGCCATTACTTGTGACAGGATCAGACAAGATGCGTACTGTACAGATCGGTATCGGTATGCTGGACAGCGTAGACTCCCAGTCTATTACATTGATGATCGCAGGCGTAGTACTGATTATCCTTCCGTCCATTTCCATATTCATTGCAGGACAGAAGCAGCTGATCCGAGGTATGTTCTCAGGTGCCGTAAAAGGCTGAGAAATAGAGAAAACAAAAACAAACAACATGAAAAGAAAGAGGTAAGTTATGAAGCGTAAACTCGCAGTATTATTAACAGCAGTAACAGTATTCAGCGCAATTCTTCCAACTACCTGCATGGCAGCAGAGAAAAAGGCAGACATTCCGGAGGGAACAACGATTTCATTCTGGCACGCAATGGGCGGTGTCAACGGGGAAGCACTGGACTATCTGGTAAATAAATTTAATGAAGAAAATGAATATGGAATTAAAGTGGATTCTCAGTATCAGGGAGAATATGACGATGAAATCAATAAGTTAAAAAGTGCCCAGCTTGGAAATATGGGAGCTGATCTGGTGCAGATTTATGATATCGGAACCCGTTTCATGATCGATTCCGGATGGGTGATCCCAATGCAGGACATGATTGACAGCGAAGGATATGATGTATCTGATCTGGAACCAAATATCACAGCTTATTATACAGTAGATGATAAATTATATTCCATGCCATTTAACTCCTCTACACCGATTCTTTATTACAACAAGGATATGTTTGACAAAGCAGGTGTGACAGAGGTACCTACAAGCCTTGAGGGAATCGCAGAGGTTGCAGATGACCTTGTAAACAAAGGCGGTGCGGGAGAAGCATTATCCATGGGAATCTATGGATGGTTTTTCGAAGAGTTTATGTGCAAACAGGGTCTTCCATATGTAGATAACGGAAACGGACGTGAGGCAGCAGCTACAAAGGTTGCATTCGATGAAAACGGAGGTGCACTGAATATTCTTAATGAGTGGAAGAAACTTTATGACGCAGGCTATGCACCAAACGTAGGAAGAGGCGGAGATTCCGGACTTGCAGATTTCTCTTCCGGAAAAGCAGCTATGACATTAGGTTCCACAGCGTCCCTGAAACAGATTTTACAGGATGTAAACGGTTCCTTTGAAGTAGGTACCGCATACTTCCCATCTATTACAGATGATGATAAAGGTGGTGTATCCATCGGTGGTGCTTCTCTCTGGATGCTTGACAACCAGGATGATGCAAAGAAAGCAGCTACATGGGAATTTGTAAAATATCTGGTATCTGCGGAATCACAGGCATACTGGAATGCACAGACAGGATACTTCCCTGTAACAACAGCAGCACATGACGAGCAGGTATTCAAAGACAACATTGCAAAATACCCACAGTTCCAGACAGCCATTGACCAGCTTCATGATTCTGCACCGGAATATGCAGGTGCACTTCTCAGTGTATTCCCGGAAGCACGTGCGATTGTAGAAACAGAGATTGAGAATATGCTCAACGGAAAAGAATCTGCAGAGGATGCGGTGAGCAAAATGGCTTCTGATATGAACAAATCCATCGAAGATTATAACTTGCTGAATGAATAAAAATATTGATAACAGTATACCGAAAGGTGTTATAATCATTCACAGGAAAAATATTTATACTTAAATGATGACAGGGGACTGCGTATGCGGTTCCCTGTTTATGAAGATTTACAGTAATTTTCTCAATATTTATTATAGTTTTACCAGATCAGGGAACGAAGCGGATGATTTTATCCGTCTGACATCTTCTGTTATTTTGTAAAAGAAAACAGAGGTGTAACATGTGATATATTATTTTGGGAGCACTGTAAATGAATTTTATATAAGAGAGGCAGATAGAGAAATGGCAGAAACAGCAGAGAGAACAACAAAAGTATGGGCGCACAGAGGTGCCAGCGGATACAGACCGGAAAATACCATGGAGGCATTTGAACTTGCCATCAAACAAGGCGCAGATGGAATCGAACTGGATGTACATACCTCCGCAGACGGTGAACTAATCGTAATGCACGACGAAACTGTAGACCGCGTCACAGACGGAACCGGACTGATCAAGGACATGACACTGGCACAGTTAAAAGAGTTAAAAGTCAGTACATCCGCAGAGCCAACCGGAATCTACCGTGTCCCGACTCTGGCAGAAGTACTCGACCTCATGCGCACCACAGACATGATGGTAAATATTGAATTAAAGAACAGCATCTGCTTCTATCCGGGAATGGAAGAGAAAATCCTGAAAATGGTAAAAGAAATGAACATGGAAGACCAGCTGATCTATTCCTCCTTTAACCATTACAGCCTGTTACAGTTAAAACAGCTGAATGACCATGTACAGACCGGAATCCTTTTCAGTGACGGATGGGTAAATCCAGCCATGTACGCCAAAAATCTCGGAATCAACGCCGTACACCCTGCAGTTTATCACCTGAAATACCCACAGTTCATAGAAGAAGTCAAACGTGCCGGACTGAAAATGCACGTATGGACTGCCAACAAACCAGAACACATCCAGCTGGTAAAAGACGCAGGTGCAGAAGCAGTCATTACCAATTATCCGGACAGAGCGATTGAGATTATAGAGAAATAAAAAATTCCTGCCTGTTCATATGAAACTGTCATATGTTCAGGCAGGATTCTTTCTTGTATCATTATATAGATATTGTGGATTTTCAGAGTTTTCTGCTGCTATTTGAAAACCATTTCAGAAATTATTTCTGCAGTTTCTTAGAATGCTCAGATTTCGGCTCACAGGTAAGTTCAACACCCAGCTTACGGAACTCCAGGATATCCACCTGAGACAGAAGTACGGAAGTATGAACCTGGCAGCCTTTTAATTTCGGAATCTGCTGCAGGGCTAGCTTCGCATCTTCATTATCTGCGGCACTGATGGAAAGCGCGATCAGAGTTTCATCAGAGTGAAGTCTTGGATTTTTGCTTCCAAGGTATTCTGTCTTGAGCGCCTGAATTGGTTTTAATGCTTCCGGAGAGATAACATGTTTGTCATGCTCAATTCCTGCCAGTTCTTTCAGTGCATTCAGAAGCAGTGCTGAAGATGCACCAAGAAGTTCAGAGGTCTTACCTGTAACAATACGTCCGTCAGGAAGTTCCATGGCAGCAGCAGGTGCACCTGTTTCTTCTTCACGTTTCAGCGCAGCAGGAACCACCTTGCGTTCTTCGATGGTCACATGAGCCTGTTTCAGCAGAAGCTCAATCTTATAAACTTCTTCTTCGCGGCCTGTTCCGCGAACCAGAGCTTCCATGCTCTTATAATATCTGCGGATGATCTCCTGACGTGCAGCTTCCTTGCAGACTTCATCATCAACGATGCAGTTACCGGCCATATTAACGCCCATATCTGTGGGAGATTTGTAAGGGCACTCGCCCATGATCTTTTCAAACATAGCCTGAAGAACAGGGAAAACTTCAACGTCACGGTTGTAGTTAATAGTAGTCTCACCATATGCTTCCAGATGGAACGGGTCGATCATGTTCACATCATTTAAGTCAGCAGTAGCTGCTTCATATGCCAGATTTACCGGATGCTTCAGCGGGATATTCCAGATTGGGAAAGTTTCAAATTTGGCATATCCTGCCTTGACACCGCGCTTGTATTCATGGTAAAGCTGAGAAAGGCAGGTGGCCATTTTTCCGCTTCCGGGTCCTGGAGCAGTGATGACAACCAGTGGTCTTGTTGTTTCGATATAATCGTTCTTGCCATATCCCTCATCACTTACAATAAAGGAAGTATTATTCGGATAACCCGGGATCAGATAAAGCACGTATACTTTGATTCCAAGTTTCTCCAGACGTTTCTTGAATGCGTCTGCGCTTTCCTGTCCTGCATACTGAGTGATGCAGACACTTCCTACATAAAGACCACGCTCTGTAAATACTTCCATGAGACGGAGTACATCTTCATCATAAGTGATACCAAGGTCACCTCTGACTTTATTCTTGTCAATGTCAGCAGCGCTGATTACGATGACGATCTCTGCCTGATCAGAAAGCTGCATCAGCATGCGCAGTTTGCTGTCCGGCTCAAATCCCGGAAGAACTCTGGAAGCATGGTAGTCATCAAAAAGCTTGCCGCCAAATTCCAGATAAAGTTTGTTTCCAAACTTGCTGATACGTTCCCGAATATGTTCGGACTGCATTTTCAGATACTTGTCGTTGTCAAATCCTATCTTCATTTGTTCATTTCCTTTCCTCATCACATTTTTAGTACTGCTCATTTAGAATATCCCGGGACATACAGCGCAAATTTATGCGGTCAGCATAAATTCTGTGTATTGCGGAGTGCATTACCGGGAACGAAGTGAGCAGTAATCAGTTTGTCAATAGTATACTACAAATAAAGCCATTTGTAACAGGTGAATTTGTAAAACTTCATATAAATTTTATAGGGTTTATAGAAAGATATGCACAACCGGACACAATTTTCACAATCTCGCAGTTGATTTATACCCGAATTCTCTTTATAATAAGAACGATAACGTTTAGGAGGAATGAAATGGATAATCATATGGATAACAATCCGAATGGCAATCGTCCTGATAATAATAAAGGTCCGGGCAGACAGGACCCGAACAAGAATCATCAGTCGATACTGGCCTTTCTGGTATGCCTCCTGGTAACTCTGGTATGTTTCGCCATGTTTACCAATATGCTCAAGGATAATTCGAGTGAGATCACTTATGATAAATTTATTGAGATGGTAGATGATGGAGATGTGAAAGAGGTTACGCTTCAGTCAAATACACTGACGATCACGCCGAAACATCAGTCATCAGGATTTTCAGAAGAAGTTTATTATGCCAATCAGATGGAGTCAGTAGATAAACTGACGGAGAGACTTGAGGGAACAGGAATCAAGTTTGAGTATAAGAAGCCGGATGCAGCAGGGGAAATTATTTCTATGCTGGTCAGTGTGCTTCTGCCAACGATTCTGCTCTTTGTACTTCTGACGGTATTTATGCGCCGCATGAATAAGGGCGGCGGAATGATGGGCGTTGGAAAGAGCCGCGCCAAAGCCTACATTCAGAAAGATACAGGAATTACTTTCAGAGATGTGGCAGGGCAGGATGAGGCCAAGGAATCACTGCAGGAGGTGGTGGATTTCCTGCATAATCCCGGCAAATATACCACCATCGGAGCGAAGCTGCCGAAAGGAGCTTTGCTTGTAGGACCTCCGGGAACCGGTAAAACACTTCTGGCAAAGGCAGTAGCAGGAGAGGCACATGTGCCGTTTTTCTCTCTGTCAGGTTCTGAGTTTGTGGAGATGTTTGTAGGTGTGGGTGCATCACGTGTCCGCGATCTCTTTGAGGAAGCAAAGAAGAATGCACCATGTATCATTTTTATTGATGAGATTGATGCAATCGGAAAGAGCCGAGATTCTCATTATGGTGGCGGCAATGATGAGCGCGAGCAGACCCTGAACCAGCTTCTTGCGGAAATGGACGGATTTGACACTTCAAAGGGACTTCTGATCCTGGCTGCTACCAACCGTCCGGAGGTTCTTGATCCGGCACTTCTTCGTCCGGGACGTTTTGACAGACGTGTCATTGTGGACAGACCGGATCTGAAGGGAAGAATCGAGATCCTGAAGGTTCATGCAAGAAATGTACATCTGGATGAGACTGTTGATTTTGAGAACATTGCACTTGCAACTTCCGGGGCAGTGGGTTCGGATCTTGCTAATATGATCAACGAGGCTGCTATCCTTGCTGTTAAGAGTGGACGCAGCGCAGTATCCCAGAAAGATCTTCTCGAAGCTGTTGAAGTAGTTCTGGTAGGTAAAGAGAAGAAGGACAGGATCCTCAGTGCACAGGAGCGCAGGATTGTATCCTATCATGAGGTAGGACATGCACTGGTAAGCGCCCTGCAGAAAGATGCAGAGCCTGTACAGAAGATTACTATTGTGCCGAGAACAATGGGGGCACTTGGTTATGTAATGCAGGTACCCGAGGAGGAGAAATATCTCAATACAAAGAAGGAACTGGAAGCAATGCTTGTGGGATATCTTGGCGGACGCGCAGCAGAGGAACTGGTATTTGATACTGTCACAACCGGGGCAGCCAATGATATTGAGCAGGCTACCAAGGTGGCAAGAGCCATGATCACACAGTACGGTATGTCCGACAAGTTCGGACTTATGGGTCTGGCTACACAGGAGAATCAGTATCTCAGCGGAAGAGCAGTGTTAAACTGCGGCGATGACACTGCCACAGAGGTTGACCATGAGGTGATGATACTTCTGCATAATTCCTATGAAGAAGCAAAGAGACTGATCGGCAGTCACAGAGAAGCACTTGATAAGATTGCTGCTTATCTGATCCGCAGGGAAACCATTACAGGTAAGGAATTTATGAAGATTTTCCATGCGG
>ENA-OROL01002735-OROL01002735.1-human-gut-metagenome-genome-assembly--contig:-NODE-2735-length-11892-cov-5.173608_pt1 | contig 11892 bp, 10 predicted proteins | sample MGYA00242128_ERZ509048 | MGnify/ENA primary metagenome ERZ509048 (study PRJEB26280, sample SAMEA2338750) | human gut metagenome | biome: human gut; feature: human-associated habitat; material: faeces...
GGCACGCCGGCGTGGAAGCCGGATGAGACCGAGCCGCGCTATTTCCCGACCAAGCCGGCCGAGGTGCCGAGAGCATCGCGCAGAGCCGCCGCCGCACTGCTAACGGCGATGCTCGCGTCCGTGTCGCTCTGCTGCGGGCTGCTGAATCTCATTTTGCCGACGGAGCACCCTTGGGCGCTCTACGTCGCGGGCGCGGCAGTGATGCTGTGGATCTGGTTTGCACTGCCGATGCTCGTGCGCGGCATCCCAATCTTCTTCCGACTGACGGCGGACGTCGCCGCCATCGGCATTTACGTGTGGATCATCTCCGTTGCGCTGCACGGGGGGCGCTGGTTCCGCGGGCTCGTGCTGCCGATGCTCGGCTGGGCGTGCGTCGTCGTATTCCTGCTGAGCTTTCTGCTGCGCGACGGCAGGCGCTCGCGCCTTTCTTCCATCGCCATGTGCATCGGCGCGGTGGGCCTGATGGCGATGGGCGTCGAATACTGCCTTGACCGGTATTTTCTTGAGGTGTGGCAGCCGAGCTGGTCGCTCGTCGTGCTCGTCATCTGCATCGGGCTCATCATCCCGCTGCGCATCGTGCGCCGCGTCCCGTCGCTGCGCGAGGAAGCGCGCAGACGCTTCAATATGTGAAACCTGCTTCTGAAAATGGAAAACCCGCCCTGACGCTTTTGCGTCGGGGCGGGTTTTGTGATGTTTGCTTACAGCAGCAGCCAGCTGAGCACCATGCCGACGAGCAGTGTGATCCCGGCGGTGAGCAGGACGAGCAGAAGCTTCTGATAGGGCCGCTTGCCCGCTTCGACCTTTTGCTCGATCTCATCGAGCTTTCTGCCCTCGCTGAAGGCCAAGATCTCCCTGTAGGACTGGACGTTGTTCGCCTTTTTGATGCGCTCGAGGCGGAGGGCAAAGTACATCGCGCTGCCCCAGAGCAAAAGCTCCGGAATGAGGCCGTACAGGCCGAACCACTTGAGCAGCGGCACGGGCAGGATGATCGTGGCGGCGAGCAGAATGGCGTAGATGATGCCGTCGCGGTTCATGGCCCTGACGTCGGCGGCGTTGACTTCCTGTTTCATGGTTTCCAAATCTCCTTTGATGAGTTGGTCGAGCGAAACATCGAAGAGGGCGCTGAGCAGGAGCAGACTATGGATATCGGGGTAGCTCTTGCCGGTTTCCCAGTTGGAAACGGTCTGGCGCGTGACGTAGACCTTTTCCGCCAGCTCCTCCTGCGAAAGCGAGAGCGCGGCGCGATGTGCCTTGATCTGATTACCGAGTTCCATAAGTGCCTCCTGTGCGTTTCGTTCGATCTGCCCCAAGGGTAGCCAAAACGGGAAAGTTTGTCGAGCAAAGCTGCTTTACATGAGGAAAAATTGCTTGTCAAAAGATTTTGACAAGCGCCTTTTCGCCCCGATATCAGCGGCTTGCCAGCTTTTCGCGCAGCCTTGCGATGCTTCGCTGCGGGGCGTCGATGGCTTCGCCCTGCGTTTCGTGCCAGTCGGCCTTTTCGATGGCGATGACCTTTTCGTAGTAGGTGATCGCCGTTTCATAGTCACCGCGAATTTCGCAGATCTGCGCGATGTCCTCGGCAGGGTCGACAAAGCGCGGGGGCGGCATGAGCGCCATCGCCTTTTCATAGTCCGCGATGGCCTCGTCGTAGTGAGCGAGCTTGGCGAGCTCGCTCGCGCGCATAACGTAGACCTCCCACGTGTCGGGATACTTTGCGCACATGGCCTCCCACTGCGCGAGCGCGTCGTCGGTGTGCCCCTCCTGCAAAAGGATACAGCCGAGGTAAAAGTCGTCGTTGTAGGTCGGCTTCAGGCGGTGCATTTTGTCCAAGACCTCGCGCGCCTCCGCGCAGCGGCGGTCGGCGATGAGAAGGTCCAGAAGCCACAGGTGCGCGCTGTGGTTCTCCGGATGCGCGGCGAGAAACTCCTGATAGAAGGCGATCGTGCGGTAGTGGTTCGTCGCGTTCCAGTCGAGGTACGCGCCGTGCTCGGCGTCGAAGATGGCGTTGTGCGCCTCCTTGCAGTCGGGATTCAGTGCGAGCGCCTGACGCGCGAGGGGAGAGGCGAGGTCATTGTATTCCCGTGCGCGCTTGCAGTAAAGCTCTGCGAGCAGCAGCGTCGCGCGCGGGCGCGTTTCCTCCTCGCGGCACTTTTCCTGCAAAAAGTGCTCCTCTTCGTCAAATTCCTGCTGTGTGAGAAAGCGCTTGTCCCAGAGCATATTGTCGATGCGGGCAAAGCGGCTCTCGTCCGTGAGGGAGAAGAGCGAGTCGATGCTCGTTCCCAGCGTGACGGACAGCGCGGGCAAAAGCTGAATATCGGGAAGCGAGCTGCCGTTTTCCCACTTGCTCACGGCCTGCGCGCTCACGTGGAGGGCTTTTGCAAGCTGCTCCTGCGTCATGCTTTTGGAGAGGCGCAGCGTTTTGATCTTGCTGCCGATGTCGATGTTCATAAAGGCAAAACTCCGTTTCTATAAAGTGCGGACGTCCTTGATGAGTTCAGTATAGCCGATTGCAGGAAAACGCGCAATGGAGGGGGAGTTTTGCGCGCTCAAACGGCGGTTGAGCGCAAAAAGGACGGAAGATGCTTTTCTTCCGTCCTTTTTATGCAGTTCCAGTCGAATCAGTCGCCGACGCCGGGGTTCAGAACCTTGCCGACGTTCCACAGGTGCGCGACCTGCTGCGCGGCGGCCAGACGTTCCTCGGGGGACTCGTAGCTTGCGTGCGCGGTCTGCGCGCCGCAGTCGACACAGGTGACATAAACGCACCAGCCCTGCTCATCCTCCACCGTACCGGTGCCGCGGCAGTAGGGGCAGTCCTGCAATTCGATCTCATAAATCGGGTCCATGGTATCATCCTTTCCTACCGCGCAAAATTGACAGTTTGCGCGGAAATAACCTAATGACCGTAGTATAGCAGGGAAACGGGCGCTTTACAAGCAAGAAAATAGCAAAAATGGGGCGCTCGCAAGCGCCCCGCTTTTTACACGTTTGACGACGGAACAGGAAGCTGGTACTTTTCCACGTAGGATTCGTACGTCTGCTGGAAGCTGCCGTCGGCAGTCTTGGCCTGGCGCAGCGTTTCGTGCAGGTTGAGGTTATGCGCACGGGCGTCGATGACGCAGCCGGCGATGTTGGAGCAGTGGTCGGATGTGCGCTCAAGGTCGGTCAGAAGATCGGAGAGGACAAAGCCAGCCTCAATGCTGCAATGGCCCTGCTGCATGCGCAGGATGTGGCGCGTGCGCATCTGCTCTTTGAGCGTGTCGATGACCTGCTCGAGCGGCTCGACCTGTTGGGCGAGCGCGACGTCCTGCGAGGAGAAGGACTTGAGCGAGAGCGAAAGGATCTCGCGGATGGCGGAGGTGAGAATGGCGAGCTCGTTGAGGGCGCTGCCGGAGAACGTGAGGCCCTTTTGCTCCATCTCCTCAGCGGAGGAGAGAATGTTGACCGCGTGGTCAGAAATGCGCTCAAAGTCGCCGATGGTCTTGAGTAACTCGGTCGCCTCCTCGCTCTCGTCGCGGCCCATTTTCTGCGTGCTGAGCTTGACGAGGTAGGTGCCGAGGATATCTTCATAGTGGTCGCAAAGCTCCTCATCGTCGCGGATGCTCTGGGCGAGCTCGGGCGTGTTGTGGTCAAGGGCGGTGAGAGCGTTGTTCAGCGCGCGCACGGCGCAGTCCGCCATTTCGCGGGCGACGGCGCGGCTCTGGCGAAGGGCGAGGGACGGGGTGGGGAGAAGACGCTCGTCGAGCTCGGTCGTCTTTTCACCCTGCGTCTGGGGATCGTCGGGGACGATGCGGCAGGCGAGCTTTTCAAGAAGGCCGCCCGCGGGCAGGAGCATGGCGGTGCAGAGGACGTTGAAGACCGAGTGTGTGACGGCGATGCCCGCCATGGTGGCGGATTCATCCAGCAGCGCGGGCGCAAAAGCTGCGCGCACAATGCAGAAGACCGTCAGCAGCACGACAACGCCGATGACATTGAAGAGAAGGTGAACGACCGCGGCGCGGCGGGCGTTTTTGTTCGTGCCGATGGACGACAGCATGGCCGTGACGGTCGTGCCGATGTTCTGGCCCATGATGATGGGAATGGCCGCAGCATAGCTCACAGAACCCGTGACGGCGAGCGCCTGCAAAATACCGACGGACGCGGAGCTCGACTGGATGATGGCCGTGAGCAGCGCGCCGGCGAGCACGCCGAGGAGGGGATTCTGAAAGGCAACAAAGAGATTCGTGAACGCGGGGACGTCCTTGAGGCCCGCGACCGCGCCGCTCATCGTCTCCATGCCGAACATGAGCGTGGCAAAGCCGAGCAGGATCATGCCGGTGTCCTTTTTCTTGTTGTCCTTGCAGAACATGTAGTAGATGATGCCGATGAGCGCAAGGACGGGAGTGAAGGATGAGGGCTTTAAGAGCTTGATCCAGAAGTTGCCGGAGTCGATGCCGCCAAGGCTCAAAAGCCAGGCCGTGACGGTCGTGCCGACGTTGGCGCCCATGATGACGTTGATGGCCTGACGCAGCGTCATCAGGCCCGAGTTGACAAAGCCGACCACCATGACCGTGGTGGCGGACGAGCTCTGGATGATGGCCGTGATGCCAAGGCCCGTTAAAAATCCGGCGAATACGCTGCCGGTCATCTTGTCGAGAAGAGAGCGGAGCTTGCCGCCCGCGCGGCGCTCGAGCGCCTGGCCCATCAGGTTCATGCCGAAGAGGAACAGGCACAGCCCGCCGATCATCGTGAGCACATTGAAAATATCCATATTTTCTATCTTTCCTTTTTTCTTTTTTGAGACTCTATTTATAACCAAGTAATAGTTTACGCGCCAAATGTCAAAACTGCCAGAGGAGAATTGTAAAATCTATGTAAAATACACAGCGGCGACGGAATGCGTCGTGATTTGTGTCATGTTGCACAGTTTTTTTCCGCATGAACTGGAAAAAAGTGCAGACACTAAGCGCAGCATTCGCCGCGGCGTCTGCCTCCGCGGCAAAAAGCAACTTGAAATGTCGGAGGAATCGTATGAAAAAAGACTTTATCGACACCAATGAATTCACAAAGCAGGAACTGCTCGACATCATCGACTTGTCGCTCGCCATCAAAAAGGCCATTAAGGCGGGCTACTATCCGCCCCTGATGCGCAACATGACGCTCGGCATGATCTTCCAGCAGTCCTCTACGCGCACGCGCGTCTCGTTTGAGACCGCGATGAGCCAGATGGGCGGGCACGCGCAGTATTTAGGCCCCGGTATGATCCAGCTCGGCGGGCATGAGACCATCGGCGACACGGGCAAGGTACTCTCAAAGCTTGTCGATGTCGTGATGGCGCGCGTCATCGAGCACAAGACGATCGAAGAGCTCGCAAAAAGCTGCACCATCCCCGTCATCAACGGCATGTCGGACTACAACCACCCCACGCAGGAGATCGGCGACCTCTGCACGATCGTGGAGAACCTTCCGCAGGGGAAGAAGTTAGAGGACTGCAAGGTCGTGTTCGTGGGCGATGCGACGCAGGTGTGCGCGTCGCTCGGCTTTATCACGACGAAGCTCGGCATGCACTTTGTCCAGTACGGCCCCCAGGGCCACCAGCTGAATGAGCAGCACAAGGAGATCATGAAGAAGAACTGCGCGCTCTCCGGCGGCAGCTACCTTGTCACCGATGACCGCGAGAGCGTACGCGGCGCGGACTTCATCTATACCGATGTGTGGTACGGTCTCTACGAAAACGAGATGCCGAAGGAAGAGCGCGTGCGCGTCTTCCACGACTATCAGGTCAACCGCGAGCTGATGCAGCTGGGGAACCTCGGCTGCAAATTCATGCACTGCCTGCCCGCGACGCGCGGCGAGGACGTGACCGACGAGGTCGCCGACAGCGACGCCTCCCTCTGCTGGGAGGAGGCAGGCAACCGCCTGACGGCCATGCGCGGCCTTCTTGTCTACTTTACACGCTGCCGCAAGGAGCCGAGCGGTCTTCAGATCGCGGCGGCGAAGGAGGAGCTTGACAAAGTGCTCTGCGACAAGCTCGGCTGCGTCGAGGCCTACTGCGGCGTTTCGAAAGCGGAAAAGAGCTGAGATAAGCCATGGAGAAGAATCAATTCCGGCTCGCAGACGTCATTTTGTCGGTCATCTGCGTGGTGTTTGTCGCCGAGGCGGCGGCGCCGGTCGCGTCGATCGGCAACAGCCAGTATTTCTGGTGGATCTTTATGATATTGGCGTTTCTGCTGCCCTACGGCCTCATCGCCGCCGAGCTCGGCACAGCCTACGCGGGAGACGGCGGGCTCTATGACTGGATCCACGCGGCGTATCCGGACGGCAAGTGGGCGGCGCGCGCCTCGTGGTACTACTGGATCAATTTTCCACTGTGGATGGCGTCGCTCGCGGTGATGTGTCCCGAGCTCATCACGTTCATCACGGGGCGGAGCCTCGGGACGTTCGGCTCGCTCGTGGTCGAGCTGCTGTTTATCTGGATCGTCACGCTCATCGCGTGCTATCCCGTGTGCGACAGCATTATTATCCTGAACGTGAGCGCTGTCATCAAGATCGTGCTGGCGCTGCTGGTCGGCGGGCTCGGCGTGTGGTATATCAGCCGTTACGGCTTTGTCAACGACATGTCGGCGCGGACATTTCTGCCGTCGTTCGACTTAAACAGCCTCTCGTATATCTCCGTCATCATCTTCAATTTCCTCGGCTTTGAGGTCGTGTGCACGTATGCAAACAACATGAGCGACCCGAAAAAGCAGATCCCGCAGTCTATCGTGACCGGCGGCATCGTCATCGCGGCCATCTACCTCTTCTCGGCGTTCGGCATCGGCGCGGCAGTGGATGTGCGTGAGATCAGCGTGGATTCGGGGCTTATCGACGCGGTGTCGCTCATTCTGGGCGGCAGCGGCGGCGTGCTCGTGGGCGTGGTGGCGCTTTTGTTCCTCGTGACGCTGTTCGGCAACATGATCTCGTGGTCGATGGGCGTCAATTCGACGGCGGCGCTGGCGGCGGACCACAACGACATGCCGCGGGTGTTCGCCAAGCGCTGGGCAAAGAACGACATGCCCGTCGGCGCGGCGGTCACGTCGGGCGTCGTCGCCTCGTGCGTGTGTGTTTTGGGCGTGCTCATCGAGATGGCGTCGCCGGACTCGTCACTCTTCTGGAGCTTTTTCGCGCTGAATCTCGTGATGCTGCTTTTGAGCTATCTTCCCGTGTTTCCGGCGTTTTTGAAGCTGCGGCGCGAGGATGCGAAGATGCCGCGCCCGTTCCGCGTGCCGGGGTCTGACACGGCGCTCAAATGGATCGCCTACGTGCCGATGGTGCTCATCGTCATTTCGATCATTTTCACTGCGGTCCCGCTCTCGTTTGACGCAGAGACGCTTGCGAGCTTTCTGCCCATTACGATCGGGTCGATCCTCAGCGTGGCGATCGGCGAGGTGCTGATCGCGCTGCGCGGAAAAAACGCGCGCAGCTAAGTATGGTTTCATCATAAGGAGACAAAGCTATGGCAAAACGAATCATCGGCACAACGCCGAAGCAGGACGGGTATCGCATGCCCGCCGAATTTGAGCCCCAGCAGGGCGTGTGGATGCTCTGGCCCGAGCGAAACGACAACTGGCGCGACGGCGGCAAGCCCGCGCAGAAGACCTTTGCGGATGTTGCCAAGACCATCGCAAAATTTGAAAAGGTCACGGTCGGCGCATCCGTGCGCCAGTATCAGAACGCGCGCGCCAAGCTCCCCGAAAATATCCGCGTCGTGGAGCTCGAGAGCGACGACGCGTGGGTGCGCGACTGCGGGCCGACGTTCCTTGTGAACGACAAGGGCGGTCTTCGCGCGGTGGACTGGGAGTTCAACGCCTGGGGCGGGCTCGTCGACGGGCTGTATTTCCCCTGGGACAAGGACGACCAGATCGCGCGCAAGATCTGCGAGATCGCGGACGTGGACAGCTACCGCACAGAGGGCTTCGTGCTCGAGGGCGGTTCCATTCACGTCGACGGCGAGGGCACGGTGCTGACGACCGAAATGTGCCTGCTCTCTGAGGGCCGCAACCCCGACAAGTCGAAAGAAGAGATCGAGCAGATGATCTGCGACTACCTCGGCTGCGAGAAGGTGCTGTGGATCAAGGACGGCATCGACCCTGACGAGACGAACGGGCACATCGACGACGTGGCGTGCTTCGTCGCACCCGGTGAGGTCGCCTGTATCTGGACGGAGGACAAGAACCATCCGTTTTATGAGCAGGCGCAGGCGGCGTACAAATTCCTGAGCGAGGCGACGGACGCCAAGGGTCGCAAATTAAAGGTTCACAAGCTCTGTCTGACGAAAAAGCCGTGCTTACTCGAGGGCGCGGATACCATCGACGCCGTGGAGGGTACTATCCCGCGTGAGGACGGCGAGGTCAGCATCGCGTCGTATATGAACTTTTTGATCGTCAACGGCGCGGTCATCTTGCCGCAGTACGGCGACGAAAACGACGCAGTCGCCATCGAACAGGTGCAGAAAATGTTCCCCGACCGCGAGGTCGTGGGCGTGCAGACGAAGGAGGTCGCCTTCGGCGGCGGCAATATCCACTGCATCACCCAGCAGCAGCCTGCGGTGAAGAAGTAAAAAAGAGTGCCGTCCGTGCAATAAATGTACGGGCGGCGTTTTTATGGTGCTTATGCAGTTTGCTCGCGGGCGATGCGGATGAATTCCGAGAGCACGCTCCACGGATACGAGCGGCTCAAGTACCCAAAGCAGATGGGATAGGAAGCCTCTGGGCAGAGCGGGAGAATGTGCAGGTGCGCGAGCTGCTCGGGCGAGAGCGCTGTGTGCAGCAGATTTTCCGGGCAGAAGCATGCGCCGACGCCCTGCTCGCAGAGCGCGAGCAGCGTTTCGACGTTTTCCGACGTCGCTTTGCTGACGGGCGAGACGCCCGAGGAGCGCAAAAGTCCGCGCCCGATGCGCCCGCCGATGTCCTCCGCGGAGCCGAGGACAAAGGGGCAGTCACACAGGACACTCAGGTTTCCCGAGGCGATCTCGCCGCGGTGCGTGTCGAGGTCGATGCCGCACTGCGCGAGCAGCCCATCGGACAGGCACAGCACGATGTGCTCCAGATAGTAATCCTCAAGCACCACGCCGGGGAGCGGGCGGGGAAAGCCGGCGATGGCGAGGTCAATGCCGCCGCTGAGCAGCGCCTTCTGGATCGCGTCGTTCGAGCCTTCGAGCAGCGTGATCTCGACATTCGGATACTGACGCTGAAAGGCGGGGATCAGGCGCGGCATGATGGCGCGGCCGCGCGTATAGGCGATGCCGACGCGCAGCTCGCCTTTCTGATTTTCGGAGATGTCGCAGAATTCACGCTCCATGGCCTGGCGCGTCTGGCCGATGGATTCGGCATAGCGCAGAAACGTCCGGCCTGCGTAGGTGAGCTCAAGCGGCGTGCGGCGCACAAGGAGCGTGCAGCCAAGCTCCTTTTCAAGTCCCGCAATGTGGGACGAGAGCGACTGCTGCGTGATGTGCAGCGCTTCGGCGGCGCGGGTGAAGTTTTTCTCCCGCGCGAGCACGAGAAAATAGTCAAGAGAATGGAAATTCATGGGAACGCTCCTTTTACAGCTGTTTCTTGTAGAATATATCAATTTTAACAGTTTTACAAGCGCGAAGGCGGCAATTATACTGTGGGCAGTGGGTGCGGACGGCAGGAAAAAGATTCCCTTTTCCCGCCGTGCGTGCTAAGATAGCGATACTGTGTTAAAAAGGATAGGGAGGACTTGGATGGCTGCGATCGTTTTATTCTGCCTTGCGCTGCTCGTGTGCATCGTGCTGGGGACGAATATCCTCTACGCGCTCCTGGCGGGGCTTGTGATCTTCACGCTGTACGGCAAAAAGCAGGGCTTTTCGTGGAAAGAACTCGGGAAGATGATCTGCTCGGGCGTGAAGACGTCGGCAAGCGTGCTGCTCGTCTTTCCGCTGATCGGCATTCTGACGGCGTTCTGGCGCGCGTGCGGCACGCTGCCGTTCATCATCTGCTGCGCCGTCGACCTCATCCGGCCGGAAATTCTGCTGCTGATGACGTTTTTGCTGAATTGCGGCGTCTCGATGCTGACAGGCACGGCGTTCGGCACGGCGGCGACGATGGGCACCATCTGCGTGAGCGTCGGCATTTCGATGGGCATGGACCCCGTGCTGCTCGGCGGCGCGATGCTTTCGGGCGTATACTTCGGCGACCGCTGCTCGCCGGTCTCGACGAGCGCGCTGCTCGTGAGCGAGCTGACGGAGACGAACATTTACGACAACATCAAGCGCATGCTCAAGACGGCGCTCGTGCCGTTTCTTCTGAGCTGCGGCGTCTATGCGGCGCTCGGCATGGTGAAAAGCGGCAGCGGCGCGGCGGGCGAGCTGTGGTCGCTCTACGGGCGCGAGATGACGCTTCACTGGGTCATGTGCCTGCTGGCGGTGCTCATTTTGATCCTGTCGGTCCTACGCGTGAACGTGAAAAAGGCGATGTCGGTCAGCATTCTGGCGGCGGTCGTGCTGTGCATTTTCCTGCGGCATCTGGACGCGGTGACGATCCTCAAGACCGCAATCTTAGGCTACACGGCGTCGGACGCCGAGGTCGGCGCGATGCTCAACGGCGGCGGCATCATTTCAATGGTGCGCGTGGCGCTGATCGTGATGATCTCGTCGGCGTATTCCGGCATTTTTCGCAAGACGGGGCTGCTCGACGGGCTGTGCGGGCGTGTGACGGCGCTGCGCGACAAAACGTCGCCCTATGCCTCGATGCTGCTGACGGCGGTTTTGGCGAGCCTTCTCGCCTGCAACCAGACGTTGACGATCATCCTGACACACCAGCTCTGCGCGCCGTCGCAGAAGGATAAAGAAGAATTTGCCATCAACCTTGAAAACAGCGCCGTCGTCGTCGCGCCGCTGATCCCGTGGTCGATCGCGGGGGCGACGCCGCTCTCGACCGTCGGCGCACCGATGACAGGCATGGCGTTTGCGTGCTTTTTATACATCCTGCCGCTGTGCGAGCTCGTGCGGCGGACAGCGCAGCAGCGCGCGGCGAAAAAAGCCGCCGCGCAGAAATGAGAAAGGAAGTTTGCATGAACGGAGAGACTTTACTGGCGGAAGCCATCGAAATGAAAGACGAGATCGTCGAGAACCGGAGAGCGATCCACCGCGCGCCGGAGGTCGGCGCGCACCTGCCGCAGACGGTTCAATTTGTCGAAGAAAAGCTGCGATTGCTCGGCTATGAGCCGCGCGAGCTGGGCGGCGGCGTGGTCGCGGAGCTCACGGGCGAGGATACGGGGCGCTGTATCCTGCTGCGCGCCGACATGGACGCGCTCAAGGTGAAGGAGAAGACCGACCTGCCGTTCCGTTCGGAAAACGGCAGCATGCACGCCTGCGGACACGATATGCACGCAGCCATGCTGCTGGGCGCTGCAAGGCTGCTCAAGGCGCATCAAAGCGAACTCAAGGGCACGGTGAAGCTCGTCTTCCAGCCCGACGAGGAAGGCTTCACGGGCGCGAAAGCGATGCTTAAGGCCGGTGTGCTGGAGGCACCGGAGCCGCAGGCGGCGATGGCGCTGCACGTGAACTCCGGGACGCCGTCGGGCCTGGTGCTCTGCGGCAAGGGAACGTTTATGGCGGGTTGCACGCTGTTTCGTATCACGGTCAAGGGTGTCGGCTGTCACGGGGCAATGCCGGAGACGGGCGTCGACCCAATCAACATTGCCGCGCACATCTACCTTGCGCTTCAGGAGATCACGGCGCGCGAGCTGCCCGCGAAGACGCCCGCCATCGTGACAATGGGCAAATTCAGCGCGGGGCACGCGCCGAATATCATCCCGCAGGAGGCCGTGATCGAGGGCACGATCCGCACGTTCGACCGCGACGTGACGGCGCTGATCCTGCGCCGCATCGGCGAGATCACGGATGCGACGGCC
>ENA-OROL01002747-OROL01002747.1-human-gut-metagenome-genome-assembly--contig:-NODE-2747-length-11855-cov-16.159322_pt1 | contig 11855 bp, 9 predicted proteins | sample MGYA00242128_ERZ509048 | MGnify/ENA primary metagenome ERZ509048 (study PRJEB26280, sample SAMEA2338750) | human gut metagenome | biome: human gut; feature: human-associated habitat; material: faeces...
CGCCGTCAATCCCGCTGGCGGGCGTGAGCATCCGCAATTGGCTCATATTCTCGCTCCCGAAGCCCTTGGGCGCGACGGTCAGCGTCAGCGTATCGCCCGGCACAAGGCGCGTATGGAGGACGGCGGGGGTGTTATCGCCTGTGTTGACGCGCCGGAGCGGGTCGCCGACGACGCTCTTGCGCAGCAGCCCCTCCACATAGCCGCGGCGAACGCCCTCGTTGACCGCCTCGGCGAAATCCCCCGCAATATGCACGTCCTGCCCGACATCGGCAAAGACGACCGCCATGCCGGTATCCTGGCAGATGGGCATCTGCGTCGTGCGGGCAATCTGCTCGTTTTTCGTCAGCAGAGACAGCAAGTCCTTCGCGGGCGCGAAAGGCTCAGTCTCCTCCGCCTGATGGAGCGCCGCCGCCACGTCCTTAGGCAGATTGCGGTTCGCGTCAATGCACAAATGTGCAATCGTCTCCGTGATGGTCTGCGCGTTTACCGTCTTCATGCGTCGTCCTCCTCAAAGAGCTTTTTCAGCCGCAGCGCCGCCGCCTTGACCGCGTTCTTCTTTTCGCCGTCCAGCACGAGTTCGCTCTGCGCATCCCGCAGCGTCAGACCGTTCCGCACCATTTCGTCAATCAGGCGCGCTTCAAGGCTTACATCCGCCGCGGGGGATTTTTCCTCTGGCAGGCGCACGTCATGAAAATCCAGAATCAGGCAATACTCACCCTTTTCCGCCTTCGGATTCTCCCGCAATTGGCGCAGCACGTCCGCCGCGTCGCCGCGAATCGTCTTTTCATGCAGCTTCGTCAGGTCACAGGATGCGCTGATGCGGCAGCCCGGCAGCGTATCGCAAACCACTTCGACCAGCTCGACGACGCGGAACGGCGACTCATGCACCGCCGCAATCGGCACTTGGCGCGCCATTTGAAGGAGCTTCTCGCGCAAATCCTTCTTTTCGCGCGGCAGGAAGCCGTAGAACGCAAACTCGCGCGTGTCGAATCCGCTGACGGACAAGGCAGAAATGGACGCGCAGCAGCCCGGAATCGCCAGCACCTCAATGCCGCGGTCAACGCACGCCTTCACCAGCGCGTAGCCGGGGTCGGAAATGCATGGCGTGCCCGCGTCAGTCGTCAGGGCGATGTCGATATTGTCCGCCAGCATCTTGTCCGCCAGATACGCGCCCTTCGTATCCTCGTTGTGCTGATGGCAAGCGGTCAGCGGCGTGTCAATGTCAAAAACGGTCAGGAGCTTCTTCGTCACGCGGGTATCCTCGGCGGCAATCAGCGCGACGCAGCGCAGGGTATCAATGGCGCGCGGGGTCATGTCCTGCAAATTGCCGATGGGCGTGCCCACCACATAGAGCGTCGGCATCACAGCACCTCCAGCTTCTGCGCCACGCGGAGCTTGGCGGAACGCGCGCGCGGGTTGCGGGCGACTTCCTCCTCCGTCGGGGCGACCGCGCCGTGCGCCAAAATCTTCACGACCGGCTTTTTGCCGCAGGTGCAAATCGGCGCTTTCGGCGGGCAGGTGCACGGGTTTTGCAGCCGCTGGAAGCAGCGCTTGACGAGTCGATCCTCCAGCGAATGGAAGGTAATGACGAGCATCCGCCCGCCGGGCTTCAGGCAGTCCACGAAGTCGCAAATTGCCTTGTCCAGCGGGTCAAGCTCATCGTTGACCGCAATGCGGATGGCTTGGAACGTGCGGCGCGCGGGGTGGCCGTCGTCCTTGCGGCGAACCGCCTTGGGAATCGCCGCGTCCACCGCGTGCACAAGGTCGAACGTCGTCTCCATCGGCTTTTTCGCGCGGTGCTCGCAAATCATCTGCGCAATGCGCGCCGCCCACTTCTCCTCGCCGTAATCGCGGATGATGCGGCACAGCTCCTGCTCGCTGGCGGAATTGAGCAAATCCGCCGCCGTGATTCCCTGGCTGACGTCCATGCGCATATCCAGCGGCGCATCCTCATGATAAGAGAACCCACGTTCGCCGCGGTCAAGTTGAGGGGACGACACGCCGAGGTCAAGCAGCACGCCGTCGAGCTTGGGCGCGCCCGCCGCCATGAGAAGCGCCTTGCCATCGTGGAAATTGCCGTGCAAGGCGTGGAAGCCGGGGAACTCCCGCAGGCGCGCGGTCGCCGCCTCAATCGCGGTCATATCGCGGTCGATGCCGTAGAGCGTCGCCGTGCCGCCGGAGAGACGCAGCATCGCGCCGCTGTGTCCGCCGCCGCCGAGCGTCCCGTCGCAGTACACGCCGTCGGGCTTCACGTCCATCCATTCGAGGACTTCCTGCAATAACACCGGTTCGTGGATAAATTCCATGTCGTTCTCCTTATTTTACCGCCAAGCCAGCCCCAGCGCCGTCCGCAGGCTGCCCGCAAAATACAGCGACCCCGCCGCGACAATCACCGCGTCGTCCCCGGCAAGCCGCTTTGCTTCCGTCAATCCTTCTTCCAGCGATTTTGCCGCCTGTGCGTGCGCGCCGTGCTGGCAGAGGGCATCGGCATACGTCTGCGCATCCAGCGCGCGCGGATTATCCGGCGTAACCGTCACAATGTCGTCCGCAATTGCGCAGAAATCGCGCAGCATGTCTTCCTGCAGCTTATCCGCCAGCACGCCCGTCAGCAGCACGCGCCGCTGATTCGGCAGCTGCTCCTCGACAAAGTTCCGCAGCGCCCGAACGCCCTGCGGGTTATGCGCGCCGTCAATCAGGATGCGCCCGCACCACTCCAGCCGCGCGGGCCACACGGTTGACGCAAGCCCCTCGTACACCGCCTGATCGGGGATCGTCCACCCCTGACGGCGCAGTTCCTCGACCATCGCCAGCACGCTCATGGCGTTCTCGATTTGGTGCGCGCCGGGCAGATTCAGCCGCACGTCCTGCCACTCCTGCGACAGGCGGTAGCTGACCGTCGCCCCATGCGCGTCGCACGCGGCATAGAGAATCGTATCGTCGCTGAGCTGGCGCAGGGGCGCGTGATGCTTCTCCGCTGCCTCGGCGAACACGCGGCGCACACCCTCCTTCGCCGGATGGCAGACGACAGGCGTATTGTCCTTGATAATCCCCGCCTTTTCGCCCGCAATCGCTTCGAGCGTGTTGCCCAGATACGCCATGTGGTCAAGCCCGATGGCGGTAATCGCGCAGAGAATCGGGTGGACGATGTTCGTCGGGTCTTTGCGCCCGCCCATGCCGACCTCGACAATCGCGATGTCGCAATTTTCGCCGTCAAACGCAGCGAGCGCGAGCGCCGTCCCCATCTCGAACGGGGTCACAAACGCGCCCTCCGCCCGCATCTCCTCCGCCGCCTGCACAAGCGGATTGCCGTATTTCACCATCCGCGCGTCATCCAGCGGCAGCCCATCCAGCCGAATCCGCTCCTGATACGCCTGCAAAAACGGCGACGTATACAGCCCGGTGTGATACCCCGCGCGGCGCAGGACGCTTTCGAGCATCGCGCAGGTACTACCCTTGCCGTTCGTCCCGGCGACGTGGACAATCGGCGTGCGCAGGGCGACGTGCATTTTATCCAGCAGCGTCAGCACATTCTGGAAGCCGTTTTTGCTGCCTGTGGCGTAACTGCCGTGGATGGCGGCGATGATTTCCTCACTGTTCAGCATTGAAAACACCTTCTTTTGCACCTTTTGGTGCTTGATTATTATAGCATACTGGCGGCGCGGTTGCAATCGGATGCGTGCAAAAAGGGTTTCCCCTCTGTTGATTTTCCCTGCTTTTGGGCATGGTGGGTTTGCTTTTTCTATCTTGATTTTTTTTCGCTGCTCCCGTCGCCTCTGCATAATCAGGCGGTAAAAGGGCAACCAAAATAAAAACTTCCGATAAGAATCAACTAACAGGAGTGTGCACCCGAAGCAGTCCAGAGGGCGACCGCAAACTTCGTTTGTTTTCATGCCCTCTGGTCGCGTCCGCAGACGCGAAATCCTCTGCGTAATCCCAAAGAAAAGGGAGACTGCCCCCAAGCAGTCCCCCAGAAAAAATCCCCAATTACATAGATTCCTTGAGTTCCGCAATGCGCTTTTCGACCTGCTCCGCCTTCTGCTGATTCAGCGCCAGCTTGCCCTTCTCCTGCTCCACCAGCGCGGCGGGCGCCTTGCTCACAAAGCCCGGATTGTTCAGCTTGCCCTCAGCACGGGCGATTTCCTTGTGCAGGTTGTCGAGTTCCTTGCTCAGGCGCGCGATTTCCTTCTCGAAGTCCACCAAATCGCCCAGCGGGATGTACAGCGTGCACGCCTTCGTCACGGCGGAAACGGTCTTTTCCGTCACGGCGGCGCTGCTTTCAATGATTGCCGTTTCGCTTGCGCCTGCCAGACGCTGGAAATACTGCCCGGCGTGCGCCAGCGTCCCCGCCCAGCCATCCGCGGGAAGCAGCATCAGGTGCGTGCGCTTGCCCGCGGCGACGTTCATCTCCGCGCGCAGGTTGCGGATGGTGCGGATGACCTCCATCACGCCCTCCATCTTCGCTTCCTCGTCCGGGAAGTCCAGCTCCGGCTTCACTTCCGGCCACGACTTGAGCATCAGGAAGCCCTCGCTGCCCGGCAGGAACTTGTACACCTGCTCGGTCAGGAACGGCATGAACGGGTGCAGCAGCTTCAGCAGCCCCTCCAGCACATACAGCAGCACGCCCTGCACGGCTTTCTTCGCCACCGGGTCGTCGCCATTTAAGCGGCTCTTCGCAAGCTCGATGTACCAGTCGCAGAATTCGCTCCACGCAAAGTCGTAGATGCGATCCGCCGCCAGACCAAACTCGCCCTCTTCCATATTGGAAGAAATCGCGCGCGTCGCATCCTGGAAGCGGGACAGAATCCACTGATCCGCCGCAGTCAGATGCGCGGTGTCCAGCGGCGCTTTCTCCGTCACGTTCATCAGCACGAAGCGGCTGGCGTTCCAAATCTTGTTGGCGAAATTGCGGGCGGATTCCACGCGCGCCGGGATGTAGCGGGTGTCGTTGCCCGCGCTCACGCCCATCACCAGTGAGAAGCGCAGCGCGTCCGCGCCGTACTGGTCGATGACTTCCAGCGGATCAACGCCGTTGCCCAGCGACTTGGACATCTTGCGCCCCAGTTCGTCGCGCACCAGACCGTGAATCAGCACCGTCTGGAAGGGCGGAACCTGCATTTCCTCCAAGCCCATCGTAATCATGCGGCTAACCCAGAAGGTAATAATATCATAGCCCGTCACGAGCAGGTTCGTGGGATAGAAGTACTTCAAATCCTCGGTGTTGTCCGGCCAGCCGAGCGTGGAGAACGGCCACAGGGCAGACGAGAACCAAGTATCCAGCACGTCCTCATCCTGCTTAATGTGCGCAGAACCGCACTTGCAGCAGCAAGTCGGGTCCTCGCGGCTGACGGTCATCGCGCCACAGTCGTCGCAGTACCACACCGGGATGCGGTGTCCCCACCACAGCTGACGGCTGATGCACCAGTCGCGGATATTTTCCATCCAGTTCATATACTGCTTCGTGAAGCGCTCCGGCACGAACTTCGTTTCGCCGCTCTTGACGCAGGCAATCGCCGGTTCCGCCAGCGGCTTCATCTTCACGAACCACTGCCGGGAGACCATCGGCTCAATCACCGTATGGCAGCGGTAGCAGGTGCCGACCTCGTGGGTCAGCGGCTCGATGCTCTTGAGCAGCCCCAATTCCTGCAAGTCCGCGACAATCGCCTTGCGCGCTTCCAGCGTCGTCATGCCGGCGTACTTGCCGCAGTCAATCGCCTGACCGTCGGCGTCCTTCGCGGCGTCCTCCGCGCCGGTCATGTGGCCGTCATAAGTGAACACGCGCACGACGGGCAGGTCGTGGCGCTGACCGACTTCGTTGTCGTTTGGGTCATGCGCGGGGGTGATTTTCACCACGCCTGTGCCCTTTTCCATGTCGGCGTGTTCGTCGCAGATAATCGGAATTTCGCGGTTCGCCAGCGGCAGCAGCACATGGCAGCCGTGCAGGTGGGCATAGCGCGGGTCGGCGGCGTTAATCGCCACGGCGGTGTCGCCGAGCATGGTTTCGGGGCGGGTGGTTGCCAGTTCCAGCATCTCGCCCGTCTCCTTCACAGGGTACAGCAGATGCCAGAAGTTGCCTTCCTTCTCCTGATATTCCACTTCCGCGTCCGAAATCGCGCTCTCGCAGCACGGGCACCAGTTGACCAGCCGGTTGCCGCGGTAAATCAGCCCCTTTTCGTACAGGCGGACGAACACCTCGCGCACTGCCTTGGAGCAGCCCTCGTCCATCGTGAAGCGCTCGCGGCTCCAGTCGCAGCTGATGCCCATGCGGCGCTGCTGGGTGACGATGCGTCCGCCGTACTCTTCCTTCCACTTCCACGCGCGGTCGAGGAAGCCCTTGCGACCGAGGGACTCCTTGGTCAGCCCCTCTTTGCGCATCGCATCGACGATTTTCACTTCCGTCGCGATGGCGGCGTGATCCGTGCCGGGCAGCCAGAGCGTCGGATCGCCCTTCATGCGGTGATAGCGGACGGCGAGATCCTGCAGGGTGCAGTCCAGCGCGTGGCCCATATGCAGCTGACCGGTGATGTTGGGCGGCGGCATGACAATGGTGAAGGGCTTCTTGCCTTCCACGCGGTGCGCCTCAAACGCGCCGGAGGATTCCCAGTCGCGGTAAATTTCGCTTTCCACGGCTTGGGGATTGAATGTTTTCTCCATTTCCATGTGAATGACCTCCTATTTAAGAGAATATCAGGATTGCGCCGACGAGCGCGACGACGCAGCCGACGATTTTGGTAATGATATCGGCCTTTTCGCTGCCCGAAAACAGCTTTCGGGCGACGATGCCGGACGTATAGACGAGGATTGCGCCCAGCACGAGCAGGAATGTGCCCGGCTGGAGCAAGCGCTCCGCGATCTGCTGGAAGTAGTTCATACGGGTGTCCTTTCCGCGTGAAATGATTGCCAAAACGCAAAAACAGCCCCATCCCGAAGGACGGAGCTGTTTCCGTGGTACCACCTTGCTTCGCAGCGCAAACACTGCCTCAAGCGCACGGTCACGGGTGCGAACCGCATTCGGCTACTTTCCATGCGGAAAAAAATCCTGCATCATCCTCACCGAACGCTCTGTGAAGCGACCTTCCCCTGACGGCTGTGCGAGCGGCCTCTCAGCCGGTGAACCACCCTCTCTGAGCCAGCAAAATCAGGGTACTCCTCATCACGTTGCGAGCATATGGAATTGCGGGGAATGTAGGAAATCAGGCAGAACAGGATGCCCCCGCTGCTGCCTTCCTCCCCTCATTTGCCCCCGGATACCAATTAGGCGTTCTTTTCCTCGTTGACCGCAACGACCTGCACGCCCTTGTAGAAACCGCAGTGCTTGCACACGCGGTGAGCCAGCTTCATCTGATGGCACTGGGGGCACTCAACGATGCCGGGCACGGTGAGCTTCCAGTTCGCACGACGGCTGTGCTTGCGAGCCTTAGAGATTTTTCCCTTCGGAAGAGCCATGGTTACACCTCCTCGTTATTGGCAGCCAAATTGCTGACCGAATTATTCTTTGTTGTCGGACTTTTCAGCCAGCAACTGCTGCAATGCCGCAAAAGGACGCTGTACATTCGCATCGTCCCGGCAATGCTTGTGTTGGTTGACCTCCTCGTACTCCTCAAATCCCTTGCAATCTTCCTTGCACAGGAAGCGCATCGGCAGATTGAGCAGCACATGCGTCAGGGTGAGTTTCGCAAAATCAAGCTGTGCGCCTTCATACGCGAAAATCTCATCATCCTCCGGGTCGCCCCCATGCAGGAACGTTTCCCGGAAATCCCCCGTAACGGGGCAGGACGCAGGAGACAGGCATTTGGCACAATGGGCATGAGCGGTTGTCGTCAGACTTCCTTCTACCACAACACTGCCATCTTCATTGGCAGTCAGATGCCCGGAGAGCTGCACGGGGTCAAACGCGACCTCCTCGCCGCTCACATCCTGCGGGGCAATGGTCTGCTCCACAGCGAATGCGTAAGCCGTTCCCGGATCACGCAGGGCATGAAGTACATCCAGCTTCAAATGCTCACCACCTCAAATTAGACCATTTCATATTATAGGTTTTTTCGCGGGTTTTGTCAACACCTTTTCGCGGAAAAAAGCGTCTTTTCCCCGAAAAAAGTTGCGCGCCCCCGCGAAAAAAGCCCTCGTCTGACTGAAACTTACTTGTTCGCGCCCTCGACCAGTTCCTTGGTGTCGCGCGCAATCATGATTTCCTCGTTCGTGGGGATGACGCAGATCGTCACCTTGGAGTCATCGGTGGAGATGACGGCTTCCTTGCCGCGCACCTTGTTCTTCTCCACATCCAGCTTTGCGCCCATCCACTCCATGTCCTTCATGACGGATTCGCGCAGTTCCGGGCCGTTTTCGCCGATGCCCGCCGTGAACACGATAATGTCCACGCCGCCCATCGCCGCCGCGTAGGAGCCGATGTACTTCTTGATGCCGTAGTGCAGCATGTCACGCGCCAGCGCCGCGCGGTCGTTGCCCTCATCCGCCGCCTTGTCGATGTCGCGCATGTCGGAGGACAGACCGGAAATGCCCATCAGGCCGGACTGCTTGTTCATCATCGTCAGCACTTCGTTGACGGTCATGTGGTCATTGTTGGCGATGAACTGCACCACCGCCGGATCGCAGGAGCCAGAACGCGTGCCCATGACAACGCCTTCCAGAGGGGTCAGACCCATGGACGTGTCAACGCACTTGCCATCCACCACCGCGGACATGGAAGAACCGTTGCCCAGATGGCAGATGATAATCTTCTTGCCGATGGGGCTCACGCCGAGGAACTCGCACACGCGCTTGCTCACATAGCGGTGGGACGTGCCGTGGAAGCCGTAGCGGCGGACGCCCATTTCCTTATAATAGCGGTACGGAACGCCATACATGAACGCCTTCGGGGGCATGGTCTGATGGAACGCGGTGTCGAACACGGCCACCTGCGGCGTGTGCGGCATGACTTCCTCGCACGCCTCAATGCCCATCAGGTTCGCCGGATTGTGCAGCGGGCCCAGCGGGATGAACTTGCGGATGGCAGCCTTCACTTCGTCGGTGATGATGCAGCTGGCGGTGAACTCCTCGCCGCCGTGCAGCACGCGGTGACCCACCGCGCCGATTTCATCCACGGACTTGAGCACGCCCTTTTCCGGGTCAAGCAGCGCGCGCAGCATCAGCTTCGTCGCCACGACGTGGTCCGGAATCGGCTCGTAGAGGTCGATGACCTTCGACATGTCAGGGGTCTTCTGGTTCAGGTGGGAGCCTTCAATCGCGATGCGCTCCACCTGCCCCTTGACGATCATTTGCTCGTTGTCCATGTCCACCAGCTGGTACTTCAGGGAGGAAGAACCCGCGTTGACAATCAGAACCTTCATGGATGGTTACACTCCTTTTATTTCTATCAACCAGATGTTTCGTTAATCTTCTTCGGGGGATTTTACCGTCGCGCCCGTTTCGACCGCCCAGTTCCATGCTGGGCAGCCCTCCGGCGTCACAATGACGTTGCGCTTGTAGGAAATGATGCCGGTGCGCCCTTCCAGCCCGTCCATCACGCCGATGTCCGTCACGCTTGCCGGAATGACGATTTCCGTCAGGTTCGGACACATCGCGAACGCCATTGCGCCGATTGTTTCGACGCCTTCGGGCAGAACGATGCGCTCGACGTCGTAATCGTAATGGAACGCGAACGGGTCAACGATTTTGACGCCCTCCGGGAGGATGATTTCTTCCGCCGGCGAAATGTCGGAGAAGCAGTGCAGCAATCTCGTGCCGTCCGCCGTCATCAGCAGACCGTTCGTCTCGTCGAGTTTGAACGCTGCATTGTCCTCCGCAAGGGTCAGCGACTGCAAGCCATACAGCCCGATGAAGTTCAGCTGCTCGATTTCGGTCAAACTGCTCGGCAGCGTCAAGTGCGTCAGGTAGTAATTATACTGCAGGGCGCTTCCGCTGATTTTCTTCAGCCCTTGCGGCAGGTCGAAATCCATCAGGCGGAAACAGCTTTCCAGCGAAGCGGGCGGCAGTTCCGCCAATTCGTCAGGCAGCGTCAAACTACCCAGATAGTTGTCGCCGGAAAAGCACGCCGCGCCGATTTCCGTCACACTGTCCGGCACGACAACCGTCGTCACCGTCTTCTCGTAGAACGCCCGATGCCCCAGCGCCGTCACGGGCAAGCCGTCGATGGTGTCCGGAATCAGCACATGCTCACTTGTGCCGATGTAGTCGGTGATGGTGACCTCGCCGCCGTCCGCCGTGTACGCAAAATCCGACGCGGGATTGACCTGCTCCCCCTTCCGGTGGAACACACACAGCGACTGCGCGACGGCAATCATCTGCTGCACCAGCGCGTCGTCATCGTTCGGGAAGAGGAAGAAGTACAGGTCGCCCGAATCCCCAATCCAGAGGATATCGAAGCCCTGCCCGTTCATCTCCACCAGCACGGCGGGCATGTCGTTGATGGTCATTTCCTGCAGGCGGGTGCTCTGCGGCGTGGTCAGCCCCAGCATCAGCGCCGTTCCCTCAACAATGAACGACTGGATGCCCAGCGCGTCGCTCGCGTCGGTCGCCTCCCAGTCGGCGGGCAGCTTCATCGCCATCACCATTTGGTTCTGGTCGGTCAGGAGGGAGGTCATCGGCGGCACGTCCGCAGCATCCGACGTCTGGTAGCCCCATTCGTTCGGAATCTCGAAAATGGCATTCTCGCCCAGCGGGACGGCGTACAGGTCAATGTAGGGCAGCAGGTACTCTTCGCTCTGTGATTCCTCCGCAAAAGCGCAGGACAGCAGCACAATCGCCGCTAAAATCAGGGAAATCAGCCGTTTTTTCATGCAGGGTTCTCCTCCTTAGCGCGTCTTTTGTGACGCTTCTGTGAACATTATAACGTTCCAGCAGAGGAAAACCCTGCATGAAATTTGGCATTACTTAACGATTTCGCCCATCTGCGCACGGCCGCAGCCAGCCGCGTTGGACTCGTCGGTGTCAATATGCATCGCCAGCGCGTACTTGTCGCTCACGCGGACAACCACGTCGCCGAACACGAGGGAGCGGCCGTCGGTATCCACCTTCACGGACACAACGTCCTTGTCCTTCACGCCGTATTCCTCAGCGTCCGCGGGGGTCATGTGGATGTGGCGCTTGGCGGCGATCACGCCCTCGGTCAGTTCCACTTCGCCCGCCGGGCCAACCAGCTTGCAGACGCCCGAACCCGCGATGTCGCCGGATTCACGCACAGGCGCGGTCACACCGATGGAACGCGCATCCGTCAGGGACAGCTCCACCTGCGTCGCGCTGCGAACCGGGCCGAGGATGCTCACGCCGGTCAGGGTCTTCTTCGGGCCGACAACGTCCACGCGCTCCGCGCTGGCATACTGACCGGGCTGGGACAGCATCTTCTTGACGGTCAGCTCATAGCCCTTGCCGAACAGGGTTTCCAGATCCTGCTGGGTGACATGAACGTGACGGGCGGAGGTTTCCACGATGAACTGCTTCATATGAATTACTTCCTTTTCATGGTCTTGTTTGGGGATGAACCCAATTTATTATACCATCTTTCGGCGGTTCTGTAAAGGCAAAAACGGCGGCAAAATTGCATCATTCCACGTCATTTCGCGCGTTCGCTTGACGTTTCTGTTCTTTTTGTTATAATAGGAACGCACCTTTTCATTGCTTATTGCTCATTAAAGGAGTTTTTCCATGCGCATTGTCGGCGTGATTGCCGAGTACAACCCCTTCCATTCGGGGCACGCGCACCAACTGCGTCAGGCGCGGGAAGCCGCTCACGCGGATGCGGTCGTCGCCGTCATGTCCGGCTGCTTCGTGCAGCGCGGCGACGCGGCGATTGTCTCCCCCGCCATCCGCGCAAAAATGGCGCTGCAAAACGGCGCGGATGC
>ENA-OROL01002748-OROL01002748.1-human-gut-metagenome-genome-assembly--contig:-NODE-2748-length-11853-cov-3.724021_pt1 | contig 11853 bp, 9 predicted proteins | sample MGYA00242128_ERZ509048 | MGnify/ENA primary metagenome ERZ509048 (study PRJEB26280, sample SAMEA2338750) | human gut metagenome | biome: human gut; feature: human-associated habitat; material: faeces...
CATGCAATAAATTCTTTCTGGATTGTATCATTTAAATTTTCTTTCCTTTGAATATTCATCTATGGTGTTTCATTTAAAACAGCCTCTATCAGGCTCTTTGCCTGTGCGACATCACTATCATTTGGAATCATAACATAGCATGTTGTTCCTGGCATAGAATATGTCGTTGTATGCTTTCCTGTTCCTGTTACTGTATAACTGTCAATTGTCCACGTAACATCATTAGATAACTTATATTTAACCAAATCGTATATCACATTAGATGGAATATCTGTCATAACACAATCAGCAACTTCATCTAATATTTCTCCATATTTTGCTAATATACTTGGAGATGTCATTTTATTTATAACTGCTTTTATCACTTCCATCTGATTAATACCCCGCTGAACATCCCCAGCAGCAAAGGCATGTCTCTCACGTGCAAATGCTAATGCTTCTAGTCCCGAAACATGATTGTATCCTACTGTATAATGTTTTATCGGATCAACAGTAAAATCATATTCCGAGTATACATCAATTCCTCCAAGCGTATCTATTATCGCCTCAAACCCACTAAAATTCATACGCACATAATAATCAATATTTATTCCGTATAAATTTTCTATTGCTGCCTCTGAACTTTCTACCCCATATAATCCAGCATGTGTCAATTTATCATTTGCCCCTTGATTTGGCAGATACACATAATAATCTCTCGGTGTATTAACAAGCTGGATATGTCCCGTTTTCATATTGACAATCGCAAGAATATTTACATCGCTTCGGCTTCTCGCATTCACAGCCCCCCACATATCAATTCCACTAATATATATTACAAAAGTATCTTCATCTGATGACAGAAAATATTTTTCTTCTGTACTGTCCACATCAGTAACATCTCCACGTACTTCAACCTGAATTTCTGCAGAATATGTATATAATTCCCTTATTCTATCTGAGAAATCTTCATATCCATCCTGATCAGATATGATATCAACATATGCACTATTCATAATAATTGCTCTTTCTGTTCCATTTAGTAATGCATCTGCCATAAACAAAATATTATTATATGCTTTATATTGAACTTCTGTTGCCACAGTACCATCAATTACTGACATAACCTGATCTGCTGCATTATCCGATTCTAAATATCCAACAGATGCCCCCTCTATATCTCTAAGTTCATTTGCATTATCATCTGAGCTGACAAATACCGACATCTGAACCACTTCAAGTCTTGAATCCTTTGCTACATTATTTAATGTCATGTCTAATTTTCCTATTGCAATTAATCCATAAAGAAGACCTATTGTTATCAAAACAGATATTATTGCAAAAATAATTGCAGGAATGCTCTTTTTAGTCAAAAAAAAAGTTCCAATATTTAATATCAGAATTATAATTGTATATAATATCAAATATATTATTGGAACTACACCCATTGTAAATAATTTCACACCTAAAGCTACTGCTATGATTATTTGAAACGCAATCAGAATATAATCTATTTTTTTTATTATGCTTTGTTTTTTCTTATTTTTCTCTAACATTTCTCCACTCCACCAAAACTAGCTTCAATTCTTATTTCTATTAAACTTATTTAATAATACACTTACACTTATCTTATGTCAATTACACAAACTGCCATATTTCTACATTTGTTTCTTCCATATTTATGCATTTTTATAAATTTTATTAGTTAGTTTTACTTATTTTCCATATGATTTTCTTATCCATTTATTTTTCATAGTTTCTCGCCAAAGTTCGTTTAAATTTTCATTTGTATTCACGTTTTAAACACCATTTATAATACACATGTCATTTGATTATGTCAACAGAAGAAACTTACAGTTTTCTGACATATCTTACTTGTTTTTTGTTCAATATCACATTTAAAACGTATCTCGCACATACCTTTTAAACTCACTATTAAATTACGTTTCCATTGTGTTTTATTTCTACGTTTTTTTCGCAAGAATATGATACAGAGAATCACACACAATAAGAAACAAATGAGAAAGGGGAGTTTTTATGAACCGAAAAAGAGAAGCGTATGACCGTTTAGCCGTTGGCGACCGCATTCGAAAAAAAAGAGTCCAGTTAGGATTTTCACAGGACGAAGTTGCAGAGAGAATAGACCGTGCACCGAAATACTGTTCAGATATCGAGCGTGGCACCTGTGGAATGTCCACAGAAACAATGCTTGCGATTTCTGAGTGTCTCGACATGAGCCTTGATTATATGATGTTCGGGGAACAGACAGACGAAGAGGCAAGACGGCAGGAAAATGATGAACTTGCAGTGATCCATATTCTCTCAGGCTGTTCAAAGCAACAGCGTGATTATGCGATCCGGCTTTTGAAATTATATATTGCATCTATGCAGATTTCGTAGAATCCGTTATAATGAACCATGCGCCTGGTAATTCCGGGCAGATTTTATGGATCATTGCAACATGCAAAAATTCATCTGTAGTTTCGCAATTATCCAAATTTTTCAGAATAAGAGGTACTCAAAATGGCTCTTGATGGATTTGTGATTTCCAATATCGTATATGAATTAAACCAGACAATTTTAAATGCCAAGATCAGCAAGATCGCACAGCCGGAAAACGACGAACTGCTCTTCACCTGCAAAGGAAGCAACGGGCAGTTCCGTCTTGCCATGTCCGCAAGCGCATCCCTGCCATTTCTATATCTGACCGGTCAGAATAAGCCAAGCCCTATGACTGCGCCAAACTTCTGCATGGTGCTGCGCAAGCATATTGCCAATGGCAGGATCGTAAAGATTTACCAGCCGCATATGGAGCGTATCATTCACTTTGATATTGAACATCTGGATGAAATGGGCGATCTCTGCCGGAAAACCCTGATCGTAGAGCTGATGGGAAAACACAGCAATATCATTTTCTGTAACAGTGACGGAAAAATTATTGACAGTATCAAACATATCTCATCGATGATGAGCTCACTGCGTGAAGTGCTCCCGGGACGCGACTACTGCATCCCTGCCACACAGGACGACCGCCTGAATCCGCTGGAAGTCACGGAAGAAGCCTTTCTGGACATGGCTATGAAGAAACCGGTCTCCATTGCAAAGGCTCTCTACTCTTCTTTTACAGGCTTAAGTCCCCTGCTTGCCTCCGAAATCTGCCACCGCAGTTCCATTGACGGAGATATGCCGGTCGACTCGCTGGATGATGATGGCAAAAAGCATTTATTTAACAATCTCACATGGATTGCAGATGATGTAAAAAATCATACCTACAGACCGAACATTATTTTTAAGGGAAAAGAACCGATTGATTTTTCCTGCATTGAACTCACACAATTTTCGGACTATGAAGCAAAAAATTTTGATTCCATCTCGCAGGTTCTGGAGGAATATTATGCTTCCAGAAATGTGTATACCAGAATCCGGCAGAAATCCGTTGATCTGAGAAAAATCGTCTCCACTGCTTTAGACCGTAACCGCAAGAAATACCAATTGCAGGAAAAACAGCTGAAAGACACGGAAAAACGTGATAAATACAAAGTATACGGCGAGCTGATCCACACTTACGGCTACGGTTTAGAGGAAGGTGCAAAAAAGTTAGAGGCACTGAACTATTACACCAACGAGATGATCACCATTCCGCTCGACTCACAGTTAGATGCCAAGGGAAACGCACAGAAATATTTTGACAGATATAACAAATTAAAACGTACTTATGAGGCGCTCACCAAACTGACAGAGGAGACAAAAACAGAGATTGAACATCTCGAAAGTATCTCTACAGCTTTAGACATTGCCCTGACAGAAGACGATCTCGTACAGATCAAAGAGGAACTGATCGAATTTGGCTATATCAAGCGTAAAAAGACGGACAAAAAAGCCAAAATCAAAAGCAGACCGTTCCACTACCGCTCCACCGACGGCTATGATATTTATGTTGGAAAAAATAATTACCAGAACGATGAACTCACTTTCAAGTTTGCAACCGGAAACGACTGGTGGTTCCATGCAAAAGGAATGCCTGGTTCCCACGTCATCGTAAAATCCAACAATGAAGAATTGCCGGACCGCGTTTTCGAGGAAGCCGGAATGCTTGCCGGATATTTCTCCAAAGGACGTGAAGATGAAAAAGTGGAGATTGATTATCTACAGAAAAAAAATGTCAAGAAACCAAACGGGGCCGCGCCGGGATTTGTCGTGTACTACACAAACTACTCCCTGACCATCCATCCGGATATTTCAGGGCTGACGCTGGTTTCGGATTAAAAAATCGCAGGGGTACAACCCCTACGATTTTTTTATTTCCAGAATACCTTTCCTCCGAAATCTTCTGCCATTTTGATACATCCTTTATAAGATGCCAGATCATGATACTCATTCGGATCATGCGCGTCTACACCTACAATAAAATCATTTCCATTTTCCACGCCAAGTTTTACAAGCCTGCGATCTGGATAATTGCACAACTCCCGGAAACCATTCACATTAATTTCAATTGGAATCTGCTCATCTTTTAATCTGTCTGCAAGCTTTTTCATGTACTTTGTATACAATGCTTCATCTCCGGTGAAGTTTACGATATCCGGGTGTGCCACCATATTAAAATATCCGGTATCCAGTGCATTTGTCAGCAGATCTACATAGCTTTTCAGATGCATTTCATCCGTCCAGTTTTTCCTTACACTGATAAAACTTTCATTTTCATAGAAAAAATGCTGTGCCAAAAGCAGATAATCCATTGGATACTGTCTGATTTCTTCAATTGTCGGCTCAAAAATCCCCGGAAAATATTCCATTTCCAGTGCGAGGAAAATCGTGATATCCTCCCGATATTCTTTTTTCAATGCCTCAATGGTTTTTACGTAGTCCTCCAACTGGGACATTGTCATGCGGATTCTTGAGACATATCCATTTTTGAATAAATAAGGGGAATGGTCGGAAAAGCCGATCACCTCAAAGCCTTCCTTAATTGCCTCCTCGACATATTCCCGCTCTTCTCCCACTGCATGCTGACAGCGCACTGTGTGCGAATGAAAATTGCATTTTCTGTCTTTATAATTATTGATGTCAAAATCAAAATAACGTTTCATTGTACTTTACTTCCTCCTAGACTCATAATAAGCAACATGTGCCTCTTTGTAAATATTTTTTGTAAATGTTTAGCCATTTCAAAGAAATAATTGGCATTATTGCAAAAAACTGCATGTGTATTCCCCACAAAAAATCACATACTATCACTGAACAGACAAAAAGAATTTTTTGAATGTTCTTAAAAATATACCAGAGCAGAAAAAAATACCCAAAACAGAAAAACAAAGGAGGACAACTATGTCAAATCGTTCATCTAACAGAGCAGCCGTTCCAGAAGCAAAGAGTGCCTTAGACCGTTTCAAATATGAGGTGGCAGGCGAGATCGGTGTACCATTAAAAGATGGTTACAACGGAGACTTAACTTCCAGACAGAATGGTTCTGTCGGCGGCTATATGGTTAAGAAAATGATTGAAGCACAGGAACAGCAGATGTCAGGGAAATAAAATTTCCCTGAACAAGAAAAGAACCTTGGATTGATATGATCCAGGGTTCTTTCTACATGTTGTATGAAGTTTTTACTGCTTCATTTGTTATAAATTTAATTTATTTCTCTGGTCTGCCAAAAACAGTTCCAGATAATCTTTCAGGTTTTTATGATCCTCGCTGGAAAGTTCCGGGTCTTTTCCTAAAATATCCGCAACTTCCTCGCTTGCGCGCTGCATAATATAGGCATCCTGATAGATATCCGCAAGCGCAAACTGCATTTCACCGGACTGCCGGATGCCAAAGAAATCCCCGGGGCCGCGCAGTTTCAGATCCTCACTTGCAATCTTAAAGCCATCGTTGGATTGATTCAAAATATCCAGACGTTTCTGTGACTCCTTGGAGTTGCTGCAATTGACCATAATGCAGTATGACTGCGCATCCCCTCGTCCGACACGCCCCCGAAGCTGGTGAAGCTGTGCAAGGCCAAAATGTTCCGCATTTTCTATCATCATAACCGTCGCATTTGGAACATTCACCCCGACTTCTACAACCGTAGTCGATACAAGCACCTGTATCTCATTTGCTGCAAACCGTTCCATAACGTCATTTTTCTGCGCAGGTTTCATCTGTCCATGCAAAAGTCCGATTTCAATCGTATCCGGCAGTTCCTCTTTCAAACGCTTCGCATAGTCTGTGACATTCTCTGCCTCCATATTCTCGCTCTCTTCCACCAACGGACAGATCACATACGCCTGATGACCGGCAGCCACCTCTTTTTCGATAAACTGATACGCCTTCGGGCGGTATCTGGTGTCCACCACACAGTTTTTGATCGGCAGACGTTTTGCAGGTACTTCATCCACCACGGAAATGTCCAGATCACCATATAAAATAATGGCAAGCGTCCGTGGAATCGGTGTCGCACTCATGACAAGAATATGCGGCTTTGTTCCTTTTTCTGAAAATATTTCACGCTGTTTTACGCCAAACCGGTGCTGCTCGTCTGTGATCACAAGCGCAAGGTTCTGATAAATCACCTTTTCCTGTATCAGCGCATGTGTTCCGATGATCAGCGCATCCGGATGATCCAAAATCTCCTGATATGCCAGCTTTTTCTGTTTTGCAGTCATGGAACCCGTGATAAGAATCACAGGAAAATCCAGTCCAAATATCTCACACATGCTCAGAAATGATTCGTAATGCTGTCTTGCAAGCACCTCCGTCGGTGCCATAATCGCAGACTGACAGCCGTTGTGCGCAGTGTCCGCCATCGCTAAAAACGCAATGATCGTCTTTCCGGAACCGACATCTCCCTGAATCAGACGCTGCATGACGTAGTCGCTCCGCATGTCCGCCCGGACCTCTGACAATGCCCGCAATTGGGCATTTGTAAGCTTATACGGCAATTTTTCGATCAACTGCTCCACAAAATCATCCGACTGGAAAGAAAACTGATTTTTCTCTTTTTCCTTTTTTTCTTTCTGATATTGCAGGTTTAAGATAAATAAAAAGAGTTCGTCAAACACAAGCCGTTTTCTTGCCTCGATCAACGTCTCCATATCATCCGGGAAATGAATCTGTTTGATCGCATAATTATACTCACAGAGCTGATGCTTTTCCCGCAGTTCTGTCGGCAGATAATCCCGGAATAAATGTTCTTCCTCCAAAACAGACCGCTCTGCTTTCAGCATAAGCTGATTTGATAATCCTTTCGGCAAAGTGTAAACCGGAAGCAGCAAATGTTCCATCGCCTCATATTTTTCCGGCGTATAAATTGCCGGCTGCTCCATGACAAACCTTCCGTTTTTGTGCTGTACCTTGCCGTAAAACACATAAGTTCCGCCCGGATGAAGGCTGTTTTTAATGTATGGTAGACGAAACCACACCAGTTCCAGACGTTTTCCCATGCCAGTGATCGAAGTTACCGTGATCTGCATGCTGCGCACTCTCTTCACAACCGGAGTCTGCCGTATCTGTCCTATCACTGCCGCAGTCTCTCCCTCCACCACTTCGTCAGGATGTCTGATCTCCGGGAACTGCACATAAGTTCTTGGAAAATAGGAGATCAGATCCCGGATCGTCTCAATATTTATTTTTAGAAAAAGACCGGCTGTTTTATCGCCGATCCCTTTCACTTCTTTTATGGATGAATTTAATCTCATACTTTTATTCTACGGAAATTACATAATAGTAAATTGGCTGTCCACCGTAATGCACTTCCACTTCCACATCCGGATATTCCTCTTCCACTTTTTCTGCGATCTCGTTGGCAGAATCTTCGTTCATTTCCTCGCCATAGTAGATACTTAAAATTGCAGAATCTTCATCGATCATTTCACCGATCATCTCAAGAACCGTTTTCTCCATGTCTGTGCCAACGGAAAGGATTCCCTTGTCACCGATTCCCATGTAGTCATCCTGTTTGATCTCTTTGTCATCGATCACAGTATCACGGACTGCGTAAGTCACCTGACCGGTCTTGACCAGCTGGATTTCCTCACCCATGCGCTCCGCATTGTCTTCCGGTGTGCTGTCCGGAATATAATTGACAAGTGCTGTAATACCCTGTGGAATCGTCTTGGTAGGAATTACAATAATGTTCTTATCCTCTGTCAGGGAAGCTGCCTGATTTGCTGCCATAATAATATTTTTATTATTCGGAAGAATGTAAATCGTCTCCGCATTTACTTCTTCGATCGCACGCAGCATATCTTCGGTACTCGGGTTCATGGTCTGACCGCCTTCAACGATGTGATCCACGCCCAGATCGCTGAAGATGCCCGAGAAACCCTCGCCCAGCGAAACGGCAACCATGCCGTATTCCTTGAGCGGCTGCTCGGCCTTCTCGGCCTCCTCCTGCCGCTTCTTCTCCTCGGCGGCCTTCTGCGCGGCTTCGGCCTTCTGGAGGCGCTCACGGCGCTCCTCGGCCATGTTGTCGATCTTGAGGTTCACCAGCTCGCCCAATTCGCAGGCATATTGAATCGCCTTGCCGGGGTCGTTGGTGTGGACATGAACCTTGATGATTTCATCGTCGTCCACCAGCACCAGGCTGTCGCCCAGCTGGCTCAGGAAGGCGCGAAGCTCCTCGGGATCCTTGTCGTTCTCCCGGCTGACGATGAACTCGGTGCAGTAGGTAAAGGTAATATCTTCATCCTTAATATCGCTAAAGGTCGCGCCGCTCTTTGCTTCCGGCTCCGGCTCTGCGATTTTGCGCTGCTTGTGAATGCCGTTGTATGCGTCGCTCATGCCTTCCAGCACTGCCAGAAAACCAAAGCCGCCGGCATCGACAACGCCCGCCTTTTCCAGCACCGGATTCTGGTGCGTGGTCTCAGCCAGCGCTTCGTGGCCCTTTTCCAGCGCAGCACGCAGCACATCTCCGCAGCCTGCATCCGGATTGGACTGGCACAGCTCAACCACGTGCTGTGCTGCCACGCGGGACACGGTCAAAATCGTGCCCTCTGCCGGCTTCATGACTGCCTTGTATGCGGCCTGCACGCCTTCCTGCAGCGCAAGTGCCAAATCCTGACCATTGGCTTCCTTGCAGGTTTTGAGCTGCTTGGACATGCCGCGGAACAGCAGGGACAGAATGACGCCGGAGTTTCCGCGCGCACCGCGCAGCAGAGCCGAAGCGGTCATCTTGCTTGCAGTTGCTAAATCAATGTCCTTGTCCAGCTGCTTGGACATCTCGTTCTTTGCGGATGCCATCGTCAGCGACATATTGGTGCCGGTATCACCGTCCGGCACCGGAAAAACGTTCAGTTCGTTTGCTTCGTCTTTTTTCTCTTCAATGGACAGCGCGCCCTCGATGACCATGGCACAGAACAACTGTCCGTCTATCAGTTTTGACAATTCGTTTTGCCTCCTTATTTAGTCCGCACGGATTGCGTCCACGTAAATGTCGACATTCTTTACGTCAACGCCAGTCATTTTCTCTACATTGTAGCGGACTTCGCTAATAATCGAACGGCAGATGGTCGCAATGTTGACGCCATGTTCCACAGCAAGATGCAGGTCAATGTTTACGCCGCCGTCCTCTGCCTCTGTGATGCGCACGCCGCGTGACATGTTCTCCCGGCGCAGCAGGTGAGCAATACCGTCCGAAACAGAACGAATGGTCATTCCCTTGACGCCGAAGCAGCTCATTGCTGCGTAACCAGCTATATCAGCCAGAACTTCTGGCGCGATGTTGATAAATCCGAGATCGGCTTTGATCGTCATCACTATTCCTCCTCTAACCAATCTAATGTAAGGTCTCCATTTTTGCAGATTCCTGTTTTCTTGCAAAATTATTCAATCTTATTTTATATTATTTTTACGTCCGGGACAAGAGGATTTTGCAATTGTCCCTGCAATATTACGGACTATCCATCACTTTTCAATGGAACGTTCAAAAACTTTTGTACGTATGGCAAAAAACCAAACATCCGTTTGCTTTTTATCTTGCTCTTAGGTACAATAGAAATAGAAAATACATGAAGGGAAGATTTGCTTATGCGTCCGATTTCTGAAAAACAGAAACAGATCCTGCAATTCATTCAAGAATATACTGCGTCCGAAGGATACCCGCCAGCCGTGCGGGAAATTGCGGCAGCTGTGGGGCTGCGCTCTCCCTCCTCTGTTCATGCGCACGTCAAGCATTTGCGCGAACTAGGCTATCTGGAGCAGTGCGCCGGAAAAACGCGAACCGTCAAAATAACCGGCCAGACCGGAACGACGGCTGTTCCCCTGCTCGGCCGTGTGGCCGCCGGACAGCCAATATTGGCGGTCGAGGAACAGCAAGCGATGCTGTACATTGATTTGCACGGAAAATCCGGTTCGTATTTCGCCCTGCACGTTCGCGGCGATTCCATGGTAAACGCGGGCATTCTCAGCGGCGACACAATCATCGTGCGCAAGCAATCCTACGCCCAGCAAGGACAGATTGTCGTTGCTCTCATCGAAGAGGAAGCGACGTGCAAGCGATTGGAGAAACAAGACGGTCACATCTGGCTGATGCCGGAAAATGAAGCCTATGCGCCGATTCCCGGTGATGACGCACGCATTCTCGGCGTGGTTGTCAAAGTCGTGCGGGATTACGACGTATGAAGCTGACGGATGACGTTCGGTTTGTGCGAGGCATCGGCCCAAAAAAGGCGGAACTGCTGCACAAGCTCGGCATTGACACGCTGGCTGATGCCGTCCAGTGCTATCCGCGCGGATATGAGGACCGCACCGCTGTTGTACCGATTTTTGAACTGCTGGACGGAGAAAAATTCTGTGTCCATGCGATTGTCGGTGCGCAGCCGAAAACAGCACATATCCGAAAGGGCATGGACGTCACAAACTGCCGCGTGTATGACGAGACCGGCTTGCTATCCCTGCGTTTTTTTAATAACAAATACGCAGCGTCTGTACTGGAAGTCGGAAAGGAATATGCATTTTACGGAAAAGTACAGGCGGAAGGCAGACAATTCGTCATGATCGCGCCGGAATTTGAGCCTGTGCAAGCAAAAGAAAAAACCGGACGCATTTTACCGCTGTATCCGCTAACGGCAGGCCTACATCAAACGGATTTTTATAAAATCACAGATGCGGCTTTGGCTGCTTTGCCGGAAAACTATCCGGACTTTCTTCCGGAGGCAATTCGAAAGCAGCAGCAGTTCCCTCCACTGGGGCAAGCCCTGCACAGCATGCACCGCCCGCAAACCCTCGAACAGGCACAGCAGGCGCGCAAGCGCATGGCATTTGAAGAATTGTTTCTGCTTGCCTGCGGCATGAAGTTTTTGCGTGCCGGCCGAGCCGACAAAAAAGGGGCACATCTGCGCGATTTAAGCCTACGGGAATTTTACCGTGTTCTGCCGTTCTCTCTGACCGGTGCACAGCAGCGAGCCATTGAAGCGTGCACGATGGATATTGCAGAGGGAAAGCCGCTCAGCCGCTTGATACAGGGCGACGTCGGCTCTGGCAAGACCATGGTAGCTGCTGCCCTGTGTTATCTGGCTGCAAAAAACGGCAAGCAGGCCGTGATGATGGCGCCGACGGAGCTGCTCGCCCGCCAGCACATGGAAACTTTGCAGCCAATTCTGCACAAGCTGGGTATTTCCTGCGGCTTATTGGTCAGCGCGATGCGCGCCAAGGAAAAACGAGAAATTATAGATGAGATTTCTTCCGGCAAACTATCCGTGATTATCGGCACGCACGCCGTCCTCAGTGAACACGTGCAGTTTTGTGATTTGGCACTCGCGGTTGTCGATGAGCAGCACCGGTTTGGCGTTGGTCAGAGGGAACTTTTAAGTGAAAAGGGACATACACCTCATGTTCTGGTCATGAGTGCAACACCGATCCCCCGTACACTGGCTATCATATTGTATGGGGAT
>ENA-OROL01002751-OROL01002751.1-human-gut-metagenome-genome-assembly--contig:-NODE-2751-length-11850-cov-4.489699_pt1 | contig 11850 bp, 9 predicted proteins | sample MGYA00242128_ERZ509048 | MGnify/ENA primary metagenome ERZ509048 (study PRJEB26280, sample SAMEA2338750) | human gut metagenome | biome: human gut; feature: human-associated habitat; material: faeces...
GAAAAATTTGACCGTTTTCATAGGTAACTGCAATTTTCATAATGGAATCTCCTTTGCAATTTTTGTTGGATTTTTCTGTGTTGGCTCTCTGCATCCGGCAGCAGCGGCCGCAGTGGGCTGCCTCCTGTCCTCCGCAGATGCGGTAGTTTCCCCCGGTGATGTGCAGCGGTTTCCCGTGGACAAGACACGCTGCGATCTTGCGCCGTGCGCTTTCGTAAATCTCCTGCACGGTAGAGCGGGAAATGTCCATTTGAGCGGCACACTGCTCGTGGGTTTGCTGCTCCAAGTCAACCAGCCGAATGACCTCGTACTCGTCCAGCGTCAGCAGGATCGGCTCGACATCCTTGCCCCCGTTGGGGCAGAATTTATCGACTTGTGGTACATCACAAATCCGACGGCACCGTGGCGGTCTTGGCATGGACGCCTTCCTCCTTCTGTTCTCGGTATATACCGATTATACAACATGATTAGAGAATTGTCAATAAGAAGTGAGCGTTTTACCACCATGGAATTTGAATGTCATCCGTCCGTCGGCGTGGACGGTCACTGTATCAATTGTGGTCAACCAGAGCTTTTCGTCAAACTCGGTAATGGTATCTAATTCCTGCACCTCAAACATAAACGCTCCGATGGCTTCTGCCTGGGCTTCCCGTGCAGCCTTTGTGGCGCGGAGCTGCTCAAGCTGTGCCTTGGCTTTTTCGTACCGCTCCACAAACCCATTGTACCGTGCGGCGTATTCTTCCTGGTTCTGTGCCGTCTGTGAATTTTCCGCAATGCAGCGTTTTGTCAGTTCGGTCACAACCTCGATCTCCTCAAGCAGACTTTCGATTTCTGTATCAATGCCTGTACAGTCTGTCAGCGTGGTTTGCATCAGACGGCAGTCCTCAAGGATGTTGTCCTTGCTGTCGATAATGGCGTTGATAGCAGCAACAAACCGTGCTTTGATGGTTTCCTCGTCCAGATGCGGCGTTTCGCATTTGTGCTCACCCTTAAATTTGCCGTTGCATTGCCAGATGACCCTGCGGTATTTTGAGGTTGAGTTCCAGACTTTTGAGCCAAAGTAGGAACCGCAGTCCCCGCAGACGATGCGGGAGGAGAAAATGCTCTTTCCGCTGTACTGGCGGCTGATCTGCTTGCGCCGAGCAAGTACCATCTGAACTTTGTCGAACTCTTCCGGCGTAATGATTGGCTCATGGCTGTGTTCCACATAATACTGCGGCACCTCGCCCTCGTTGACCTTCCTCTTTTTCGTGAGGAAATCGACTGTAAAGCATTTTTGCAGGAGTGCAGCGCCCTTGTACTTCTCATTTTGGAGGATGCTTTCCACTGTACTGGTCTGCCAGCGTTGTTTTCCCGATGGAGTCGGAATTCCATCCTCTGTCAGCTCCTTTGCAATAGCTCCCGGCGTCAGCCCCTCCATGAATCGAGTATAGATTCGGCGGACAATGACCGCCTCCTCCGGTACAACTTCTGGAAAGCCGTCCGCTCCTTTGCGGTAACCGAGGAACTGCTTATATGGCAGGTTGACCTTCCCGTCGGCGAAGCGTTTTCTCTGCCCCCAGGTTACATTCTCCGAAATGGAGCGGCTTTCTTCCTGCGCCAAGCTCGACATGATGGTGAGCAGCAGTTCACCCTTGCCGTCGAAGGTGTAAATGTTCTCCTTTTCAAAGTAGACCTGGACGCCTTTCTCTTTGAGTTTGCGGATGGTGACGAGGCTATCCACGGTGTTTCGAGCGAATCGGCTGACGGACTTTGTAACGATGAGGTCGATTTTTCCCGCCAAGGCATCCTCGATCATCTCATTGAAACCCGCACGGTGCTTGGTATTCGTGCCGGAAATCCCCTCATCTGTATAGACCTTTACGAATGTCCATTCCTGGTTTCTCTGAATGTACTGCGTGTAGTAGTCGATTTGAGCTTCGTAGCTGGTGAACTGCTCATCGCTGTCCGTGGAAACACGGGCGTAAGCAGCAACTCGCAGTTTGTAAAGCGGCGTGTCAGTTAGGTGGGTCATGGGGTTGATGGACGGTGGTATCACCGTAACCGTCCGAACCGCAGTGTTCATGATTTTTGCCTCCTTCTTGCCAGTGACTGCTGTCGTGCCTTTTCTTTCATTTCCGGCGTCCAGCTTTCAGCTCGTGAACGGTCTGTCCAGGTGCGTGTGACCGCAGTGCCGTCTGAAAGGTGAAAGTGCAGGGTGTTGCCGTCATCGGCAATGATTTTTTTGACGCTGAAAGGGTCATCCGTGACCTGTCGCACCAGCTCGTCAAGGGTGGCCTCCGGTATCTGCTTGGAAGCGCAGTGCTTTTTCCCTTTGGTGTTGAGCGTGGCACAGATCCAAACCACCTGTGCTGCCGTTGTTTTCCTGCGGAAGTTCTTCCCGCATTTTGCACACTGAATGCGACCAGTGTAAAAGAAAGACGGCTGTGCGGGCGGCTTCGATTTGTGCTGCTCAGCTCGCCGTTCAATTTCTGTCTGCACTGCCTTCCACTCTTCCAAAGGGATAATGGCTTCATGGGTTCTTTCCGCATGGTACATTGTTTTCTGCCCGTTGTTGGGAACCGTTTTCTTCGTGATGTAGCTTTCGCAGAAAAATCGCTGAAGGAGCAGATTGCCCGTGTAGGCATAGTTCCGCAGAATCTTTGCAATCGTCTGCGGATGCCATTCTTCACCGTATCTGGTGGGTTGAATGCCCTCGTCATTCAGCTTTGCAGCGATGCGGTTTCGACCCATGCCGTCGAGAAATTCTCGATAAATGCGGCGAACCAGCTCCGCCTCCTCCGGAATGATGTAGTATTTGCCATCCTGCATTCGGTATCCGAGCATTCGCCCGTTCCAGGGGATTCCTGCTTCAAAGTTCCGTTTGACACGCCACTTCTGGTTTTCGCTGACGGAGCGGCTTTCCTCCTGGGCATACGATGCCAGGATGGTCAGCATCAACTCACCGTCAGCGCTCATGGTGTGGATGTTCTGTTCTTCGAAGAACACATCAACGCCCAGGCTTTTCAGCTCTCGGACGGTTTCCAAAAGAGTGACGGTGTTTCTGGCAAAGCGGGAAATGCTCTTTGTAATGACCATATCGATTTTCCCGGCACGGCAGTCTGTCAGCATCTGCTGAAAGCCGTCCCGGTCGCTCTTGGTTCCGGTCAGGGCTTCGTCGCTGTAAACGCCGCAGTAGACCCAGCCGGTATGGGACTGGATCATTTCGCTGTAATGACTGACCTGGGCAGAAAGCGAATGGAGCATCGAATCCTTGCCGGAGGAAACACGGGTGTAGGCGCATACTTTCAAAAACTGCGGCTGCATGATTTTCGGGAAATCGACCCGTTTTATAATTCTATCCATCGGTTCACCTCCTTAGGTGTGTTACATATTACCTCTGAATGCCCCAGTTATCCAGCGATTTCAGCGGAATATACTACACGAAGATATGCCATATTTATTGGCGATGATCGTATCAATTTTAGCGTACTCTTTGGCTGAGATCAGCCCCTTGGAACGCATACTCCGGGCGAGTGCCATCGCCATCTGGTAGGCAAACAGACGCTTATCGTAATCACTCATGGTCGGTCTCCTTCCTGCGGAATTTCAAATAGCAGTCACGGGAGCAGAACACCCGATGGCTGTTTCCATAGCTTTCAAACTGCTTCCCGCAATGTCGGCAAGTGAGTGTGTAGTACGCTTTTCGCTGCACTCTTTCAGGGTGCGCGTTCCACCACGCCATACGGCAAGCATCGGAGCAGAACATCCTTTTCCGTTTATGCGGTGTCTGCTCAAGCGGAGCCAGACAGTTTCGACACAGGGCATTTGAACTCGGTAACTCTTTGATCTGCACAGGATGCCTGGCGCAAAAGGACTTTACTGTGTTTAGCGGTAGCCCTGTTATAGCGGATATTTTCTTATACCCGTAGCCCTGGTGTTGGAGTTCCACAATTCGTGAGCGTTCCATGTCTGTCATAGTGATACCTCGTTCCTGAGAAATAGCGTTTCTCGCTATACCCAGAGAAAAGGCACTTTTGTCAGGGTAAATTGGGCAAAAAAATAACGCCCTCTGCGGAATTTTCCACAGAGGGCGTGTGATGAGGTTCGGTTTACTTATTCGGGATCTTCAGCTTCATGCCGCTGTAGATGACATTGCTTTTCAGACCGTTCAGGATGACGATTTCCTTATAGCGGCTACCGGCACCGAGATACTTCTTGGCGATTGCCCAGAGGGTGTCACCATGCACCACGGTGTGGATGCGGTAGTCGACGGCGGGTTTCGTGTCTGCCACGGCAAGCGCAGAAGTCTTGACCGGCGACATGATGGCGTACCTGCCGGACTCATCCTTGTTGATGACGGCACGGTCACCGCTGACCTCGACCACATACCAGCGGAGTTTCTTTACCCAACTGGGAATAGCTTTGCCGTTGTAGTAGGTGCTGCCCGTGATGGTCACAAGGTCACCAGTCTTAATTGTGCCGGTGGGCTTGGCCTGTTCGACCGGCTTCACCTCGCTGCCGAGAGCTGCCGTGACCTTGGATGCCAAATCGCCCATACGGGCATACATCCAGTTGCCGGGGCAGGATTTGTTCGCAAACCATCTGTGGACGGTCAGCACCATCTCGTCAGATTTCGGGGTGTAGTTCAGCGTCTTGGCCTTATCTCCCAGCCAGAGCAGCTTGGTTTTGCCGTTGCGCTTGCAGATGTCGGTGCAAAGTTCAATGAGCCGCTGGTACACCACATCCTTAAAAGCGTAAGGCTCGGTGTTGTCGCTGGCACACTCGATAGTGACGGCTCTCTGGTCATTAGCATTGGAGGAAGAGCACCAAGAGCGGTTTTTCTCCTCCACATACATTCCGACCCTGCCGTCCACGCCAATGCCGTAGTTGCTGCTTGCCTGCCGTGAGGTCGGCAAGAAGATGTTGCCGAGCGTTTCAACTGAGCACTGACCCACCACGCAGTGAGGCGTGATGCGGTCAATGCTGTGGGTGCGCTGCCCGGAGTGGTTCGGGCTGAGTTTGGTGTAGGACACCAGGGGGCTGTTCGTGTAAGCCATGTTATTCATCCTCCTTTTCACTGCGGTCATGAAGCTGCTCCAGCACGGATTTCAGCTTCTGCGGAATGGGCAGTCCCAGGTATGCGGCGTTTTCCAACAGGGACACGCCCTCATTCGACAAATAGAAGAAAATGACGGCGGTACGCATCACCGAGCCGCTGCCGATGACACGGGTGTCGAGAATATGCCCGATGCCGACCAGGGCGAAGATGAGCACCTTTTTGAAAATGCCCTTGAAACCGACTTCACTGGACAGCTTCTTATCCACCACAGCGCACATGATGCCGGTGATGTAGTCGATGACTACGAAAGCCAGAAGCGCGTAAAGCAAGCCGTCACATCCTCCCAAGAACCATCCGAGCCAGCCGCCGATACCGGCGAATACCACCTGAATGGTCGTCCAGAATTCTTTCATGTTGTTTGTCCTCCTTTGAAATTAAAAATGGGTATGAAAAAAGTGACGCCGGAGCGTCACACTTTTCCGATGGCATAGATTGATACCTTGTAGGTTGCCGATGGTACCGTATTTGGTCTTACGGCAAATATCTTTCCGGGGTTGGTCGTTGTAGACCAGCTACTTGAACTGCCACGCTCCACAAACATGGCGTAATTGCTGTTTTCCGTGGAGATATGGACATGAGGAATTTCCGCGAAGGTAAACGGAAAATTAGGGAGTGCAATTGCGCCGCTTTCGTAGAGCACGCCCCATGCCGTCGAAATGGCGGTCGTAAAGGAATACTGCCCCCAACACTCCGCAGTACCGCTCTTCCATTTGCGGTAAGTCCAGATGCCGCTTGTCCCTTGCTGAATGACAAAATCCGCAAGGGGTGAGCCATCCACCCGCATATCCCCGGCAACATCCAGCATGGCTTGTGGCTCCGGCGTGTTGATACCGACCTTCTTTTTCCGCAGCGCAATGAGCGGCGTACCCTGCGGGACAGTATAATACAGATCCAGACTGCTCAAAGAATAGAGCTTGTCTTGGATCTGCAAATGGAAGTCGTAGGAACTGTTGGCATCCAGATTGCACAGTTCCAAATTGGAGTAGCTGAAAGAGGTTCCGCTTTTTGTCGTGCCGGAATAGATGCTGGTGTAGCTGCCGTAACTGCTCTCACTGGTTTTCTTGTACCGATACCGCACATAAACCACGCTGTTTTTCTGCGTCCCGTCTACGGTCACAGCAGAAATAGAGCCGCTGAATTTGAGCTGCATTTCCGCTTCAATGTCGTTGGTTCGTCGGAGCGTCACCGAGGACACCTTCGGCTTTGCGTATGGGATGACCGTAATAGTTTGGGAAACGCTGGCGGTATAACCGCGGGAGTCAGTGACCGTGAGCGTGACCGTAACACTGCCGGACTTGGTGATCTTTCCGACTGTGATAGCAGACCCGGTTGAATTGGATGTGGATAAACCGTTGCAAGAAGCGGTATAGTTGGAAATGGACGCTCCGTTCTTTGCAGTCGCCGTTCCGGGGGTGACCTTGAGAGTCGAGTAGTTCTGCACGAACAGATGGTCGTTGCTTGTGAGGTTCTTTGTGGTCGTGTAGCTGTCGGCATAAGTGAATCCGCTTATGGTCGGAGCAGAATTGGTTGCCGTGGTCAGTACCGTGGCAGTCTTGCTTGAGGTGCTGCCGATCTGCGTAGACCCGCTGTAAGACGAAACCGCAAAGGTACCAGTGAACGACTTGATGGATGCCATTGCATTCAGCAGTGTCGTTCTCTGCGCCGATGTCAGCGTGACTGTGCGGTTCGCAGTGCCCTTCGACCAGGAAAGCCCGGAAATAGTCAGGATGGCCGTGCTGCCGTTTTTGAGCACCAGCGTATTGGTGTAGGAGGCTTCGTACACGGTCACATTGATGGTAATGGAAACCGTGGCATTGTCCGCCGTCACCGTGTTGACACTATTCACCACAGCACCGCCCAGCGTCTTGACAGTGGAACTGCCGGAAGTGCCGTAGACGTGGTTGTATTGCCGCCTTGCTCTGACCCTCACCGTATAGCTTGTGTTCGGCGAAAGCGAGGACAGTGTTACGCTGGCGCTGGTGGATGCCGTCGTTGAGAACTGCGTCCAGCTCGAACCGCCACTTGTGCTGTACTGCCAGATGTCCGCCGTGGCAGAGGATGTAGCGGAGATTTTGAACCCGTTTGCCGTGACATTCGATGTACTGAATGTAACTGTGGGAGCAGAGCGGTCAATGGTAGTCAGCGTCATGCTGCCGCCGTATTCCTGTGAACCGTAGATATAAACACGGGTCGAGAATCCGACCGCAATCGTTTTGCTGCCGTTGCTGTTGTGAGCTACAGTAATCGTGCCACTGACAGAACCTTTCTTTGCCGGGAAAACACGGTCATCCCAATAGGTACGGTCCTTTGAGTAGACGGTCGTACCATTGATCGTTACAGTGGTCGTGTCAATGGTGTAGTAAGTGGATGCGCCACCGGTAGAGGTCAGCGTCCAGGAAAGTGTCGAGCTGTTACCGACCACATTTACGCTTTCCGAAATGTCCAGTTGAAGATAGCTCCCATCGTATGCTGCGCTTTTCCAAGTTGCCATAGCTTTCCCTCCTTAATCCAGAATGACGATATTCAACCCTTCGGACGCCGTTGGCATCGGGACAAACTTCGTTTTTCCCACGGTCAGCTCGCCATCCACCGTGGTTTTCTTAGTCTGCGTTTCGTCCTTGTTTAGGGTGAAAATCACCTCATCATTGTAGTAACCGGCGAACTCCGTGTTCGTGATGACCGTCCGCTGAGACGATGCGCTGTTGGATACCTCGATGCCCCGCTTGTCGATCTTGACCTCCTGCGTGTAGATCTCGTTAGGTGCAGGCGTCCACTTTCGGGGGATCGCTCCTTCGGAAATCATGATGTCGGCGAGATAAATGGACGCATCCCGACAGTAGCAGTAAATGCGCAGCGTGGGGTCGGTCACATCCGTGAGCGTTACGGAGTAATCCGTCCAGTCAAACGCCGTGGACTTATTGAACAGGTACTTGGCTTTGTTCCCGTTGTAGGTCACATAGAAATACCCAGACATGGTCGAGGTTTTCTTTGCCCGAACCGAGATCGTATAAGTGCCGGGGACTACCCCTCGGATGTACTGCGACAACGAGGAGTAAGCCCCCAACACAAAGCAGGAGTCGGAAATGGTGTTGTTCTGCGTATCTGTGGAGGCATCCGTTTTCACCGTACCGGAATAACTCCAGTCGTCCGTGATGCCGTTCAGCCCAGAGGAATTCTGCACATAGTTGATGCCGCCGATGTACTGCTCCTGCATGGTGACGGACAGTCCATCCACCGTGTGTTCCAATTCCGAAACACGGCTTTCGGAGTTCAGCACCCGTTCCTCCAGGACGCCCTGGTCGTTGGACACCGTTTCCACGGTTTCGGTGAGGGTCGCCACATAGCTGTTCAGCCCGTCGATGGTCTGCTGGAACTGTGCGTCCTTCTCGGTCAGAATGGAAATGGTGGTGCGGATCGTTTCAATGTCGTTCTGCACCACCCATTCATTTCCGTCCCATATTTTCGTTTCCGGCGGGGTCACAGAGGTGTCCACCCAGAGCTGCCCCTCATAGGGGTTCTCCGGCGGCGTGTCCGAGGTGACCACATCGCAGAGACTGATAATCGTGAACTGTGCCGATGCGATCATCTCACCACCTCCTTAAAGTGCCACAACGACCATAAAGGTTGCCTTGGTATCCACATCGGCGCTGGACACCGACAGGGTCTTACCGGTCTTGCTGCCGTTGGTTCCCCAAGAGGTGTCGATTGCGCCATCCTTGTTGTACTTTGTCCAGGTGTAACTGCCGTTTCCGGCCGCATCCACCTCGGAGCCCGCCTGATAGCAGACGGCGGTCAGCACGGTCGTGCCCTGACCGTTCTTGAACACATCGCCGCCCGTGGAGGTGACGATGATCTGCAACGGGTCGGAGTTGTCGATGAAGGTCGCCACATCGAAAAACTTCGTGTTATAAGAAGCGGATGCGGAATCCGTGTCCTGGGCGCAGCACTTGAATACGGCGTAGCTGTCCACCGCTGTGGCGTAGACCGTGAGCGTATTGGTGGCCGTGCCGGTGTATTTGTCGGCGGTATCCGAGAGCTTGCGCCAGCCGATGCCGAAGTCTGCATCATAGCCGGTGGAAGAAGTAGCGGTGACGGAAGTGTCCATGACCGCCCACTTATAGCTAACCTTGGTGGTATCCACCGTAGAGCCGCGCCACAGCTCAGCCTTGGCGGTCAGACTGGCGACCTCCTCATTCTTGAACACATTTCCGTTGGGTGTGGTGACCAGCAGGTCGACGATGCCGGAACCGTTGACCACACGGGAGAAGGAAATGGTCAGTGGATGGGTCAGCGACAGACCGGTGCTTTCGTCTTTGTAGGTGATGACACAGCGGTAGTCGATGCCGGGCAGCTCCGCCATGACATTGGCCTTGACCGTGAGGATGTGGCTCTTGGCACCACTGAGAGCGTAGTTCGTACCTGCGGTGATGGCGGTGTTACTGTCGCCCACATACCACTTGACTGAGGTAACATTGGCGGTGGCGATTTGGTCGGCGGTGGTGCCGATGACATACAGACTGGGTGTCAGAACGAGGTTCTTCGTTTTCCAGTCGGGGGTGTAACTGCCGTTGTCGGGGTTATACATCTGAGTCTTGGCGAGGTTCGATCCGATGTACCCCGTCAGTGTCAGTGCGTCATTGTAGTCGATGATGGTAAACTGGCCTTGTGCTTTGCTCATGTGAGAAGCCTCCTTTAAAGTTGTTGTATCAGAAACGGACACTGTGCCGGTTTCTGTTGTGGGTTCTGCGGTTGCCATAGTGAATTCCTCCGTTATAACAGGCTCTGCCTGGTCGTGGTGTCGATGAGGTCGCAATAAAAAGTGGCGCGGATTTTGACATCCACACCGGTGATGACCACGGACTTTGCGCCGCCGAAATGCTGCTCGTTCCAGACTTTGTCCGCTTCCGTATCCTCAGACACCCTTGTCCAGACAAACTGGTTGGCATCCAGCGTTTCGGTGATGTCCTCGTCCCAGGAGTACACCTTGGCGGAAAGCAGCGTTTTTACATTGCCGTTCTTGAAGATGTTCCCGTTGGACGAGATGATAACCAGCCGGAGCATTTTCTGCTCCTCGATGGTGGTAATGCGGTCGCTGACCTCGGTGACCTCCTTGCTGGTGGCGTAGGCACGAAGCACAACCTCGCCGCTCTCCAAATCCCACCATGACGAGCCGTCCTGAGACTGGATAACGCCTGCCTTGATGATGTTTGCTACCAGAGAGCCGGAGGTGATGAAGTCTGCAACGATCTGACCGTCCGCCGTGATGGCGGTTTCGTAGGGACCGTTGTAGCCGTTACGGGAAAAGCCCAGACCGCCCACATTCCACCGCCAGACATTCACGGCTTCGTCAATGGAGGGAGCGTCCAGAATCAGCAGTTCGTAGGGCTGTCCGTTTTCCTCGGCAGTGTGAATGACCACATAGCCGCCGCTCTGCCCAGTGATAAGCCCGGTGGCCTTGCCGATGGCGGTTTGGAGCAGCTTCGGAAAGCGTCCCACCGTGGATTCCACCTTATTAACCGTTGATTGCACCTCGGAAATGGTGGTGATCATACTGGACTTGCTCTGACCGAGGGAAATGCTCACATACCGTTCGGCAAGAGTGTCGTACACGGTTTCAATGACCATAGCCGACACGCTCACACCAAGCAGTGAATGCCGAATGGTGACGGTATCGCAGAGGTTGACCCGCTCCAGCAGTGCCGAATACTCCGGCTGTTTCCAGAGCGGCTCAAAGGACACCTTCACCGTGGGGATAGTCGCTCCCAGCGGATTTGCCTTGATGTAACTGTTTGCTTTTGCTCTGAGGGCTTCCTCGGTCACAACTCCGTCAAATTGGTCGGAGAAATCCATGATGAGCGTTTTTGCCCGGACGATCTCCGAGGTCACGATGGGGAGCGTTACCTCCGGCAGTGTGACTACCGTTTCGGTGTCCGTGCCTTCCGGTGTGTATACGGCATACGGGAGCAGTGCGGTATACACGCCGCTGTTGTCCTCGTCCTGCTCCAGGGCTGTGAGGTTCTTTCCGTACTCAATGACCACACCGGTCTTCTGCCCACGGTGCGAATGGAACTTTACCGTGAAGTTGTCCCATTCAAACTCACCGTACCATTTGGAGAGCATGGAACCCTCTGTACCGCCGAGACAGGCTCGGACGCTTTTCGGCTGCGTGACGGAAAATGCCTTTGCATCCGAGTAGTCCGTCCAGCCGGTAAAGCGTGTATCTCCGGCAAGGAGCTGCGAGAGGATAAGCTGCGGAGAGCGGCTATCGGTACTGAACGGCAACACCGGCACATTGGCAAGGTCATAAGAAATGTGCTGACCGTAGATGGTGACGATGCCGTTTAAGGGCTTCGTGATGCGATAAATGCGGAACGCCTGGTCGGCGGCGGTATCGTTGGGCTTTGCCTTGATGATGCACTCCTTGGCGATTAGCCCGTAATGCTGACCGCTCACCGGATATTTGAGCAGACACTCGAACACGCCGTTTCGCTCCTCGGTGACCTCGCAGGAGATGGTGTCCGTCAGCACACCAAGGCCGAATGAGGAAAAGTCTGTTGTGTTAGGTGGATAAAGAACAGGAATCACGAACGCCACCTCCTTCCGGGCATAAAAATACCACCAGGGATTTCTCCCTGGTGGTTGAATGAAAATGAGTTACTTGTAGATTGACAAATAGGAATTTAGCAGCTTAAAGGTCAATGTCTGAGACGTCCAGCTCGCCGGACATCAGCTGCGGTAAAAGAGCATCC
>ENA-OROL01002753-OROL01002753.1-human-gut-metagenome-genome-assembly--contig:-NODE-2753-length-11843-cov-2.122073_pt1 | contig 11843 bp, 9 predicted proteins | sample MGYA00242128_ERZ509048 | MGnify/ENA primary metagenome ERZ509048 (study PRJEB26280, sample SAMEA2338750) | human gut metagenome | biome: human gut; feature: human-associated habitat; material: faeces...
GGGGGCTGCTTGCGTCGCTCGTGGTCGTCTTCGCCGTCTCGTTGCTGGCGCAGATCGTCGCCAAGATCCCCTCCGTGTCGTATTACGGCTTCGAATCGGTATTCTTCTCGGTGCTCTTCGGGTTGCTGATCCGCAACGTGTGGCGTGTTCCCGCGTGGCTGAAACCCGCGATCCAGGGTGAATTCTACATCAAGATCGGCGTTGTGTGCCTCGGTGCCACGATTCTCTTCAGCGACGTGATGAAATCGGGTGTCTTCGGTCTGGTGCAGGCGTGCCTGGTGGTCGCCGTCGTGTGGTTCTTTGCCTTCCGGATTTCGCGCCGCATGAAGGTCGACGAACGCTCGGCGATGATCCTTTCGAGCGGCGTGTCGATCTGCGGCGTGTCGGCCTGTATCACGGCGGCCCGCGTGGCGGGCGGCGACGACCGGAAACTATCGTACATCGTTTCGCTGGTGCTGATCGTCGTCGTGCCGATGATCTATCTGATGCCGTGGTTGGCGCATGCGATCCTGCCGCATATTTTCGACGATCCGCATGTCGTGCAGGAGGTCGCCGGGGCGTGGATCGGCGGTACGATCGACACTACGTCGGGTGTCGCCGCATCGAGCATGATCGTGGGCGAAGTGGCCAACCAGCATGCCGTCATCATCAAGGCTGCGCAGAACGTACTGATCGGCGTGGTGGCGTTCTTCATCGCGCTTTACCTCTCGACGCGCCGCGGCGATAAGGCCGGGCAGGCCCCGTCGCTGGGGATCGTGTGGGAGAAATTCCCGAAATTCATCATCGGCTTCGTTGCCGCATCGCTGGTATTCAGTGTATTGCAGGGAAACGGCCTTTTCACGGCCGATGCCAGGGGCAAACTTGCCGAGCCGGGGGTCGCCAAAATGTTCTCGACGGTATTTTTCTCGCTGGCCTTCGTCTGCGTGGGGCTCGATACGCGCCTCAAGGATATCGTTTCCCGGGAGAACCGCAATCTGCTGTGGGCGTTCCTCGCCGCCCAGGCTTTCAATATCGTCGTTACGTTCCTCATCGCGCTCGTGCTGTTCGGCGTGCTGAAACCGATGCTGGGATAATCCCCGGCAGATGCCTTTCCATAGCCCCCGGAACCGAAGTTCCGGGGGCTTTTCATGCTTCCGGCCGGGCTGTAATGCTCGTCTGTCGTTTGCCGTCCGCCAACCCTGCCCCGTCGATCTGTCGATCCGTCCGTCCTTTCCGTGCGTTCGCTGTCCTGTCCGCCGTGTCCTGCCGGCTCCGTTTGTCTGTGGCCTGCTCTGTCCTGTCCGGTTTGCGGCCTACACGTCTGTCGTGTCCCGTCCGCCGGTGCCTTGTGCTGCGAGGGATTTTCTTGTCCGGAATACCTTGGACGCAATGCCGTTATGGCCGAATAACATATTTTTCAGCCTTTTTAAATTGTCCGATGGTTAGTTTTGCTGCCATGATCCCGCCGGGACATGCATCCGTGCACCTCCGGCGGCGTGGAAAATTCCAATTCTAACCATAAACAACTAAAATGTATGGCAACAGTAAAAGTCAAGCTCAGGGAATCGTCGGTCGGCGGGAAAGCGGGAGTAATATATTACCAGCTTTGCCATCGGCGCAAATCGCAGCAGATAACTACCTCCATGCGTCTCCAGCCCCGGCAGTGGGATGCAAGGCGCGGGTGTGTCATCACGCCCCTTTCGGGCGAAGCCCATGCGTTGCTGTCCGTGCAGCAGCGGATCGACCGTGATTTGTGTCTGTTGCATACGATCATCCGGGATCTTGAATTCCGGCGGGAAGGATACTCGCTCAGCGATGTGGTCGATCGGTTCCGCAAGTCCCGGCGGAGCACCGTGCTCGCCTATGTCGAAACGCAGGCCGCAAGGCTCGAGGCGAACGGAAAGTTGGGGACGGCGCGCAACTACCGGCGGACACTCGGGAGTTTCTCCGATTTCCTGGGCGGACGGGATATTCCCTTTTCGCTCGTCGATGAACGGCTTGTGGGGCAGTATGACGACTGGCTCCGGCGCCGGGGCGTTGTCCGCAATACCGTCTCGTTTTATATGCGGATATTGCGTGCGGTTTATAATAGGGCCGTGAAGGAGGATGTCGTGCCACAGGCCGATCCTTTCCGGCATGTGTACACCGGTGTCGACCAGACCTGCAAGCGTGCCGTCGGCGAGGATGTCGTCGTGCGGCTCCGGCAGCTGGATCTGACACACTCCCCGTCCCTGGCATTGGCCCGGGATATTTTTATTTTCAGTTATTGCACGCGCGGGATGGCGTTCGTGGACATTGCCTTCCTGAGGAATCAGGATATCGTCGGGGATACGATCCGTTATGTTCGCCGCAAGACCGGGCAGCGCCTCGTTATCCGTATCGAGCCCTGCATCGCGAAGCTTATCGGGCGCTATGCCGGTGCAGGGCGCATATCCGGCTATGTTTTTCCGCTGCTCAGTTCGGACGATCCGGTCAGGGCGTTTTCCCAATACCGTACGGCCCTTGACTATTATAATCGTCGGTTGAAAAAGCTGTCCGGTTTGCTGGGGCTCGAAGTCCCGCTCTCCTCCTATACCTCGCGGCATACGTGGGCGACCGCAGCCCGGAACCATAACATTCCGTTGTCGGTCATCAGTGCGGGAATGGGACATGCTTCGGAAAAAACCACGCAGATTTACCTGGCCTCGCTCGAAAACTCCGTTATCGACCAGGCGAACCGGAGCCTGATAGCATCCTTATACGTGTAAGGTCTCTATATAAGAGATAGGTTTGTCTTGATTACTATCTGATAATCAATTATATAACATATAATAAAAGTTATTTTTACCGACCTTGTTCGATTATTGTCTGCAAATACCCAAAGTCGGATTAAAAGAGCACTGAATTCATCCACTTGGCGAACAATTCGTGCAGACAATCGGGTCAAAGATGGTAAGTTTTTGATAATCAACTTATTTTCGCATCGACAAGCGATGCCGGGAACAAAAATATGATTTAAAAAATTTGGGCATATGCTTTATTTTTAGTACTTTTGCAAAAGTTATGAAGGTCTCTTATATAGAGACCGCACTTTAAAATACGGAAGTGTTCTTATGGGAGGCGCGCAATTGATTGAAAATCTTGGTTTTACGAGGTTTTCGATGTCCCCATGGAACGCTTTTTTTTCTCAACTATACGCCCTTTTCGGGTGCCGAATACCGACTTAACGGATCGCAATAATGGACTGTCAGGATACAGATACCAAATGGTATGTGCTTCGGGTTACCTATCAGCGCGAACTCTCTACCAAGGAGTATCTCGACAAACTGGATATCGAGAATTTCGTGCCGGTAAGGGTCGTACGCCGCCGGGATTCCAAGGGCCGGTTTTCCCGGGTACGGGAAGTTGCGGTGCACAACTATATTTTCGTCCGTTCCACGCGTGAAGTTATCGACGACCTGAAGACATTCAGGCTGCCGATTCTGCGCTATGTGATGCATCAGCAAAACGGCGAGAACCAGATTATGACCGTGCCCGAGTCCCAGATGCGCAATTTTATTGCCGTGGCCGCCAATATCGACGAACCGGTGATTTTCCTTTCGCCCGAAGAGGTCGCATTGTCGAAAGGCGACAAGGTGAGGATTAAGGACGGCGTATTCATGGGTGTCGAAGGCACGTTCATGCGGGTGAAAAACACCCGGGACAGACGTGTCGTCGTCAAGATCGACGGCATCACGGCGGTCGCTACCGCTTCCATTCCGTCCGCGTTGGTCGAAAAAATATGATCCTTGGCACTATAAGCCTGCAAAAAGAACTGTTCCGGTTCCGATAAATTACTGACATGACACCGAATTACCTGAAAAAAATGCTGCCGTTGCTGCTGGATGCCGATCCCGCCCAAGCGACGAACGTGCGCCTGGTGTCGTTGGCAAGGGCTTTTGTCGCGGGCTATGAATTGGTGTCGTCCGTGGCGCCTGCCGGGGAATTCGGTACGGAGGAAACCTTCCGCAACAGAATTGATAGCTTGTTCTGGGTGCTGTCTGAACGCTCTGAACACGAGCCCGATACAGCGATCCGTAGCCGGATGGTACATGCCATGTATTCGCTTGCCTGCAAAACGGTATTTCCCGCCGATCTGCGGAAGAAGAACTGTTGTTACCGGGCTGCGGACGCTCTTGTACGGGATTTTATGGGTGTCGTCGGTGCCCGACCGGAAAACGGTCTGTTTCAGCAGACGGGCGTCTGCATGTGCGCGGCCGACCTGCTCTATCCCGCGCCGGCTGCCGATGACGAATACCTGCTGTTCCTGAAACGGCAGTTGGCCGGCTGGACATCCGCCCTGGATGCTGACGGCTGCTGGCCGGGGGTGTCGTCCGAGGTCGCATTGGAACGTATCGGGGTGATGAACCGGGTTGCCTGGATGTTTCCCGACTTGGGGAACGATACCGCGACAAGGCGGGCGGCGGGGTATTACCGCAGGTGCGTATGCGTCCCTGCCGACCCCCTGAATTTCGACGAGGGGTACCTCTGTACGCTGGGGCGGATGTACGAGGTCGCATTGCAGGGCAATGCCCTCCCTGTCGATAAACCCGCAGCGTGGCGGATCGCCCGGTTCATGTACGATTACAGCCTGACGCTGCCCGTGCGCGGCGACGCATGGTATTATTGCACTTCTTATGTCATACATTGTATTGCCGAAAGTATCGGGGCGCGACTGGAGGCTGAAATGGAACGGCATATCGCATAAATGATAAAGCCTGTTGAATTTTCCATTTGATTGCTGTCGATGTAAAACCTCTTCCTTTTCCGGATAATAAAATGAATCAGTATGACAACGCCTCTTTGCTACACAGTCATCATTCCTTTCTTTATAGCCCTTTTCTTAGTCGGCTGGATCCACCCTAAACTGGTGAAAATCGCGCTGTTGAAAAACATTGTCGATAATCCGGATGCCCGTAAATTGCAACGTACGCCGGTTCCTGTCCTGGGCGGCGTCGCCGTTTTCTTCGGGGTCGTGATCGCTATCGGGAGCATGAGTGCTGTCGTGGACTGCTCCGGACTGCCTGTCGTAATCATGGCCATGATGGCGATGCTCTATACCGGCACGATGGACGATATTCTGAACCTTTCCCCTTCCCTGCGGTTTTTGATCGAGATCGTCGTCGTGCTGCTGCTGGTCTTTGTCGGCGGCTATTGCATAAACGACTTCCGCGGTTTGTGGGGCATCGGGCCGATCTCTTCCTGGTATGCCGTGCCGCTGACTGTTTTTGCCACCGTTGGCATTATCAACGCCATCAACCTGATGGACGGCGTAAACGGTCTTTCTTCGGGCTATTGTATCATGGCCTGCACCATCTTCGGCATACTTTTCCATCTCGCCGGCGAAGAGGTGATGACGATCCTGGCGGTAGTTTCGGTCGGGGCCCTGATTCCCTTCTTCCTGCACAATGTTTTTGGTAAATCCTCTAAGATGTTCATCGGCGACGGCGGGACGTTGGTCATGGGCACCGTCATGTCCGTCTTCGTAATTGCCATCCTGCAATCCGGTTCGCGGGTCGCAGCCTTTGTCGACCCCAATGTCGGGCTTGTACCGTTCACGCTGGCGGTGTTGTCGGTTCCCGTGTTCGATACGCTGCGCGTGATGTCGACGCGTATGCTGAAGGGCTCGTCGCCATTCCGTCCCGACAAGACCCACCTGCACCATATGTTCATCGACATGGGTTGTTCCCATGTCGCGACGACATTGGCTATCTTGGGATTGAATACGGCGGTCGTATTATGCTGGTGGGCGTTCGAAGCGGCCGGTTTTTCAATCGCCGTTCAACTGTATGCGGTCGTCGGCATGAGCCTTTTGGCCACGTTCGGGTTGTATCATTTCATGCAATGGCATATCCGCCGCGACACGAAATTCATGGGCATTATCCGTCGGCTGGGGTACAAGACCCATATCAGCCGTACCGGAATTTTTTTCTGGTTGCAGCAGGTCATGGATAAGGTTTGATTTTTTGTTCGCGACCCTGTATGTTCGGGACGCATTTCTAAAAATAGATTTAACTTACTGATAAATGAAAGGCATCATCTTGGCGGGTGGCAGCGGAACGCGTTTGTACCCGATCACGAAGGGCGTCAGCAAGCAGTTGTTGCCTGTTTACGACAAGCCGATGGTCTACTACCCCTTATCGGCGTTGTTTCTGGCTGGTATCCGCGATATTCTCCTGATCTCTACGCCAGAGGATCTGGGCGGTTTCCGTCGTTTACTGGGCAACGGCTCCGACTATGGGGTTCGTATCACGTATGCCGAGCAGCCGTCCCCGGACGGTCTTGCCCAGGCTTTCCTGATCGGCTCGGATTTCATCGGCAATGACTCCGTGTGTCTGGTTCTGGGCGACAACATCTTCCACGGCTCGGGCTTCACGGGCCTTCTTCGCGAGGCGGTACGCACGGCCGAGGAGGATGGCAAGGCTACGGTCTTCGGCTACCGGGTCGACGATCCTCAGCGCTACGGGGTCGCGGAGTTCGACGCTGCGGGCAACTGCCTGTCGATTGAGGAGAAACCGGAACACCCGAAGTCGAACTACGCGGTCGTGGGCCTGTACTTCTATCCGAACAAGGTCGTGGATGTGGCCCGGGGTATCAAACCCTCGGCGCGCGGGGAGCTTGAGATCACGAGCGTGAACCAGTGTTTCCTGCAGCGCGGCGAGCTGAAGGTGCAGACGCTTCAGCGCGGCTTCGCGTGGCTGGACACGGGCACACACGACTCTCTGGCCGAAGCCTCGATCTTCGTGGAGGTCATCGAGAAACGCCAGGGTCTTAAGATCGCCTGCCTGGAGGGCATCGCCTACCATAACGGCTGGATCACGGCCGCTAAGCTCCGGGAGTTGGCGCAGCCGATGCTCAGGAACCAGTACGGGCAGTACCTGTTGAAACTCACCGACGAAAACCGACGCTAAAGCCATGAAAGTCATCCCTACCGAAATAGAAGGAGTGGTCATCCTCGAACCCGAGGTGTTCGGGGACGCTCGGGGTTATTTCTTCGAGAGCTATTCTGAGCAGTCCTTCGGCAGGCTCGTACGCCCCGTGCGGTTCGTGCAGGACAACGAGTCGATGTCGAAGTACGGCGTTCTTCGCGGGCTTCACTTCCAGCGGGGGGCGCATGCACAGTCGAAACTGGTGCGCGTTGTCCGGGGCCGCGTGCTGGACGTCGCTGTGGACATCCGCCGGGGCTCGCCCACGTTCGGGCGGCACGTCTCCGTGGAGCTCTCGGGGGACAACAAACGGCAGTTCTTCGTGCCGCGGGGCTTCGCGCACGGCTTCTCGGTGCTGAGCGACGAGGCTGTATTCCAATACAAGTGCGACAACCTCTATGCCCCCGAATCGGAGGGCGCCATCGCGTGGGACGACCCCGCGCTGGGTATCGACTGGCACCTGGCACCGGGGGATGTCGTCCTCTCGCCCAAGGACAGCGGCCACCCGCGGCTGGCGGAGGCCGCGGAACTGTTCGACTATAATACGGACTACTATGCTTAATATCCTGATTACGGGCGCCAACGGACAGTTGGGGAGCTCGCTGCGGCAGCTTGGGAGCGTGTCGCCCAACAACTACCTGGCCACCGACGTCGCGGAGCTGGACATCACCGACGCCGGGGCGGTGCTTCAAACGGTCAAGGAACAGCGTATCGACGTGATCGTCAACTGTGCGGCCTACACGAACGTGGAGAAGGCCGAGGAGGATGAACCGACAGCCGACCTGCTCAACCACAAGGCCGCGGCATACCTCGCGGCAGCGGCCAAGGAGACGGGTGCGACGCTGATCCACGTCTCGACGGACTACGTCTTCGACGGCACGGGGCACAGGCCCTACACGGAGGATATGGCGACCTCGCCGCTGGGGGCCTACGGGCGTACGAAGCTGGCGGGCGAGGAGGCCGTGAAGGCCTCGGGGTGCCGCTACCTGATCCTGCGCACGGCATGGCTCTATTCGGAGTACGGGAACAACTTTCTGAAGACGATGCTGCGGCTGACCTCGGAGCGTGAGACGCTGCGCGTGGTCTTCGACCAGGTGGGCACTCCGACCTACGCCGGCGACCTGGCGCTTGCGATCTTCTCCCTGATCGAGGCGGGGCGCTACACGGGCAACGAGGGGGTGTACCACTTCACCGACGAGGGCGTGTGCTCGTGGTACGACTTCGCGGTGGAGATCGCCGCGGCCGCGGGACATGACATATGCCGCATCATCCCCTGCCACACGTCGGAATACCCCACGAAGGCCACCCGCCCGGCCTACTCGGTGCTGGACAAGACCCGCTTCAAGGAGACCTTCCAGATGGATATCCCGCACTGGAGGGAGGCTTTGATCTACTGCATGAAACGACTTCAACGACAATAGATATGGCGAAAATAACTTTTGGCTATGTCAGTAAGGCAAACCCCTTCATCGACCGGAAGGCATGGAGCGGCACAATTTTCAAGATCCGGGAGTCGATCGAACAGGCCGGATATACGGTGCGATGGATCCCCTATACCACCCCGTTTTTTTCCAAGTTTATCCTGGGACTGTACCATTTGTATGCAAAACTTACGGGAAAGAATATCGTCTACTCCCACATCCCGCTGATTGCCCGGATGGAAGCGCACAGCATCGATAAAAAACTGATTGCAGGATGCGACATGCTGTTTTTCAGCGGAGGCTCCCAGGTGCTGTCCCGGATCGAAACGGATAAACCGGTATTCTACCTCAGCGATGCCACCTTTGAACTGATGGTCGACTATTATTGGCCGAACCTCGCCGCATGCAGCGTCAGATATGGAAACTCCATCGAACAGCGGGCTTTGGATAAGGCTTCGGTAATTATTCATTCTTCTGAATGGGCGAGTAACTCGGCCCGGGATTATTACCACATTCCGGCGTCTAAACTGAATGTGATAGAGTTTGGTGCCAATATCGATGAAAATAAGATACAAACTCCTGTTAAACAGGAGTTTGCAGGGGGGGGGTATTTGCTCCGCATACTGTTTTCCGGGGTCGACTGGGAGCGGAAAGGCGGCGAGATTGCTGTAGATACGGTCATGCAGCTTAATGCCGCCGGTATCCGTGCGACGCTGTATGTCGCAGGTATTAAAGACCTGCCTCAAAAACACCGGGATAATCCGCATGTTAAAAACATCGGCTTTTTGAATAAGAATATTCCCGAACAATATCACCAGTATGTGCAACTTTGGCAGCAAGCCGATATTCTGTTGTTGCCGACACGCGCGGAATGCTCTGCCATCGTGTATTGCGAGGCTGCGGCTTACGGAATCCCCGTTTTCACGACCGATACCGGCGGAATAGCTAATTATGTCGTGAACGGCGTGAACGGATACAGGCTTCCCCTGACAGGTACGGGAGCCGATTTTGCCAACAAGATAAAGGAGTGCATATGCAAGCAGGAATTTTCCGGATTGTCTGAAAATGCAAGGAGATTATATAAAGAAAAATTGAGCTGGCCGGCCTGGTCTTCCCGGTTTGCTGAAATGGTGGAAACTTATTCCGAACGAGAAAATCAAATATAAGATACGAGATAATGGCACCAAAACGCACCATCCTGATTACGGGCGGCGCGGGCTTTATCGGCTCGCACGTAGTACGCCTGTTCGTGACGAAATACCCGGATTACCGGATCGTGAACCTGGACAAACTGACCTATGCGGGGAACCTTGCCAACCTGCGGGACATCGAGGATTCCCCGAACTACGTGTTCGAGAAGGGTGACATCTGCGACCTGGATATGCTGCGGGCGCTGTTCGGGCAGTATGACATCGACGGGGTCATCCACCTTGCGGCCGAAAGCCATGTCGACCGCTCGATCAGGGATCCGTTCACCTTCGCGCGTACGAACGTCATGGGTACGCTCTCGCTGCTCGAGGCGGCACGGGAATACTGGGACGGCAAGTGGGAGGGCAAATTGTTCTACCACATCTCCACCGACGAGGTGTACGGGGCGCTGGAGCTGACCCGTCCCGAGGGAGATGCTGCGGGCGGGGAGAGCGGCGGCGGGCCCTTCGGCGAGGAGTTCTTCACCGAAGAGACGAAGTACGCGCCGCACAGCCCCTACTCGGCCTCGAAAGCCTCGTCCGACCACTTCGTGCGAGCCTACCACGACACGTACGGGATGCCGACGCTGGTGACCAACTGCTCGAACAACTACGGGCCCTACCAGTTTCCGGAGAAGCTCATTCCGCTGTTCATCAACAACATCCGCCACCGAAAGCCGCTGCCCGTGTACGGCCGTGGCGAGAACGTGCGCGACTGGCTGTATGTCGAAGACCATGCGCGGGCCATCGACGTGATCTTCCACAGGGGTAAGGTCGCCGATACGTATAACATCGGGGGCTTCAACGAATGGAAGAACATCGACCTGATACGGGTGATCGTCAGGACGGTGGACAGGCTGCTGGGGAATCCCGAGGGGACATCCGAAAAACTGATTACCCATGTCACCGACCGTGCCGGACACGATATGAGGTACGCCATCGACTCGCGCAAGCTCAAGCGCGAACTGGGCTGGGAGCCCAGCCTGCAGTTCGAACAGGGAATCGAAAAAACTGTCCAATGGTACCTCCAAAACCAAAAATGGATGGACGACATAACTTCTGGCGAATACCAAGAGTACTACCAGAGCATGTATAAGGACAGGTAAGCCTACCAAACAAAAAATCCGGCAAACAAAGGTAAACAGAATGACAGTCCAGACATCATCGGGAAATAACAAACGAATAGCGAAAAATACTCTTCTGCTCTATTTTCGGATGATATTCATGATGGCTGTAAGTCTTTACACAAGCCGAGTCGTCCTGAATACGCTGGGAGTTGAAGATTTCGGTATATATAATGTCATCGGCGGAGTCGTCGCCATGTTCTCCGTCATTTCCGGCGGATTATCCGCAGCGATAAGCAGGTACATAACATTCGAGCTGGGACAGGGCAATACCGCAAAATTAAAATCCGTATTTTCATCGTCGGTAACAATCCAGATCGGGCTGGCGCTCCTGATCTTCGTATTGGCCGAAATAGGGGGCGTATGGTTCCTGAATGAAAAAATGAACCTGCCGGAGAGTCGTATCGGCGCTGCCAACTGGGTGCTTCAGTGTTCCATACTGACGTTCATGGTGAACCTGATCAGCGTTCCGTACAATGCGGCGATCATTGCACACGAACGAATGCAGGCTTTTGCGTATATCAGCATTATCGAAGTAGTACTCAAGCTGTTGATCGTCTACATACTCGTCATTTTTTCATTCGACAAGTTAAAATTGTACGGTATATTACTACTGGCCGTCGCCTGTGTCATCCGGATCGCTTACGGCATCTACTGCAAGCGAAATTTCAAAGAGTGCACATATCATTTTACATTCAACAAAGCCCTTCTGAAAGAAATGATGGGATTTGCCGGCTGGAATTTCATCGGGGCTTTTGCGGGGGTTTTGCGGGATCAGGGGGTCAATATCGTCATAAATCTGTTTTGCGGCCCGGTCATCAACGCAGCGCGCGCTATCGCATTCCAGGTGAACGTCGCCGTCAACGGATTTGCAACTAATTTTATGACTGCAATCAATCCGCAAATCACGAAAAGCTACGCATCGGGCGACTACCTGTATATGCTTACATTGGTACAAAGCGGCGCCCGTTTTTCATTCTACCTGCTGTTGCTGCTATCGCTCCCGATCATCATCGAAACGAATACGATCCTGACGCTATGGTTGAAAAACGTCCCGGAATACACCGTAATCTTCGTCCGGCTGGTTCTGGTATTCGCCATGTGCGAAGTCTTGTCCGGCACGCAAATAACGGCTTTGCAGGCAACCGGCAATATACGGAACTACCAGATCGTCGTCGGAAGCCTTCA
>ENA-OROL01002755-OROL01002755.1-human-gut-metagenome-genome-assembly--contig:-NODE-2755-length-11842-cov-2.530839_pt1 | contig 11842 bp, 7 predicted proteins | sample MGYA00242128_ERZ509048 | MGnify/ENA primary metagenome ERZ509048 (study PRJEB26280, sample SAMEA2338750) | human gut metagenome | biome: human gut; feature: human-associated habitat; material: faeces...
GAACTTAAGAAACGTTCACGGAAATTTGCGAAAAGCCAGCGGAAATAGTGAGAAAAATCCAATTTTTCAGATTAGAGTTATTAAATGTCTTGCAGAAGTGTGTCGTTGATAAAGAAAAATTACCTTGTTAAAGAACGGAAAAATGGGTTGTCAATTATCTCAATCCTAAGTATTGGGGTTTGTGGTTCTTTGTTTCCCTTATTTGCTTGCGCACAACCGCCGTTTACGATTATTGATATTCTCTCTATGAAACGAATTTTCCGAGCGGCAACCAAGATACAAGAATCTTTGAGGGAGGGATTGGTAGGCCGGCCGGAGTTTGGGTTAAAGGTACCAATGGAACGCTCGATGATGGTGCAATAAGTTATTCAACGAATGCTGTGTTGCAAGTTGGCGGGGCAAAGTTATTTAACGGTAAAAACACTTTTATGAGCAGCGATTCTGTCTCAGGGGGACGCTGACTATTAAAGGCCTAAAATCTGTCGAGTGGAGAAGTCAGGATCATGTAGGAAAAGACAACCTGAACATTGCTGTTATTGGGAGCCAAAATAATAATTCATTACTTGTCTCGGGCTACGCCCAGCTCGACGTTTTTCGGGACAATGTGAATATTCTTATAGACGGTTTAAATTCAGCAAATAGAACTGCCATGATTATTGACCTTTCCCTTGAAATCCAGTCATTTGAGACCATTAATCAAGGTGACTACGCGATCTTACCACTAGATAAAGCTAAGGGACGGGAAGGATCAATCGTTATCCAAAATGAAGGTGCTTTGGAGGTAAAACAATTCGCCAGGATTCTCCTTCCTTCGACGAAACAGGTATTTTTAATTAGAGATAATTATCGGAATGAGAGCGGTTTAAAGATTGGAAGTGACTTTATTTTCTCAAATAATTACCAACCATCTAGTGAAAATTTAGCCGCAGAAATTTCTCAAAAAGCCCTAATTAGAAATTCCAATGTGAAGATAAACGAATTTTTTATTCTAAGAGGAAGTCTGTACGAATGGGGGGGGCGAGAATTTTCTGAAGTTCCAGAACTAACGCCTAAAGTATCGTATTTGCAGGTGGTTAACGATGTGGATGGAACAAGCAGGAAAGGAACATTTTCTGCCAAAGGTGTGCTCATCTATAGCGTTAAAGATAATCGAACCGCGCTCCACCTAGGTCGCGGTGCGAATGTGCTAACTAACGAAGTATATATTTATGCAATTGATCAAAATAGCCATGCTGACCTACTTCTCGGCGACCCTACATCTCATGAAGCCGAGTATGGCTTAACGCGATTGGATTCTTCCGGCGGACCTCTCGTTGTGAAGATGAATGAGGAAGGGTCCCAGGGTGAGTCAAGGATTCTTTTCAATAATGCTCACTCAGGTGCGGAATCTCAGAAAGCGACTTTCATAATTAGCGGCCATGGCCAAGTGATTGCCCAAAGTGGTCGGACCGCACTTACTCAAGATTCTAACTATACGGGGATTACCCGGATAGACGCTAATGCTTCATTGATCCTGACGAACCCGCATGCAACTGGTTACAGCGACGTTATCAATAACGGAGAACTCATCATCGGTGATGAAATGGACTCTTCTCCGACGGAGTACATTATTAGAAAATCAGAAAATGATGTATTGGGTGGGGGAAATCTCATCAATAACGGTGTGATTCGTTTTGGCCAAAGCGGTAAGATTCACGGAGAAAAGCTTACGATCCACGGCGACTATGTCGGCGGCTCCGAAAGAGCACCAAGTTTCATCGAATTCGATACAGATCCGACCACTCTAAAGACTGACTTACTTGAAGTTCACGGTAATACGTCCGGGAAGACAAAAATCCTATTCAGAAATAGTGAGAAATGGGGCGGTCACGATCTGGAAGGTATTAAATTGGTTCACGTAGAAGGCGAATCCGCAGACGGCGCCTTTACTTCCGATCCTCTTGAATCAGGTGCTTACGTTTATAGGGTCAAAAAAGGAATGAGGGGAGAAGAAACCAGCAAACATTGGTACTTATCCAGCTATTTGAGACCAATCAACGACAAGTCTGTTCCGGATCGAGAGGTTGAACCTAAAAGAGAAATCCGTCCCGTGGTAGGAGCCTATATTGGTAATGAGGCTTTGGTTCAGACAATGTTTATTTCACGCCTCCATGATCGGGTCGGGGACTTGCAATACAACGACCCCTTTACCGGAGAAGCCAAGGTAACCAGTATGTGGCTGCGTCAAATCGGCGGTTATACGTCTTGGAATGAAAGCAGCGGCCAAATGCACAACCGTACGCTGCGCGCCGTCACACAGTTGGGAGCTGATTTTGCTCGGTGGACTTCAGACGGCAGCAATAGATTTAACCTCGGCTGGATAGCCGGCTATGGTCACGGTCGAACAAAAACCAGCAGCAAAGTTTCAGATTTGAGCTCGACCGGAACGGTTGACGGCTTTAATTTAGGTCTGACAGGTACTTGGTATGCGAATGGTGCTGATCACCAAGGTTTATATGTGGATAGCTGGCTGACTTACAGCTGGTTTAGAAACAAAGCCAAAACAACGATAGGATCGGAAAAATACCATTCCAAAGGTCTGACCGCCTCTTTGGAAACCGGTTACACCTTTAAACTTTTAGACATCAACACGTCCTCAGGTCATCAAGGTGCCTGGTTCATACAGCCACAGGCCCAAGTGATTTGGTCCGGCATCAAGTCTGACAGTTTCAGGGAAAGTAATGGGACGAAGGTTAAATTCCGAGAGAAGGACAATATTACGACTCGAGTTGGCATGAGAACGTTTGTTAATTTGGATAAAAGTTCACTAGTCACTCACACAAACGGAACTCAATTGTTTGTCGAAGGTAATTGGATTCACAAAACCAAACAGTTCAGTGTAAGTCTGGATCAAACAAGTTTTAGACAAACCGGTGCTCGTAATTTAGGAGAAGTTAAGGTCGGGCTGGAAAGTAAGTTCCGTAAGAACCTCCAAGTGTGGACAAACGCCGGCGTACAAGCGGGCCAGGACAAGTATCGCGATTTGACGAGGATGGTCGGCATCAAGTACACATTCTGATTCTTTAGGACCGCTTAGGTGTAGAGGTCTGAAAACTTATTAGCTAGTTGATTATCAAAGAAAAAAGAGCTTTCGACGTTTTTCATCGGAAGCTCTTATGCTGTCGCTCTCTCTAACCGTTCTACGACAGTTAGTGCTTCAGAGCATTAAGCAGGATTCTTAGCTGCGTTCACACCGGCGATACGACCGTATGTGAAAATGTCAGCCATAGCGTTACCGCCGACACGGTTGGTACCGTGGATACCGCCTGTGACTTCACCGGCAGCATAAAGTCCTGGGATGACATTGCCTCGGCGATCAATGACCTGGGCGTCTTTGTTGATGATCACGCCGCCCATGGTGTGGTGACGCTTCATTGTGACGCGGCCTGCATAGAACGGGGCCTTGATGATCTTGTTGACGAGTACGCCTTCGGCACGACCGAGGGGATCTTTCTTGGTGTCAACAGCCTTGTTGTAGGTATCGACAGCCTCTTTTAGGTTGTCAGATGGAACGCCAATCTTCTTAGCTAAGTCCTCAATGGAGTCGGCGTAGTAAAGTGTGCCTGCTTTTAGAGCGGCTTCGTTTTCAGGTCCTTTGGAGTTCTTCTGCTGTTCAAAACCGTCAGCGTCAACGATTGTCCAAGCAATGGCTTTAGGCTGGTCAAGCATGGCGTCACGCAATACGTCGCGTCTTGCGTCTTCTTTAATGAAGCGTTTGCCGTCGAGGTTCACAAACAAGAAGCGGTCAACATGCGTGAAGAGGTTAGGAGCATGTTTTTCTCCCGGAACTCCGCCCGGGATGCACTGGATGTAATCCAGACCGCGGGTACCTGCACCGATATCGATCAAATCGGTTAAGACGTCGCCCGTGGCGCCGGGATGGTTGGTTGTGCCGAGCTGGCCCATGCGAGGATCGGAGATTGCGGTCAGTCTGTCATTTGCAGCGAAACCGCCGGCGGCAGCAACAACGGCATTTGTAGCGCGCAGATAAAGAGTCTTTCCGCCTTTCTGTTCAACTTTGACACCGAGAACGCGACCGCTTAACTGATGTTCGCGGATGATTTCAACAACGCGTGTGCTGTAGAGGATAGGAATGTCTTCTTTCTTGCAGACTTCAAGAAGGGCTTTAATGTAGGCGCCGCCTCTGGGTCCGATCGGGTTGCGAGCACGTTTGTAGAGGCCGCCGTAGATCTGATAGATGTGATCCTGGAATTTGACGCCGTGGTCTTTGAGCCACTGAACGCTTTCAGGAGCTTTTTCTGTGAGCTGGTGAACCAAGACGGGGTCGCCGCGTCCGTCGCCGGCAGCTAGAGTCTGTTCAGCATGAAGTTTGGGAGAGTCGGTAATGCCGGCTTTTTCGTAATCGGCTTTGATGGCTGCGTTAAATCCGCCGCCGGCACGAATGGTGTTGCCCCCGGCAAACATCATTTTTTCGAGAACAACGACTTTCTTGGCGCCGGCTTCCTTAGCGGAAACAGCGGCGGAAAGACCGGCACCGCCGGCACCGATCACGATGACGTTATAGGTTTCATCCCATTTTATGGCGGCTTCTGCCGCGGTGCTGAAGAATGTTCCGAAAATACCGGCAGCGGCAGCAGCTGCAGGAGCGGAACCAAGGAATACTCGACGTGAAAGCTTTGTCATTTTCTTCTCCGAATGTGAAATCTGAGGTTTGAGGCGGTTTGCTTGTTTGGCCTCGTTGGGAAGAAGTCTAAGAATTCAGCGCTTCGCGCCAAATAAACATTAGGTTATTGACAAAGTAAAAGTTAAGGAGTAAGCGATTTTGTTAAGACTCGGAAACAAGATTTTCGGCGGCAATCATGCCGAATGTGAAAGCATCGGCTAAACCGTTTCCGCCGATTCTGTTTCTGCCGTGGATGCCCCCGGTGATTTCGCCTGCCGCGTAGAGTCCGGGGATCGTTTTGCCTTCCTTGAGACATTGAGCTTTTTCGTTGATTTGAAGACCGCCCATCGTGTAATGGATTCTCATGCCGACGCGTGCGGCCCAGAAAGGCGCCTTTTGAATCGGGAATCTGCGGCTTTGAGGTTTGTCAGAAGCAATCTCAGCGTTTCGTTCTTCGATCGTTTTTATTAAAGTCTCAGAAGGAATGTCTAGAGCTGAAGCCAACTCTTCCAAGCTTTGGGCTTTAACTGCATCGCCAGTTTCAGCGGCTCGGATGGCGTCCCGTCGGACAAGTAGGTCAAGCGTTTCAAGGCCGTCGTTGTCAATGATGCAGTAGCAGCTTTTATTCCTCTGAACCAGAATCTTTTCTTTGAGTTCATCGCGGCGTGCTCTTTCGTCTACGAAACGTTGCCCTTCGTCGTTGACAAAGACAAAGCGGCGAACGTCATTGTGAAATCGAACTCGAATACCTTTGTTCGAAATCGGGCCAGGAAGACACTGAATTTCGTTTAAGTCGACCACTGAAGCGCCGATTCTGCGCGCTGCAAAAAGCATGTCTCCGGTTGAACCCGATGAACAGTTGCTCGGAAGACCTTTAAGGCGAGGATCGAAAGCCGCGACGGTCTTTAGATTTGCGCCGAATCCGCCGGCGGCAAGGATGACGCCTTTTCTTGCTCGAATGAAAAACTCATCTTGTTTCGAGGTGGCTTTGATCCCGATCACTCGTCCGTTGTCGTCCTGAACCAGCTCAATTGCTTTGGTTTCTGTCAGAACGTTGACTTTCCTTTGCATCAAGGCGCCGGTGAGCGCTCGCACGTATGCGGTACCGTTCGGGAAGATAGGCTTGTGACAGCGCGGGAAGTGAGAACCGTAGATTTCGATGACTTCATCTTGAAATTTCACGCCTTTGGCTTCCAGCCAAGAGAGCATTCTGGGTGCTTCATGGACGAGTTTGCGGACCAAGGTCGGATCCGCAATTTTGTCGCCGTTGTTCCAAATGTCTTGAAAGTGTCTTTCTTCGCTGTCAGTGATACCCAAAGGCGCCTGCCTTATCGGATCTACGACACCGAGAAAGCCGCCGGAGATCAGAGTGTTTCCGCCGAGATGTACGTTCTGCTCTATCAAGATGACTTCAGCATCGAGTTCCGAAGCTCTTACCGCGGCAGCCAGACCCGCGCCTCCCGCTCCTACGACTAAGACGTCGCAGCTCAGGCGCCAATTGATGTCTTGGGCAAAGGCTGCGGCAGGAGCGGCGACGGCTAAAGTCGTGAGTAGGAAATCTCTTCTGAACATAGGATTGTTAGTCGTTAAGAATATGAATCTTACGGAGGAAAGCGTTGAGCTCAACGATGTTTTTGCAGTTTAGCTTGTGGAAAATCGAGCTTCGCCAGTTTTTAACGGCTTGCTCTGAGACTTCCAGCTCAAAGGAAATGACTTTATTGAGCTTGCCTAAGGCAATCATTTCTGCTGCTTTTTTCTCGGCCGGCGTCAATAAGTCGAACAGAGCGCGCATTTCTTCGCTGGTTTCTGCGGCTTCTCTATCGTTCTGATTTTTAGCGACGGCTTTAGCTAGCGCTTCTTTCAGACGACTAGGTTCAGGAGGCTTCACAATGAAATCGGTGGCGCCGGTGAGCATGGCTTTGACTGCCATGTCAATGTCGCCGTGTCCGGTCAGAAAAATGATCGGAAGATCGATTTCCCGCTTCTTCATTTCTTCTTGGAGCTGAAGGCCGCTCATCTCCGGCATACGGATATCCAAAATCACGCACCCGGGGAAAAGCGGATCGTCTTTTTCTAAGAATTCTTTGGCACTGTTGTAGGTTGAAGTCCGGAAGCCGGCCATATTCACCAAAAAGGCTTCGGAGGCGAGGACTTTTTCATCGTCATCGACGATTCGGACGACAGGCGTAAGTTTGGATGACTTCATAGCTAAACCTTTTTGAAACGAATTTCAGCACGCAAGCCTTGCGGATCCACGCGAGAGAATTTGAGTTCAGCACGATGTCTTTCGGCAATTGCAAAGACGATCTTAAGGCCGAGTCCCAAGCCGTCGGCTTTAAGTGAGTTTTGCAGAGCTTTTTTCATGCGCTCCAGCACTTCGTCCGGGACTTGAGGGCCGTTGTCTGTGATGGACAGTACCCAGTCACTGTCTTCCGAAGTTAAGGAGACTCTGATGAGTGCCTTGTTTTTGAGCGGTTCAACAGCGTCGGCCGCATTTCTCAAAAGATTAAGGACGAGGATTTCCAGTTCAAACGGATCGCCATTGATCTCGGCTTTTTGCGGCAAGTCGATTTGCAAACGGCACTGTGTCGAGACATAAAGTCGGAAAGTGTCGATGGCTTTGCGCGTGACTTGCGATAAGTCCATCGTGCTCTGTGAATCCACCGGTCTTGAAGACTTGGCGTATTCTCGAACTCGGTCGACGATCTGAGCGGCTTTGGAAGATTCTGAGGCAATGGCCTCAATGCCTTGGCTCACAATCGGATCGAGCGCCTTTTGTTCCCCGTACATCTTGAGGCCGTTTGCGTAATTCACTACCGTGGACAAAGGCTGCTTGAGTTCATGGGCAAACATGTGGGAGAGCTGAGAAAGGATGCCGCGCTTTTCCATCTGACTTAGGCGCTTCAGAGAGTTTCTCGCAACTTCAGCGACTCGATCACGCTGATCGATGGCTTCACGAAGCTCCGCAGTTCTCTGGAAAACCAAAGAGTTCGAACGATAGATGTGGAACAAAACTCCTAAGAGCAGTGCAAGCGCTAGGAAGACTTCCGTTTTGTATTTCTCAATGAAAGCTCCTACAGAGAAAGGTTCCGGCCGATAAGGACCGAGTTCCAATTTTTTGAAGAGCTGAAGTACGGACCGAAAGTCATTGGCGATTCCCCAAGCGGCGCCGTCGGGCATCTTCGGCATTGTCAGAAGACTGACCGTGAAATTCTTAACGACCTCTGGCGAAGCGTCGGGAAAAGACGAAAACACAAAGTCAGGATAGAGCGGAGAAGAACTCTTGCAGGCAAGGGAAGTTTTCTCTTCGTCAATGACCTTGAAGAGGTGGGCGTTCGAGATGTTTTCTAATTCGCAGGTCGGGATGACGGCGGCGTCCGCTTCTCCTGAAAGCAGGTACGAGTAGACGTCCGGATAACTGTACTTTGTACTGAAGAGGTGCGGCTGATCTTCCTTAGCGCTGATGTGATCGGCAAGTTTGCCTTTGGCGCCGAGCCAGCCGGAAAGAGAGTCGATGTCTCGTGTGACAAGTCGCTTCTTTCGGAGATCTTCCATTCGTTTGAGGTCATTGCGATCGGTTAACGCGATGATGGTGGAGCCGATGGACTCGGATGCAGTCTTGGCTCGAGCATCGTGACGCGTGGCAATTTGTCTTAAGCCCGCAGATGACGGATCAAAGGAAGCGTAGAAGCCGGCCGAAGAAATCAGGAAGCTGAAGTGTTCTTTTCTGATGTCTTCAGGAGCCTCATGTCCCGAAATTTCCTTGGTGACGATCTTGTACTGAGGAAGTGCCTTGCGAAGATGATCCAAAGTCGGCGCAAAAGTGTTGATGAAAAACAGCGGGTCTTCCGTGAAAAGGACAGCAATCCTGACTTCCCTTCTGTTGTCAGCGGAATGAGCTGTCCATGGCGTGCATAGGACAGCAGAACATAACAAGAGCGTCAGGACTTTTCGGAACAATTTTTCTTCTTCGAGTTTGAGGATTCGGGAAATATTTTAGCCTTTAGGAAAGGTTGGATAATTCGGTGAAATCCTTAAAAAACTAGAGATATTGAGGAACTATAAGTTCTCATTAAAATAGAGAAAATCGTGACGGTGGGATGGCTTGATGACTGATAATAACTTGAAGAATTTGCCGCTGGGAACATCTGATTTTGCTGCCTTAAGGCTTGCAAATGAGATTTACGTGGACAAAACTGATTTGGTCTACGAACTGGCTTCCAAAAGACGCAAATATTTTTTGGCTCGTCCAAGAAGATTTGGAAAGTCTCTGTTGATTTCCACCTTCGAGTCGTTGTTCAGACACGGACTCAGAGATTTCAAAGGCTTAGCCATTGAGAAGCTTTGGGTTGAAGAGACAAAATTCCTTGTTGTAAGACTTGACTTCTCAGAAATAAAGTTTTTTTCTTCGCCTGAAGAGTTTTCTAGAAAATTCGCTTCCCTTATTTCAAGGTGCTTCGGCACTGTTGGATTTCAATATGTTGACGACGACCTTAACAGCGCTACAGCTCAATTATCAACATGGCTGCGAACATTAGAGCTCAGTTCGTTAGTCGTCCTGATTGACGAATATGATGCTCCCCTAACATCTTGCCTTAATCAGCATGAGTTGTTCAATGCTGTTAGAGGACAACTCTCCGAGTTTTATGCTGTTCTGAAGTCCCACGACAGAGCACTCAGATTTGTGTTCATCACCGGAATTACAAAATTCAATAAAACCAGTATTTTTTCCGAACTCAATAACTTGAGCGATATTTCTTTAGCGCCGCAATTTGGTTCCTTATTAGGCTATACGCACGAAGAAGTTCAAACATACTTCGGATCTTATATTGCCAAGTCAGCAGAAGTTCTTTCTATAAGCCAAAACGAATTAATGAATCGGCTTGCTGCTCATTACGATGGATTTTGCTTTGAGGAGACTGGGACGAAGAAGGTTTTTGCACCTTGGTCGCTTCTCAATTTCTTGGCTCAACCTGATCGGGGGTTAAAAGATTACTGGTTTGAAAGCGGAGGTAAACCCGCGGTTTTGCTTGAATATTTAAAGAGCCATGCTCTTAAGGATCCTGAAGAGTACGCAAGAGATAAAACAATTGCGTTGTCGGCATTGGCTGGTTCCTCTGATGTTGAAACTTTGTCAGATATCGGTTTGTTAACACAAGCCGGCTATCTCACCATTAAGTCTGTCGAGTTTGGTAATACTGTTTTCCTAGATTATCCAAATTTAGAAGTTAAACGTGCCATGGCACAGCTCTATACCGAGCGCCTTTTGGACGGAAAGGTGGCAGGACAAGTAGGAGCAGGGCCGATTGTTAAGGTCTTATATGAAGAGTCGGCGGAGTCTGTTTTCCATATCCTTAATCGACTTTTTCTGGCGATTGATTATCAAAGGTATCCGGTGAGGGACGAAGCTTCTTTAAGGGCCTATGTTCAAGTCTATTTTGCGGGCGCCGGCCTGGATGTAAAAGTTGAACATCACAATGCACATGGCAGGAGCGATTTGGAGGTGAATGCAGGCAATAGACATTGGATCTTTGAGTTCAAGGTTGTGCAGGGCAACAAAGGCGAAACCGAAAAACTGAGTGAGGCTGTTGAGCAAATAAAGCAAAGGCATTATGGAGATCAACAATACTCACAAGAAGTGAAGAGGGTTGCGCTTGTCTTCTCCATTGAAGACCGAAAATTCGTCAAGTGGCAAGAAGTTTAGAGGCGCGGCTTGCACGGAGCCGGACGGGTTTGCGGCTCCGGATCGCGTTAACTTTTCAGTGAGCAAAAATTTTGCTATCTCACTCCTGTCTGTTTGCTGCTTTATCAGGGAGGATACGTTTCATACGTTAATCTTGGATAAGATCAACAAGAGCTCCAAATTTCCAAACGGTCGGTCTTCTTCCTCTTCCTTCACTAATTTTTGTCACTAACCCAGCTTTTTCGAGTTTTTGAATGGCGAAGAGGAGAGTGGCTTTCGAGGCCTTCACTTTGGTTTGGTTAATCAAGTTCGGAACCGTAAATATTGGTTGAGCAAATAAGTAATCAAGCAACTCCATCGCCAGAGAAGAATTGGTGACTTCCGCAAATTGGGTTTTTGAGATCTCGTAAAGATCTGTCATCTTCATCAGAAGAGATGCGTTTGCTTTCGAATGCTCTACGACAGCTCTCAAGAAGAATGAAATCCAAGTATTCCAATCGTTATTTTTTGAGATTTTTGCCAAAGAAGCGTAATAGGCTCCTCGGTGCCTCTGAAGGTATGCGCTGATGTAAAGACAAGGAGTATGAAGGATCTTCTTAGAAGCTAAAAACAAAGTTATAAGAAGTCTACCCATTCTTCCATTTCCGTCTAAAAATGGATGGATCATTTCGAACTGTGCGTGAAGGACAGCGGTCTGAATAATCGGATGTAGATCTTCTCTTCGAGCAAAAAGCTCCCAGTTCTCTATAAGTTCCTCGATGAACAAAGGGTCCGGCGGAACGTAAGATGCCTGCTCTAAAGAAGATCCTGGTTTGCCTATGTGGACTTGAACGGTTCTCCAGGCACCGGGAGTCTTACGCTCTCCGCGGGCACCTCTCAAAAGTAAGGCATGAAGAGATTTGATTAAGGAGAGGGAAAAAGGACGACCGTTTTTAATTTCTTCGAGCCCATAGTTCATAGCTTCGTGGTAATTCAATACTTCCTGAATATCGTCTCTTCGCTCCAAGGGCGCAACTATTCCGACATTTTCTCCCATGACCTCTTCAAAAGTAGTCACAGTTCCTTCGATTTCATTCGATAACTGTGCTTCTTTCATGAGCCAAGATATCCAAAACAAATCGGCTTTGGCTGAGGCTAGCATCATGCCATCTAGATTTGAGAGACTGAGCAGGGAGGTAAAGCTAAGTGAGCCGAAATCGCCCCAAGGTAGAGTCTCACGCTTGTCTAACGGGAGTTTTCGGAGGTTGAAAGGTTTTCTGATCATCATATTTAGGCGCGAAGACCCCTGCCTTCAGACAGGGAAGGAAGCGCCTCCTCTTTTCGAATTTCTGTTAAATAGGTTCTCCTCTTCTCCAGCAGACGCAGCTTTTTGCAGCTGATGCTTGCTGAAATGCGGGTTCCGTCAAGCTTTCGAACATCAAAGTACCCGGATGATCGACGCCCGAAAATGAAGCCTTCTTCTCCCTGGCAGGCAACTTTGTCAAAAAGACGGAAGC
>ENA-OROL01002757-OROL01002757.1-human-gut-metagenome-genome-assembly--contig:-NODE-2757-length-11836-cov-3.637297_pt1 | contig 11836 bp, 10 predicted proteins | sample MGYA00242128_ERZ509048 | MGnify/ENA primary metagenome ERZ509048 (study PRJEB26280, sample SAMEA2338750) | human gut metagenome | biome: human gut; feature: human-associated habitat; material: faeces...
AGCTCGGGTGCACCGGCACGCACTTCTGCAACCCCTGCGGCCTGCACGAGGACGACCACTACACCACCGCGCACGACCTGTACTTAATCGCGAGGGAAGCCATGAAGGACGCGACCTTCCGCGACATCGTGAGCACCGTGCAGCACCGCATGGCAAAGACCAACCTGCACGAGGAGCGCATCATCCTCACCACCAACCAGCTGATCTTCAGCTCGTTCCAGCCGTGGAGCTACGCAAACTGTCTCGGCATCAAGACCGGCCACACCTCGCAGGCAGGCAACTGCTTCGTCGGCTACGCCGAATACGGCGACGCAAAGCTGTTCTCGGTCGTGCTCGGCTGCTCGGGCAGCTCGAAGGAATACCCGACCATCGCCGCCAGCTTCACCGATACCAAGAGCCTGTGCCAGTGGGGCTTTGAGAACTTCACCTCCAAGACCCTCGCCCGGCAGGGTGAGGAGGTAACATACACCAAAGTCAAGCTCTCGACCGACACCAATCAGGTCATTCTCACCGCGAAGAACGATCTCGTTTCCCTGCTGCCCAGGGAGCTTGACGTAAAGGATCTCGAGCTTCAGTCCGACATCCCCGAGGAGGTCGACGCTCCCATCAAGGCCGGCGATACCATCGGCAGCGTGACCTATACCTATGACGGCCGCGACTACGGCACGGTCGAGCTTGTCGCCCTCAACGACATCTCGCGCAGCACGGTCCTGTTCTACGCGGACAAGCTCAGCTCGTTCTTCCAGAGCATCGTGTTCAAGGTACTGCTGCTCGCCGCCGCAGCCTTCTTCCTGCTACATATCTTTACGGGCCTTGTCTTTGGCGGTGTCCGCCGCCGCAGACGGCGCCGTTCCTCCCGCTCGCGCTATAACGACAGCACCTATCAACGCCGCCACAGAAAATAAACAAAAACAAAAGGACAGAGCCCTTTTTCCGGGTTCTGTCCTTTGCTTTCTTGCGTTATTTGTCGAAGTCTGTTATAATGCTGACAAGGACACCTCGGTGTCCCCGAGGCGCTGTTACAGACGGCGGACGGTCAGCCACTCCCTTGCGAGAGGGGATGATGCGTATGAGAAAGAAACTCTTTCGCATTCTGGTATGCGCAGCATTCGTGCTCGACATGCTTATTACATACGCAAAGTGACCGCCCTACCCTGAGAAAGTAAGCGGTCTATAAAACTTATATTAATCCGGCAAACCGTCATCGGTAGCACCTTTTTATATTGTTATATTAACATCTATAATTTTTTATGTCAATTCTATTATCTAATTTATATTTAACTTTCTAGTCAAAATAAACTCAATCACCAAATGACACAACACAATTTCCACAAGAAAGACAATAAGACACGGAAGATAAAACCAACTGTAATATCTATTATGTTGCAACAATACCACTTGCATTTCATAGCCAACCAAGAATAAAAAAGCTCCTACAATGATCATTGTCGCAAATCTGTTTTTACTTCTCATCTGTCCAATGCATATTGCTGTATATGCCTGATAGATCAGATGCATCGTCCATATGATTCCATATATGATCATATAAAGAATGGTTAAAACAACTTTTGTTTTTGTAAAATCCTGAAAATGTCGAATCGGTATTCCTTGAAGTGAAGCTTCTCCGTGATATACAATACTTTGTATATAAATCAATATATCATTTTCTGCAAAGAAGATAAAAACTGTTGTAAAACTGATGATGATCGCACTGAAGACCTTTGACAAGATCAACTTTCTCTCAGTCACTGGAAGTGTATGTGTAAGGTAGCTTTCCTTTCCATACATGCTTTTCCAGAACCTTTGTATCACAAGAATAATATTCACGCAGAATATAAAATAAATACCGGTCACAACAACAATAGCCTGTGCCTTTATTGGGATATGATCATAAAATGTTTCATAATTGAACACAGTATTGATTCCATGGACAATTCCATAAATGATCAAAACAGCCCATAGTGGCAGCATGATCTTACGGTAATATTTTAGATCATATTTCATCAATTTCCTTAACATAATTTTTCCTCCTCTCCTTATCCCTTCTATTTTTCCTACTCCAGATTCAATTTCTTCGTTAATATCACTTCTGTGACAATATGATAAACAATAATGATCACAATATTCTCTACAAGATAGATCCACAGATCACCATCAAATCCAAATGTGTTCTGCAGACTTGATCCCATATTATCTAAGTTTGTCATACTTGGAATTCCGATCAGTGATACAATGATCGATAATCCTGCATATGCCACAAATGCAAACAAGAATCGATTGCCATTACTCAACTGTCCGATCACCATTGCTGCATATATATGGTAGATTCCGTTTAGCAAACCTACCACTGCGATCACCGCTCCATATCCAATCCATGGTCCTGCATGTACTTTGATGACCCAGTTTCCAAAATACGTTACAGTATCCATAAGTTTTACCGGGCTTATCGCAATGATTTCTACTCCCAATAAGGAGATTACGAGTACTGTCCCACAGCTGATGATCAATGCACTGATCACTTTAGATAAAATCAGGCTTCTTGTAGTAACTGGAAGCGTGAACATTAAATATCCTTCTTCCTGCAATAACCCATTCCAGAAGCGCTGAATCACAATGATCACATTCATTACAAAGATCGCAACGATCACTGCAACAATGACCACAAGACTAAATACGATCATCGTATTTCCAATTCCGTCAAGATTCGACCGAATACTGATTCCAAAGATCAGTCCCATCACTAAGAGTACACCCCATAATGGTGCTAAAATCTTCGCTAATGCTTTCAGATCATACTTTATTAATTTTCCTAGCATGCTTCGTCCCCTCCTCTGTATACATCTGTATGAAATATCTCACGGAACAGGGCATCGATGGATTTGCCACTTTCTTCTCTTAAGTCATCAGCTGACTTGTATGTTACAATATTTCCTTCTTTGATAAAAATAACCTCATCCATGATCTTCTCGATATCTGCGATCAGATGTGTTGAAATGATCACGGTTCCTTCCTCATTATAATTGTTTAAGATCGTATCTAAGATAAAATCCCTTGCTGCGGGATCGACTCCTGCGATCGGTTCGTCTAGCAGATAGAGTTGTGCTTTTCGGCACATTACCAAAACTAACTGGACTTTCTCTTTATTTCCTTTGGATAAGCTTTTGATCTTCGCTTCGGTGTTGATCTTTAATGTCTCACACATGCCCTCTGCTTTTTTACGGTCAAAGTCTTCGTAAAAATCTTCAAAAAAATCCATCAAATCTGCAATCTTCATCCAATCTGCAAAATACATCTTATCTGGCAGATAGCTGATGATCTTCTTGCTGTCAACACCAGGTGCTTTACCATTGACTTTAATCTCACCTGATGTTGGCTGCAACAGACCGTTTAATAACTTGATCAATGTTGTCTTTCCAGAACCATTGGGTCCTAAAAGCCCGATGATCTTTCCTCTCCCTATTGTTAAGTTGATTCCCGTTAAAGCTTCCTTCTTTCCATACCGTTTCTCTAAATCAGTTAATTCTATTAAATTCAAATCCTTCATTCTTCCTCTTCCTTTCCGATCAATGCGACTGCATCTTCCTTATTGTATCCAAGTTCCTCTAAATCCCTGATGTATTGTTTTACAATCTTGTGTCCTATATCTTTCCGACATTCTTCTATCTTCGTCACATCTTCTGTGACACAGCGCCCGCTTGTTCGGTTGGTGATCGTTAATCCATCCTGATCAAGTGCTGATAACGCTCTCTGCATCGTATTCGGATTCACCCCTGCTTCTCCTGCAAGATCCCTGACACTTGGTAGTTTCTCTCCGCTTGAATAGGTTCCTGACACAATCCTCTTGATCATCTGTTCCTTCAGTTGTGTCCAGATTGGTCTTCCATCATCTATCTTCCACCCCATAGTTCTCCTTCCTTCTTATTGTATTATTGTATTACTTCCTTAATACAATAATATTATATGCTACTTTTTATAAAATGTCAATCCTTATTTCATTTATACTTTTGACACTCTCATCATAAATTGATAGAAAACACAAAAGACATCGCACGAATATTTGTATTTCATGCGATGTCTTTTATGACTACTATTGGTAACTATAAATAAAATAGTTCCTTTTTATTTGATCATTGTCAGGATCCGTTCTCTACATCCCAGACCAATACCATTGGCCTGTTCGATGTTTTTCTCTAGTTGGTGTTCAAAGTGACGGAAGGGAAGAAAGATGCCAATCTCGCTGCTTTGTTGTTCAAATTTGTTTTCATCCATTACACCGTAATACATGAACGCTCTTGGTAATTGTTCTTCCAGTCTCATCATAAAATCCCAAACAATGCTGTAGACTTCGTTATCCTCTATCATTTCTTTTACTTCTTTAGGTAGTTTAAATAATAGCAGGATTCCAATATGTTCCCCAATCTTCATTGTGTTAATTTCATTTTTGTTCCGATAATCGTGTTTTTCACGAAATCCATAAGCAAGACAGATTTCATAATCCGGTATATCGTCCGCCTGATCTGAAATCTGCTGAAACATTTTATATTGTTTTTGTGAAATCTGTTTGTTTACGGATGTTTGTTTGATCAGCTCGCCCTCTGCATCTGTTAATCTTACAGGATTTGTTACACCTTTATCATTGAATCTCATAGGAATCAAAAACGCATTTCTTAACAGATCAAACATACTGTTTCCACAGATTTCCATCAAGAAAGCGGAAAGATCCCTATTTTGATATGCATCAAATAGTGCTTTCACAAACTGTTTTTCCGAAAGATCACGATCTCCACTGTTGGCAAACTCTTCATAAAATAACTCTCTCAATCGTTCACAGGCATCATTATTTTCCAGAATTTTTTTAAATATATGCTCTGCATTTTCTTCTCTTGGAAAAATTGTTTCCACGCTGATCATCCCTTTCTTGACTTTTTCATCAACTGTATTATACTTTAGGAAGAATGATATGTAAAATATATATATCATATCAATAACATACAAATTTTATATAACTAGGAGGTCAATCATGCCTTTTGACTATTATCGTATCTTTTATTATGTTGCAAAATATAAGAGTTTCTCTAAAGCTGCGAAATTCTTACATAATAATCAGCCAAATATCACTCGCTGCATGAATATTATGGAAAGTGAACTTGGCTGCACTTTATTTATCCGGTCACACAGGGGAATCAAACTGACACCAGAAGGGGAACAACTTTATGCACATGTAGCGATTGCAATCCAGCAGATTTCTTCTGGAAATGATGAACTAAATCGAACAAAAAATCTGAAATCTGGAACTGTTACGATCGGAGTAAGCGAAACTGCACTTCATTTATTTTTGCTGCCGAAATTAGAGAAGTTTCACAAACTTTATCCACATATTAAATTAAAAATTTCCAACCATTCCACACCACAGGCAATCAAAGCTTTGAGAAAAGGATTCGTTGATTTTAGTATTGTGACAACACCATTGTATTGCGAACATCCATTACAATCGCAACGACTTTGCTCTTTCCGTGACATTTTAATTGGCGGACCTTCTTATAGGGATATTGGTTTTTCACCGAAAAGACTACGTGATCTGCAGGATTTTCCTTTTATTTCATTAAATGAAGGAACAGCAACCAGAAATTTTTATGAGAAATATTTCTATCAGAATCAGTTAGTTTTTTCTCCGGATATGGAAACTGCTACAACGAACCAGATCTTATCTCTGGTGCAGCATGATCTTGGAATTGGTTTCTGTCCGGAAGCTCTTGCTAAGGACTATCTTGATCGTGGTGAAATTATAGAAATTCCTGTAAAGGAACATGCTAATCCACGAGACATTTGTCTCCTTACCGATTCTACCCGACCAATTGGAATTGCTGGGAAAAAATTATTAGAAATACTTATGGATTCGGAGGGGTGATATATATGGAGGAAGAATTTCATAATCATATGCGGATTCCTTGGCATGATTATACAAGAAAAAGTATTGGTCGTCCGATCACGGAAGCTTCGTTAAGTGAGAAAGCCTCGATCATCGGTCGTACTGGAATTATGCTTCTATCTTGCGGAACTGGAGCATGGAGAGTACGAAGTTCTATGAACACACTGGCTAGAGAACTTGGAATTACTTGTACTGCTGATATTGGTTTATTATCAATTGAATATACTTGTATTGATGGTGGTAACTGTTATACAGAATCCCTATGTCTGTTTAATACAGGCGTAAATACATCAAAACTTTATCGAATGGAATTGTTTGTTAACAAATTTTCCAAAAACTGCAAGAAGATGTCTGGAGATGAACTTCATACACTACTTGATCAGATTCATGAAATTCATGGATTTTACTCTCCGCCATTCCTTGGTCTGGCTGCAGCTGTTGCATGCAGTGCATTTACTTTTTTACTCGGTGGCGGACCGATTGAGATGTTTTGTGCATTCTTAGGTGCTGGTGCCGGAAATTTTCTCCGGGCAAAAATGAATCAACATCATTTAACTTTATTCCTATGCACTGCGGCAAGCGTTGCTTTGGCATGTATTGTATACACAATTGCCTTCATGGCATTGAAATCTGGATTTCATATTTCGATACACCATCAAGCTGGTTATATCTGTTCTATGTTATTCATTATTCCAGGATTTCCATTTATCACAAGTGGAATTGACCTTGCAAAATTGGATATGCGTTCCGGACTTGAACGTCTGGCTTACGCACTGATTATCATTGCTGTTGCAACTTTAGCTGCATGGATGCTTGCTTTAGTTCTTCATTTAAAACCGATGGATTTTCTTCCATTGAATTTAAGCAAGTCAGAATACCTGATATTTCGACTGATCGCAAGCTTTTTTGGAGTTTTAGGTTTCTCCGTAATGTTTAACAGTCCATTACAACTTGCTGCTACAGCAGGGATCATTGGAGCAATTGCAAATACAACTCGTCTGGAACTGGTTGATCTTGCATCATTTCCGCCAGCTGCGGCTGCATTCCTTGGAGCTTTGCTTGCTGGTCTTCTGGCATCTATGATCAAGACTTCGATTGGTTATCCTCGAATTTCTTTGACTGTGCCTTCCATCGTTATTATGGTTCCTGGATTGTATTTGTATCGGGCAATTTATAATATTGGTATTACTTCGATTAATACCGGTGCTTTTTGGTTTACAGAAGCTTTACTTATTATTATGGCTTTGCCGCTTGGATTGATCTTTGCAAGAATTATTACAGATAAGACGTTTCGACGTTGTTCATAGAAATGGATATGAATATAGGGGCTGTCTCACTTGATATGCTCCCTTCTAGGTAGACAAGTGAAATAATAAAAACTTGTCACTTAGGAGGGAGCATATTTTATGTCTAAAAGAAAAGTATCTGTTGAGGATAAGATATATGCTGTAAATCTATATCTGGATGGAAAAGAAAGCCAACGGCGAATTGCCCATATGTTTGATGTAAGTCTCGCATCTGTCCAACAATGGATTCGAAACTATGAATCTATGGGAGCAAATGCATTCACATTGAAAGGGAATAAAAAATATTCCAAAGAATTGAAACAGCAAGCAGTCTTAGATTATTTAGCAGGCTATGGTTCTCAAGATGATATCTGCAAAAAATATGGAATCCGTTCAAAAGGTAAGTTACAATCTTGGATAAAGAAGTATAATGGTCATGAAGAATTAAAATCTTCTGGAACAGGAGGAAGCATTATCATGACCAAAGGAAGAAAAACCACTTTTGAAGAACGGGTTGAAATAGTACAGTATTGTATCGCACATGATCGTAATTATGCCCAAACAGCAGAACAATATCAGGTATCCTATCAACAGGCTCGCAATTATATAGTCAAATATGAAGCTGGTGGAGTGGAAGCTTTAAGAGATAACCGTGGCAAACGAAAATGTCCCGATGAGATGAGTGAATTAGAAAAGCTGCGTGCTGAAGTTAAAATTTTAAAAGCAGAGAAAGAACGTGCTGAAATGGAGGCATCTTTTTTAAAAAAACTCGAAGAAATAGAGAGGAGGCGGGGTTAAGCCTGGTCCGTCATGAACATATATATCAGGCAATCAAAGAAGAACACAAAGAACATAATTATCCAATCGCTGCACTTTGTAAACTTGGTAATGTTTCTAGAGCAGCTTATTATAAATGGCTACACAGAGAAATTCCTAAAAGTGAACAAAAGAATAAGTTTATTGCCGACGAGATAGAAAAGATTCATACAGACTCACCGGATAAAGGCTATCGAAGGATCAGAGATGATCTGGAACGATATCATGGTATTGATGTAAACGATAAACGTGTGCTACGCATTTGCCGTAAACTTAATATAAAATCAACTATCAAGTATTCTAACAACGGATGCACAAGACAGGCTGCAAACCCTCAGTATATAGCTGAAAACATACTTAATCGGGAGTTCACTGCCAAAGCACCAAATGAAAAATGGCTCACTGATGTGACAGAATTCCATTATTATATTGGGATGGAAAAGCATAAAGTTTATCTAAGTGCAATACTGGATCTATATGATAGACGGATTGTTTCGTATGTTATTCGTGATAAGAACAACAATGCTTTGGTGTTTGATACGGTAGACAATGCTTTACTTAGAAATCCTGGTGCGCAGCCACTGTTTCACAGTGACAGGGGATTCCAATATACGAACAGGACATTTCATATAAAACTTGTAAATGCTGGAATAACGCAAAGCATGTCGCGAGTTGCTAAATGTATCGACAATGGACCAATGGAAGGCTTTTGGGGAATTCTGAAGAGAGAGCGATACTATGGAAAACGATTCACTGATAGAGGTACTCTCGTAAAAATGATCGAAGATTATATAGATTACTACAACAATAAACGCTTGCAAAGGAATCTCGGAATTTTAACGCCAATGGAAAAACACGAAATTTACTTGCAAGCTGCATAAAAACTGCCAGCAGATAAATTTCTACTGGCAGGAAAAATTTATATTTTTTCAATTGTCTACTTGACGGGGAGCGGTTCAACTAAAGTGACAGCCCCATAAAAAGACTTATATGAACACAAGAAAAACCTTATCCAATATTTAATCTGTCAATTTCACTGTCAATCAATGCAATTTCCTCATTATTCAACTGCCATTCAAATGCACTGCAATTTTCATCTGCCTGTGCAGGTGTATTAACTCCAGTTAATGCTGTACCAACAAAACTCTTTTGGGTACTCCAGTTGATGGATACCTGTGCCACCGGTACATTGTGTGCTTCTGCAATTTTATCTAATGTCTTTAATAATTCCATAACATTAGAGAATACCGGTTCTTTAAAGAATGGATAGAATACCTGACGCATGTCCTTTGGATCTGGTTTTGGAAGTTCGCGAATAGCTCCTGTTAAAATTCCACCACCTAGAGAACCATAAGTCATTGTCCCAATTCCTTGAGTTTCAGCCCATTCCATTAGTTCTCTTTCTGACTGGTTCACGATAGAAAACGGAGGCTGGATTACATCAATTTTAGCATATTTTTGCGCTTCCTGAATTAATTCTTTGGAAGAATTAGACATTCCAATGTAACGGATTTTCCCCTTTTTTTTCAACATATTACAGACTGCCATTGTTTCTTCAATCGGTGTATTTTCATCTGGCCAATGCATAATATAAAAGTCTATATAATCTGTTTGTAATCTTGCAAGAGATTCATCAATTTCACGCTCTACGGAGTTATATTTGTTATCTCTTACAGATTTTCCTGTGTAATGACTGATGTAAGAACCAAACTTTGTTGCAAGATACACTTTTTCACGATATCCATCTTTTAATGCTTGTCCAACGACTGTTTCAGAATGACCGTCTCCATAGATTGGAGCTGTATCTACCATATTAACTCCATTATCTATCATCTGGCGAATGGCAGCAATCGATTCTTCTGTATCTACATCTCCCCATGTCACTCCTGCAGAGTTTGCTCCTGCAATCCCCCATGTACCAACTGTTAATGCAGAAATATCAGCATCTGCATTTTTAAAATGTTTATATCTCATAATTTTTCTCCTTTTTAACGAATTTTTTCTGCTTCCTTATATTGTGCCATAATCAATTGTTTTAACTCCCATTCATTTTCTGTCAGACCACAATAAACTTCTATAGCTTTTTCAATCCCATGTTCTTTTACATAGTTTGTAATTTCTATACTGGCAATATCGCTTTCATCACGGTATAAAAATCCATAGGCAATCCCTTTTGCCAAATAAAATGGCAGAATATGATGTTTCATACATAACAATGCTGGTCCTACAAATCGATTATCTCTGGAAAGTTTTGTCTTAGGATCTGCTGCTACTCTCGTAAAAGCATCTTTCAGATTTCGGTTTTTAGGAGCTTCTACAATAAAATCAATCCACTCCTGATGGTCAGTTTCATCAAATTGATATTCCGCCTGAATAGCTGCATCCGCTTCAAAAAATGCTCCAAGTACACAATCCTCAATCCATCCATCATCATAAGTATCACGAATGTAAGTATAGCCTTTTGCTTTTCCCAAAAAAGCCAACATGCAATGCTTCATATTTCCAGTATAGACTTTTCGATAAATCTGAGCTTTCCCTTTTTGAACCCCTCCAGTTTGTTTCACCTGTGGCAGCTCACCTTTAAAAGGTTCTTCATCAATTCCAATATGTCCATCTAATTTAGTTGTAACTGCAAATGCATCTTCTGCAATTAATTCTTCAGAAGACGGCATTGCCGCCATTCCTACCATAACCTGACAGATTCCTATTTTTTCTTTAAGATAACGGCTAGCAGCCGGGTTATTTTGCAATAATTTTGCTAACTCTGTCTCAAAGTAATCCGGAGCCCCCAATGCATTAACACAAAGCAGTATGTTCAATGGAGCTGCCTCTTGTTCTGTACGATATTCAATAGCTTCCTTTAAATTTTGACAAATACTTTGAAAAGCACCTTCGTATACGCAACAGGCAATCAAATCTACTTTTTTCATATGTTCAATCAAATCTACTGTATCTGAACAATCTAAAACATCAAAATCGTCGACAAGAACTCTTCGTTTATTGTTCGCACCTACCCGTTCAATCAAATAAGTGCCTTGTTCTTTCAACTGTTTCATCCGTTCTTCCATAATATCGTAAATATACAAATGGTAACCAGATTCAAAAAATAATCCACCGATGACACCTCGTCCAATATTTCCAGCACCAATCACAAGTAATTCTTTTTTCATCTTTAGCCTCCTGCCCTTAAGCAATCGCTCCAATTGCGAATAACAGTACACCGACAGCCATAGTTCCAATCAAAAGCGGTACGACTTTTACACCTTTTTTCAATAACCAATATTCAATACCAACCAATGCAATTTTTAACATTCCCGGCATGACTGTATCTAATGTTGTTTGCAATACAATGCCGCCATTTTTTACATTCCCAATAGTAATTGGTGTACTAATGTTTACAGTATAAAATATCATAGCACCGATTGCCATTAATCCAACTACTGTACAAGCATAAGATACTTTATCCATAATACCTGATTTCTGGGATTTTACCATAAATTCCATTCCCATGCTGTAACCATATTTCAGGCTGTACCATCTTGCCAAATAGTTTGGAATATTATAAATTAATAAGAATAAAATTGGTGCAAATACATTTCCAGCTGCTGCCATAGTAATTACAAGTGAGGTTGCCAGAATTCTTAATGTTGCAGGAAATAGAGTATCTCCAATTGCTGATAGCGGTCCCATTAATGCCGTTTTTACTGTATTGATAGTTGTATCATCAAACTCTGGATTTTTTGCATTTTCCTCTTCCATCGCAGTAGAAATACCTAGGGCAAATCCTGCAATATTCGGAGTAATA
>ENA-OROL01002770-OROL01002770.1-human-gut-metagenome-genome-assembly--contig:-NODE-2770-length-11790-cov-1.923988_pt1 | contig 11790 bp, 6 predicted proteins | sample MGYA00242128_ERZ509048 | MGnify/ENA primary metagenome ERZ509048 (study PRJEB26280, sample SAMEA2338750) | human gut metagenome | biome: human gut; feature: human-associated habitat; material: faeces...
GTCCGGTCACAAAATTCATATCCAACAGGACAAGATCAACCGGCCGACTGTCCAGGACCGAAAGGATACTGTTCGGGTTCGAGGCAGTCTCCACCCCTTCGAACTCATCTTCCAGAAGCAGTTCGAGAGAGGTCAGTACGCTTTTGTTATCATCAACGATCAGGATAGTTCCGGCTTGCATAAGATCTTTTTCCGGTAAAGTTATCCGCTTCCCCGTTACCTTGCAAGCGAGCGTCAAAATATTTGACACTTTTGGATTATTATTCTGCACGAACCACTTATCCCTTACCAGACATTCACCTTCCCTCTACGATCCTCTTTCCGGCTATATGGAAAGATCATAAATGGGTAAAACTGGCAGAGAGAAAGCGTAAGTATAATCCTAAAACAGGTTTGACAATCGAGGATTATCATAATCTTTGGCCAATCCCCTACTCGGAAATCGAACGGAATGTATATGCCACGATCGAACAAAATCCGGGATATTAATTCATTTTAAATCTTTAAAGTGTCCGGATGAATTGCATATCTTTGCATCTGGACACTTTTTTGTATAATCTTAAAAATACCATGTATATGCGCACTATTTCTTATCTGATCTCATTCTTGTTGCTGGCCGCGTGCACGGGAACACCCTCAAAAGCACCACTCACCTTGTGGTACGACAAGCCTGCCCAAAACTGGGACGAGGCACTCCCCATCGGGAACGGCCATGCGGGAGCAATGGTTTTCGGAGGAGTTGAGAAAGAACAACTTCAACTGAATGAAAACACGTTATACAGCGGGGAACCGTCAGTCGTTTTCAAAGATGTGAAAATAACACCGGAGATGTTCGACAAAGTTGTCGGGCTGATGAAAGCCGGAAAATACAAGACAGCTTCCGACCTGGTTTGCAAGAACTGGCTGGGACGCCTGCACCAATATTACCAACCGTTCGGAGACCTACATATCCAAAACAACAAGCCGGGAGATGCTGCCGGATACAAACGGGCATTAAACATCTCGGATGCGGTTGCCACAACAGTCTATAAACAAAACGGAGTGAAATACGAACGGGAAGTATTCGCTTCCCATCCGGACAACGTGATCGTCATGCATCTGAAAAGCGATACACCGAATGGCATCGACATCTCGCTCGATTTCACATCACCTCATCCGACAGCCCTGCAAAAAGGGACTGACGACCGTCTGATCCTGCACGGACAGGCTCCCGGCTATGTGGAACGGCGTACATTCGAGCAAATCGAACAATGGGGCGACCAATACAAACACCCTGAACTCTACGATGCGAACGGCAAACGCAAGTTCGACAAACGGATGCTTTACGGCGACGAGATCGGCGGGAAAGGTATGTTTTTCGAAGCCCAGTTGAAACCGGTCTTCCCTAAAGACGGGAAATGTGAGATTACCGACGCTGGTATCCATATATACAACACGGACGAAGTCTATTTCATACTCAGTATGGCAACAAGTTTCAATGGTTTCGACAAAAGTCCGAGCCGGGATGGTATCGATCCTTCGGCCAAAGCAGCCAGCATTCTGGAAAAAGCCCTTTCCTATGACTATCAGACACTGAAACAACGCCATACGGAAGATTACCGTTCCCTTTTCGACCGAGTCGATTTCGAACTGTTTTCCTCTCCCGAACAAAAGGCGATGCCGACCGACAAACGTCTCGAACAGTTTGCCGGAAACGCCGATCCCGACTTGGCAGCTCTCCTGTTCCAATTCGGACGTTACCTGATGATCAGCGGATCACGTCCAGGCGGACAACCTTTGAACTTGCAAGGAATCTGGAACAAAGACACAATTCCAGCCTGGAACTGCGGCTATACGATCAATATCAATACAGAAATGAACTACTGGCCGGCCGAACTCACCAATCTGTCGGAATGCCAGGAACCTCTTTTCCGAATGATCCGGGAACTGTCTGTCTCCGGTGCCGAAACAGCCCGGAATATGTATAACCGCCGTGGTTGGGTGGCCCATCATAACACATCCATCTGGCGAGAGTCCTTGCCGAACGACAACGTGCCGACAGCTTCTTTCTGGCCGATGGTGCAAGGGTGGTTGTGCAGCCACTTATGGGAACACTACCAGTTCACACAGGATGAAACATTCCTGAAAAACGAGGCCTATCCGTTGATGAAAGGGGCCGCCGAGTTCTTTGCCGACTGGCTGATAGACGATGGCAACGGTCATTTGGTGACTCCGGTAGGCGTCTCTCCGGAAAACCGCTTCATCACGGAAGACGGACAAACGGCAGCCATGAGTATGGGACCGACCATGGACATGGCCATTATCCGGGAAACTTTTACCCGCACGATCGCCGCTTCGGAAATGTTCAATCTGGATGAATCGTTTCGCAATGAATTGAAAGATAAATTAGCACGCCTGTTACCCTATCAAATCGGAAAGCGTGGACAACTACAGGAATGGATATATGACTTCAAGGAATGGGAACCTCAACACCGCCATTTCTCCCACTTGTACGGTTTCCATCCGAGCGACCAGATCACACCGGACAAAACACCGGAACTGTTCAATGCAGTCCGCAAAACACTCGAACTGCGGGGCGACTTGGCTTCCGGCTGGTCGATGGGCTGGAAAATAAACTGCTGGGCACGCTTGTTAGACGGCAACCACGCCTACAAGATCATCGCCAACCTGTTCAATCCTGTCGGATTCGGAAACAGTGCACATAGAGGAGGAGGGCTCTTCCGAAACTTACTGTGTGCACACCCTCCTTTCCAAATCGATGGAAATTTCGGCTATACGGCAGGTGTCGTTGAAATGTTATTGCAAAGCCATGCCGGATACATCCATCTGTTGCCTGCTTTGCCCGATGTATGGGCAGAGGGCTCTGTTTCCGGCCTGAAGGCACGGGGCAACTTCGAGATTACGATGAACTGGAAGAATGGAAAATTGACAGAAGCCAATATCCATTCGCTGTCAGGGAAAAGCTGTACACTTCGTGCCAGACAAGCATTCACGGTCAAATCGGACGGTAGAACCATAGCTACATCCACCCCGGTCCGGTCAAACGGTAAAGAATATTTCCAAGCGACATTCGAAACGCAAAAAGATGGAACATATCTAATCACACAATAAACACGAAGAAATGAAACAAGCATTATCATTGATCGGAGTTTCCTTTTTATCTGTTGTCAGTTCACTGGCAGCAGATAAAAAGCCCAATATCATTCTGATTCTTGCCGACGACATGCGAGCTTCAGGAATGAACTTTTTAGGAAAAGAACAAGTCCAAACGCCCAACCTGGATAAATTGGCAGGAGAAAGTACAGTCTTCACCAACGCCCACATCATGGGTGGTACATCCGGAGCCGTCAGTATGCCAAGTCGGGCCATGCTAATGACCGGAAAATATCTTTATAACCTCGAAAAACAGGGAGCAACAATCCCGAATTCGCACACGATGATAGGTGAAACCCTTCAGAAAGCCGGCTATAATACATTCCATACCGGTAAATGGCATAGTAGCTATGAAGCCCTGAACCGTTGCTTTAAAGAAGGGAAAGCCATCTTTTTCGGAGGCATGTGGGATCACTGGAATGTTCCCTTGTACGATTACCATGCAGATATGAATTACGGAAAACGTCGTCCGGTCATCCATAACCAGGCAAAATCGAACAAGGTAGAATATGATATAGGAGAATATATGTATTCAGGAAAGCATTCCGTAGATATTTTCACCCATGAAGCCGTCGAATATATTCAACAACAAAAAGATAAAAACCAGCCGTTCTTCTTGTCGGTAGCCTATATGTCTCCCCATGACCCTCGGAGCATGCCGGATGAATACATGCAGCTTTACGACCAGAGCCAAATACAACTTCCACCCAATTTTATGGAAAAGCACCCGTTCGATAACGGAGAATTAGAAATACGTGACGAAATATTGGCTGCTATTCCCCGCCGTCCGGATGAAATCAAAAAACATATCAGGGAATACTATGCCATGATCTCCCATGTAGACAAACGCGTAGGCAACATTATCCAAACTCTGAAAGATAACGGGTTATATGAAAACACAATCATCATATTTGCAGGAGACAACGGGTTGGCAGTCGGACAACACGGCCTGATGGGGAAACAGAATGTATACGAACATAGCGTCGGCGTCCCTTTGATGATCAAAGCTGCCGCACAGCATACCGGTAAAAAGACCGCAGACCTATGTTACTTGATAGACGTATTCCCAACCCTTTGCGACATGCTCCAACTACCTGTACCCCAATCGGTAGACGGTATCAGTCTACTTTCTTCCTTGGATGGGAAAGAGCCTGTCCGCGACTACCTATATTACAGCTATATGGATAATCAACGCGGCATTTCCGATGGAACCTGGAAGTTGATTGAATATCATGTGAATGGGAAACGCACGACCCAGTTATTCAATCTGAAAAACGATCCTTGGGAGAGAAACGATCTCAGCGGACAAAAGAAATACGAAAAAACAATCCAGCGTCTTCGCGAAAAGATGGCTGAAGAGCAGAAGAGGACAAATGATACATCTGTTTTCTGGAATAATTTCAGTTATTAATTATGTTTTCGCGCACACTCCATGTTTATTTAAAAATAAACTTCTACTTTTGTGGTCTGAACACATTATAAACCATCGATATGGATAAGAAAGTAATAACCTTTGGAGAAATCATGCTTAGACTGGCCACTCCAGACTATCTCCGTTTTTGTCAAAGTGATAAATTGAATGCTACCTTTGGTGGCGGTGAAGCTAATGTTGCCGTATCACTGGCAAACTATGGTATTGCAACCGAGTTTGTAACCCGTTTACCTAAAAACGACATTGCGCGTGCTTGCGTAATGGACCTGCGTAAATACGGTGTATGGACTTCTCACATCGTTTACAGCGGCGACCGTTTGGGTATCTATTTTCTGGAAACAGGTGCGGTAGCCCGTGCCAGCAAAGTCGTCTATGACCGCGCTCACTCGGCTATCTCCGAAATCCAACCGGGAATGGTAAACTGGGAAGAAGTATTCAAAGATGCATCCTGGTTCCACTGGACAGGCATTACACCGGCCATTTCACAGGTTGCGGCAGATGCTTGCCTCGAAGCTATCCAAGTAGCAAACCGTATGGGTATCCCCGTATCATGCGACCTTAATTACCGCAAAAATCTGTGGAAATATGGCAAAACGGCCTCTGAAGTGATGCCGGAACTGGTTGCAGGTTGTGACGTGATCCTTGGTAACGAAGAGGATGCGGAAAAGGTATTCGGCATCAAACCAGAAGGTTTCGACGTAACAGCCACAAACGGCGAAGTAAACGCTGCCGAATTCGAATCCGTTTGCACACAATTGATGGCTAAATTCCCGCGTGCAAAGAAAGTGATCATCACACTGCGCGGCGCTATCAATGCAAACCACAATACGTGGGGCGGCGTTCTCTATGCCAAAGGCAAACTGTACCAGTCTCGTCGTTACGACATTACTCATATCGTTGACCGTGTAGGTGGTGGAGACTCTTTCATGGGAGGTTTGATCTACGGTCTGCTGACTTATACGACAGACGACCAGAAAGCACTCGATTTCGCTGTCGCTGCATCTTGCTTGAAACACACGATCTACGGCGACTTCAACCAAGTGACAGTCGAAGAAGTTGAAAAGTTGATGAGTGGCGATGCTTCCGGACGAGTTTCAAGATAAGTGACAATTCAATCATAATTCATAATTCAGAAATCTTATCATGGCAAGATTCAATAAAATGCAGGTACTCGATGCGATCGTCAGCACAGGAATGGTACCTGTTTACTACAATAAAGATGTAGAAATCGCAAAGCAGGTTGTCAAAGCTTGCTACGAAGGTGGTGTCCGTGCATTCGAATTCACCAATCGCGGTGACTTCGCTCATGAAGTATTTGCCGAACTGATCAAGTTCGCTACAAAAGAATGCCCCGAACTAGTATTAGGCGTCGGATCTATCGTGGATGCCGGAACAGCTTCCCTATACTTGCAATTGGGTGCTAACTTCGTTGTCGGCCCATTGTTCAACCCGGAAATCGCGAAGGTTTGTAACCGTCGCTTGGTCCCATATACACCAGGATGCGGTTCCGTTTCGGAAATCGGTTTCGCCCAAGAAGTAGGTTGTGACCTGTGTAAGATTTTCCCTGCCGGAAACGTAGGCGGACCATCGTTCGTGAAGAACATCAAAGCTCCGATGCCTTGGTCTATGATCATGGCTACAGGCGCCGTAGAACCGACGGAAGAAAATCTGTCGGCCTGGTTTAAAGCTGGCGTGACTTGCGTAGGCATGGGTTCCAAGCTGTTCCCGAAAGAAATGATTGCAGCCGGCAATTGGGAGGCAATATCCACACTTTGCCGCGATGCACTGGCAACTATCAAGAAATATCGTTAAATGATTTCTGAATTATGATTTATGCGCCGATGATAAATCATAATTCAGAAATCTATAAATCATAAATCTAAAATCATAAATCATGAAATCCTTTCTCGATTCCAATTTCCTGCTCCAGTCCGAGACAGCTCAGAAACTGTATCACGAACACGCAGCCAAAATGCCAATCATCGATTATCACTGCCACTTGATCCCGCAACAGATAGCCGACAACTATCAGTTTGCCGACCTGACGGAAATATGGTTGGGTGGTGACCATTATAAATGGCGTGCGATGCGTGCCAACGGCGTACCTGAAACATACATCACAGGAGATAAACCGGCGTATGAAAAATTTGAAAAATGGGCTGAAACCCTGCAGTATGCCATGCGCAACCCTCTATATCACTGGACCCATCTTGAACTGAGCCGTATCTTCGGCATAGACAAGGTTCTGAATCCGTCCACCGCCCGCGAGATATACGACGAATGCACAGCCAAATTGCAAACACCGGAATTCCGTGCCCAGGCAATCATGGAACGTATGAACGTGGAAGTCGTATGTACGACCGACGATCCGATCGATGATTTGAAATATCATACCCAAATCCGCCAAAGCAGTCTGAAAACCAAAGTGCTTCCTGCCTGGCGACCGGACAAGGCTATGGCAATCGAGAATGTCGATACATATAACGAATATCTGACCAAGTTGGAAGCAGCTGCCGACATGTCGATCCTCAACTTCAAAAACTTGATCGACGCTTTGCAGAAACGTCACGACTTCTTCGCGTCACAAGGCTGCCGCCTGTCCGACCATGGAATACTTACATTCTATGCCGAACCCTATACGGATGCTGAAATCGAGGCCATATTCCTGAAAGCACGTATGAAGAAAGAATTGACAGTCGAAGAAATCGACAAATTCCGTTCTGCCATGTTGTACGAATTTGCGGTTATGGATGCCAAAAGCGACTGGGTACAACAGTTCCACTATGGTGCAACCCGCAACAACAACGTCCGCATGTTTAAGCAATTAGGTCCCGACACAGGCTACGATGCAATTGGAGATGCAGAAGTCGCAGCTCCGCTAGCTCGCTTCCTGAGCCGTTTGGACGAAGAAGGCGTACTGGCAAAGTCTATCTTCTACAACCTAAACCCGCGTGATAACGAACTGCTGATGACAACGATCTACAGCTTTAACGACGGCACGGTTCCGGGCAAGATGCAGTATGGCTCCGGCTGGTGGTTCCTGGATCAGATTCACGGCATGGAAAAGCAGATGAACGCATTGTCCGACTTAGGATTGCTGAGCCGCTTCGTCGGAATGCTCACGGATTCACGCAGTTTCCTATCCTACCCGCGTCATGAATACTTCCGCCGCATCCTGTGTAACATCCTGGGGCGCGAAGTGGAAGACGGTTTACTGCCTGCATCCGAACTGCCGTTCATCGGTAAGATGGTCGAAGATATCAGTTACAATAATGCGAAAGGATATTTCAAGTTCTAAAAGAAACTTTCCTTAATTATAAAGGGCCGCGTCAGCAAAGATTTGACACGGCCCTTGTTTTTTTACCTCTTTCTTTTCGCTTTGGCAGCCGCCTCTTTGGCCTTTTGGGCTTCGCGGCGGGCTTTTTCTTTGGCCTTCAGCTTTTCTTTGTATTCGCGTTCCTTCTGCTTACGTTCTTTTTCCTTTTGCTTCAGGCGTTCCTTATACTCACGTTCTTTCTGCTTACGCAGTTCTTCACGGGCTTTGAGTTTCGCCTTACGTTCGGCTTCGACCTGTTTCAGCTTGGCCTTGCGGTCGCGTTCAAGCTGTTTTTCTCGTTCGGCTTTTGCTTTCAGCAACGCTTCTTCTTCAGCCTTTTGCTTCTTCAGAAGTTCCTCGTTTTCTTTTGCCTTCTTTTCCTGCAATTCTTTTTCGGCTTTCTGTTGAGCTTCAAAAGCTTTACGAGCTTCTTCCTTACGGGCTTCAGCTTCATCGGCTTCGCGCTTGCGGAGTTCTTCGATCTCTTTCAACGTGAGTTCCTTCGGTTGCTCTACAGGAGTGACAACAGCGGGAACGGTGTCAGGTGATGCCGGAACAACCGTATCTTTTGCAGCCGGCTTTACTGAAACGGTATCTACATCCGCCGGAAGGAGCATTTCTGTTTCACGAACAGTCATTGTATCGACCGCCGGAAGTTCTACCGGAACCGTGTCTTTTACGGCAGGCGGTACAACAACTTCTTCTACAGCCTGCTGCTGGCGTTGTTCTTTCGGGCGGACGGTCTTCTTGACAGGTTCCGGCTTTTCTTCCGGAATATTTTCAGAATCCTGTGCTTCGGCCTCTTCAGCTTTTGCCTCTTCCTCTTTGATCTGTTCGGCAGCCATACGGGCTTTCCAACGAGCGGCCAGTTCAGGAACGGCCTCACCGAAGTTTTCCTGGAAGAATTCGACATATTCCTCAAGCGTCTTTCCCCGCATCAAGGTTTCATAGTTGTCGTCGGAGATCGGAAGAATAGCAACATTTTTGTCCAATGCAGTTGCATAGCCATCCGCTCCGTAGATCATCTTATAATAATGAAAGATCTCATCCAAATTGAAGAAGCCATGAATCGTCAACATGCTCATCGGACCGGCTTCTTCAAAACTCAAATCGAACTCCTTCACCATAAAATTGGCAAAGTTATAGGCGGCAACGGCAAAAAGCAACTGGTTACGATCGAGTGTTCCGGTCGGGAACATTAACAGCATCCGGTAAGACGTGTTAGATTCAGCCGTAAAGACACGTGCCGAGTCGGCTGCCGACAACATACCATCATCCCCCACACCGAAACGCAAGTTCCAACTCATTCCCCTAATACCACCTTGAACCATCATACGCCCACGCAGAACACCTTTCAGCATTTCACCCGCCAGTTCCGTCACATCAGCCGTCGGATATTTCTCAACCAATGCTTTCAAGGCGTTTTTGAAACCTTCAGCATCCCCAGCCTGCACATAGGTCAGCGCCTCGAGGAACATGAACTTAGGCAATAGATCCGCCAACGGATACTTGGCACTGACATCGCGATAATTACGACGAACGGTGACCGTATCTTCCGCCAGGTAACTTGCATAGGTCGCCTGGTAGATAGAATCCTGCACCTTGTCCATCATCCGGATATTATATTCGTAATTCGGATCGGCAATCGCAACCGCATAATCCGATTCAGGGAAAGTCGTAACCAACTTATTCTTATAAGCAGCAGCGAGCGCTTGGTTTCCGGAACGAAGAGCCATCAGATAAACCTGGTAGTAGCTTTCCAAAAGGTGACTATGCTTCGGGAAACGGCGTTCCAGCTCCTCAAAGGCTTCGGTTGCCAACGGGATATCCTCGAGTTTGTCCTTATAAATCATAGCCATGTTATAGAGACCATCTTCTATGATAATATTGGAAGCCTGGATATCTTCGGGTGTCAACGGAAGCTGCTGAATGTAATACTCACGTGTTTTCGGGTCATCGGAAGCAGCAGGTTCCAGTCCGGCCTCGAGCGAATCGGTAGCCAGTTCGCCCACCTCTCCTTCGGAAGCATCCTCAGTTTCGTCTGCCATATTCTCATTAAAAGTGGACATTTCTTTCTTACGTCGACGCCAGTCATCTTCCAGCGCACGCCGTCCCCATTTACGTTGGAAAGCTGCTTTTCCCTGTGATACTGCCTGCGGGTTATAGAAATAGAAACCGGAACCTCCGGACGTCGTCGGTAATGTGATGCCGCCAGTCTCTGTTCCTGGACGGTCGATACCAGTCCCTTTTGCCTCCTGTTCCGCCAGATAAGCTTCTTTCTCGGCCAGGGCCTTGGCTTCCTCCTCCTCTTTCTTCACCTGCTCGATGATTTTGTCGATCACGGCAAGCCGTTCCGACTCCGGCATTTTGGCAAGAGTTTGCAAACTATCCTGCAAATGGACCGCCTCCACATGCACGACCAACTCGTCCAAGATAGCAGACAGCTTGGATACCCGTTCATAGTCTTTATATTCTTTCTGGATGCCGGACAATGCACCGCTGAAATTCGGTTGTGCCTTGACATAGTCGCGCTTCTGGAAATAAAGATCACCCAGTTTGATCTGGCAGATCGCCTTGTCCAAACCGTTCTGTGTGCTTTTCTCCACACCCAGCTCGTAGTTTTTGATGGCATTGACTGTATCTTCACGGCTCATATAGACATTGCCCAACGCATAATAGACCTGATCGAGCAGGTCCTTGTTCTTATCGCTTTTCGCCATCCGTTGCAACATCTTGATCACTTTCTGATAATTGCCGCCAGTAAATACTTCGGTCTGGCGGATACGGGCGGCAAACTCCAGTTCATAAGGAGGATTAGCTTTGATCACCTGTCCGAACATCTGGTAGGCAAGCCCGTTCTGATCCTGTTCGGCATAAATCTGTCCCAACAAATACTTCATCCGGGTACGCTGGCGCCGATTCTTCTCTGCCTTGATCGCCGTCTTGAAATAAGGGACCGCTTCTTCATATTGCTTATTCTTCACCAGGTAGTCGGCATATACCGCCGCATACTGGTTCAGGTTCTTGCGAGGGATACCGTTCGTATTCAGTTTTCCTAAGATATCTTCCGCTTCATAGACCCATTCCATCTCGGAATAGCAGCGGGCCTGCCAAAGACGGGCTTCGGCCACCACTTCTTCATCATGGGCATAATGACGGGCTATGTAAGAGAAAGTGGCAGATGCCTGCAAGAAATCAGCATTATAGAACTGCGCCTGCCCCATCATCAACCAGCACTTTTTGAGGAACGGATTGTATTCTTCCTGTTCCTGCCAGGCACGTTGTTTGGGATCATTGCGCCATCCCGGTTTCTTAGGCGGCTTTGCTTTGATGGAGTGGAGCTTGATCGCTTTATTGCTTTTCTCGATCGCCCGGTCGAAAGGACCTCCGGTTTCGGGCTTGTCTTTCGGTTGCGCACTGATCGGGTACATCAGTATCATGTCGGAATAGCTTTCCTTATAGCATGGAAAGCAACGCTTCGTCAAACGATGTTTTTCCGTTGAAATAGATATTATAGCGGGAATTAAAAGCGTGATAGAAGCGACTTGCCTTGGTATTCTTTTTCGTACTGCAAGACCAAAACAAAGAGACAATCAATAATGCGATTATATAGTAGAAACCTTTCTTCATTTCCCCTTTTAACGCTTTAAAACCGCTTTTATTGCTTTCACTATCAAAAAGAAAAGGACTAGGACAAGAATAATAAACGCCCCGGAAGGCACATTCAGAAGATAAGAAAGGACGAGCCCGAACACACATCCCAAGAAACCGATGGCAATGCTTCCGAATATAATCTTCTTAAAGTCTGACGTAAAAAGGTTTACAGTGATCTGAGGCAACGTCAGCAAACTCATCAGAAGCATGATCCCGACCAGACGGATCGAAAGGA
>ENA-OROL01002773-OROL01002773.1-human-gut-metagenome-genome-assembly--contig:-NODE-2773-length-11772-cov-5.058974_pt1 | contig 11772 bp, 7 predicted proteins | sample MGYA00242128_ERZ509048 | MGnify/ENA primary metagenome ERZ509048 (study PRJEB26280, sample SAMEA2338750) | human gut metagenome | biome: human gut; feature: human-associated habitat; material: faeces...
TTGCAGTCCAGCTTTTGCATATTTCAGGTTTCTGGGCACTTGTATTGTTTACTGCTGTACCAGGGATTCTGATCTGGAGCAGGGTGAACAGGGTTTCTCTAAGAGAACTCTGCATAAAGACAGGAATTATCTGTAAGAAAATACTTCAGGGAAGTATGGGAATGAGGGGGGCTTTATACAGAGTCTGTAACAGGATTAAGGCAGTATTAAAACGCTCAGTCCGTCTGTTTTATTACAAAGTAATCTGTAATACGCTTCAGTGGATTCTGGTAGGGGCAGTTATTATAGCTTTGTTCTGGATTTATGGAAGAAACCTGTTGCTCACTTATGGATATTGTGCTTCAGATATACCGGTACATTTGAACTGGATTAATGAGATGGTCAGAGGAAATCTTTTTTCCGATGGTGTATATCCGTTTGGATTTCACTGTATGATATATTATCTTCATACAGTTTTCAGGGTTGATACGTATGCGATTCTGTGTGTGTTCTATCTTGTACAGGTATTCTTTATTCATATGGTACTTCTTGCTGTGATGAAATTGTTATGCAGATCATTGTATCTGCCATATGCAGGAGTGCTTGTATATATATTGGGAAATCTCTGGGCAAAACAGACATATAGTCGTTTTGGGGCATCACTGCCACAGGAATTCGGAATGATTTTTGTGATTCCGTCTGTTTACTTCCTGATCAGTTTTTTTCAGACAGAGAAGGAGAAACTGAAAACCAGAGAAACAAAGCTGCTCTCAGGATGCTTTGCGCTGGCTTTTTCGCTGACTCTGGCGATTCATTTTTATGGAACTATGATTGCAGGGCTTTGCTGTATTGGAATTGCTGTCGGTTTTTGTCCGCGCTTCCTGAATAAAGAGTATTTTAAACGAATTATGATGACTGGTATTATCAGTGTATTTCTGGCTGTGCTTCCTATGGGGATTGCATTTGCAGGAGGAACACCTCTGCAGGGCTCACTTGGCTGGGGATTAAGCGTCATCAATGGTGGCAAATCAGATACTGAGGATGAAACAATCCAGGATATAACCATGGAAGAGATGGCAGCGCGTCTGAATGAAAACTCGAAGAATAATATTAAAAGTAATAATGCGAAATCAATGCAGACAAATATGACGGAAACTCCTGAATCCACTTTTGCAGATAAAGTCAGAGAAATTCCGGAGAAAATAAAAAACACCTGGAATATGATGGCTCAGCGTATCGGGGAATTTATCATAAACTTGCCGGAACAATGGTGTGCATATGCGGTACTTATCGGAATTGCAGTTGTCATTCTGCTTGGTCTGATATTTATTATCCTGCGAAAGACTACTTATGGTGAGATGCTTATGTCAGCAGGATTCGGTATGGGAATTCTCACATTGCTGCTCTGTGCATCAGGGCTCGGACTTCCGATGCTGATGGATCCTGCCAGATGTAGTATTTATTATGTGTATCTTCTGATATTAACGCTGACAGTTCTGATGGATGGAATTCTTTATCTGATTTTTATGCATCGTTTATTTACAATTCCGCGAAATGTGTTATCTTTTATCTTGACTGTGTTCATTGTTGGGAGTATGATCCATCAGGGAATGATCAAAATGCCGGGATTTGGTTCAGATTATGTATCTAATGGAGCATTGACGTGTCTGTCGAATATTATTAAAGAAAATGAAGACAAGACATGGACGATTGTATCAGCAAATGATGAGACACAGATGGGGCTTGATCATGGCTGGCATTACGAGACAATTAGCTTCCTTCGAAATATGGAGTATATGAATAAAGACACTAAATTGATTATTCCGACAAAGAATGTATACTTCTTTATAGAAAAAATCCCGCTGAATTATGCGGTACTTTACTCAGGCAGTGGTCAGTCTATTTCGAAAAAGGCAGCCAGCCAGTCATTACCAAATTCAGGTGGAATAACTATGTATCAGGGGGAGGAAAGATGGATTCTGATGTCCCGGATGTATTACTGGGCACAGGCATTTAAGGAGAGATATCCCAATGATATGAAGGTATATTATGAATCAGAAGATTTTGTGTGTTATGTAATGCCACAAAATATGTATCATCAGTATAATTTTGCAATAGATTACGGTTATAATCAGTTCCGGACACAGGAGGATAAAAATTAATATAATGGTTTCCAAAAGAAATTTTTTCAGTATTACAATCATGATGTTTGTTCTTTTGTTTTTGTTTCAGTTTTCTATGGTTATCAGAGACAGACAGAACACATATGATGTAAATTCAAATTTCACGACAAGGCAGAAAGATGGTAAAAATGTCTGGAAAAATAAACAGATAGATCCTGTGGCTGTCAGAACAACAGACAGAAGCTATGCTCTTTTTGTGGGAGACAGTTCATCGGATATGGCTACAGCCGTAAGCAGATGGTGCATTTATGCAAAGTGGGATATGGCACAGTGCAGAAATCTGGAGGATTACCAGGAGAATGATAAGGCATTGCCGGGGATGCTGATACTGGAATCAGAGAAATATGCACTTGATGATAATCTGAAAAAATTAGAGAAACTGGAACAAAAAGGTGTGATCATTGTCTTTGGATGTCTGGAAGATCCGAAGAATATTGAAAAGAATGCAGAACTGATGGATTTTCTTGGAATCTACAAGGTAGTATCTGAGAAAACTGAATTGACAGGTGTAAAGCTTTTTGAAGGGCTGCTTCTGGGAGGAGAAGTAATTTATGAAACTCCGGAGGCCGAGGAAGAGAAAGAACGTCAGGATCTGCAACTGGAGATACCGTGGTATCAGGTAGGAAGTGGTACGAAGACATATATGGTCGGACTTCTGGACCAGTCCAAACAGGAGAAAACAGTAGAAAATGAAGATCTTCCTACTATTATGTGGAGAAACGGGATTAAGAGAGAAAGTATCTTCTGTGTAGTGGGAGATTATATGAAAGACAGTACGGCACTGGGACTGCTGGATGGTATGGTAGCAGAGGCTTCAGGATATTATATTTATCCGGTAGTGAATGCACAGAATCTTTCGATGATCAATTTTCCAGTATTTGCAGATGAAAATAATAAAGAAATGATGGAACTGTACAGCCAGTCAGTCACAGGTATGACCAGAGATATCATGTGGCCGTCGCTTGTGTCTATTGTAGAGAAGGGCGGATTGAAAATGACCTGCTTTATGCAGCCGCAGGCAGATTATACAGATGGTGTGCAGCCAGACAGCAGGAATTTGGTATTTTATCTGAAACAAATGAAAGAGCAGAATGCAGAGGCAGGTTTATCATTGGAATACAAAAATGTGGTTTCTTTAAAAGATAAATTAAATGAAGATGCGGATTTCATTCGGACAGCAGGAAGCAGCTATAAATATAGTGCAGCTTTTGCAAAAGAGAGAAATCTGGATATAGTAACAGGGCTGATGAATACAGAACTTTTGGCCAACTTATCAACCGACCCGACAAAATTGCAATTATAGCAATATGGAAATTTATTAATATCCCCAGATTGCACATGTATAGATCCTATTGTTGTTTCAAAAATATAAGAAGCTACTTTTGAATTCATCAATGCAAGTACATAATAAAGTTGTTCATGTAAATCAAAGACCCCCGGTCCTTCAATATTAATAATAGTATTGGGGGGAAGTATCCTCATTGAAAATGAAGTTCCATAGGTTGAATGAGACCATGTGAGTCCCCCTTTAAAATACTTATCTTCGCTTCTGACATATCGAGAAATTGATTCACCTTTTGCTAAAATGAGGTTTTTAATCTCTGTACCATCAAATTTCCAGTCAACAACCGATATCATATTCCCATACCATTTTCGATTGGACGTATACTTTACTATTGGAAACCATTTTTCCCACGATTGATATTCGGTATCTTTTACGTGCCTAAGCGACAATGTCTGATTAGAAATCTCATACCAATCCCGTATAAATCTGTTATTATCATTTGTTTGCAATCCAATACAGGCAGTTCCTGCACAGCTTAAAGTACTTTCTGCTTGAATAATAGACCTGAGAGTATTCGGAACCTTATGATTAATTTTATAATCTAAATCATTAAAATCCATCATATTATGTATTTTATATGATAATAATAGAAATTTATTTTTTTCATCAATGTTAGTTAGATCATAGTATTTTCCTTTTATCTTATATTGTTCCACATAGTATGTATACGAAGCAGTACCAAAGCCTACATCAAAGGCATCAGTTCCAAATTCAAGTAAAGAGGCTATATCGATTGAATTAACCAAAATTTTACGAAAATCTTTGAATGTCGGATTATACATCCATGTTATTGGAGTAACTATGGAGCATATATACTTTGAGAGTTGGCAACTCTTCGAAACAAACACTGCATATAAATCAGTTTTTTCATTCGGATATTGATGTTCGATATAGTGTTTTAGCTTTTCATTAAATCCCTTAGCTCCTGCATAAGGAGGATTTGTCACAACCACATCGTATTTCTGTGCCAGTGCTTCTGCCACTTGTACCAGTGGCAGTAATCCTCTCAGTGCCGCTTCACGAGAGATGTGAATATCTTCCTTGATTTCCGCAAAACGGTCATACAGGGCAGACCAATCCTGCGGGGTTACGGTCAGAATAGAACCATATTCCTTTGCATCTTGCAGTTCGATGATGATGGTATCCATCGCCTTTTTCAGCTTGGCATCGCCGTTGCAGAAATACTCCAAAGCAAACTTATCTACATGGTTACTTTCCTGAATCGCATAGACATGGGGCTGAATGCCACGGCTGAAGAAGCGACGGTCATACTGACGGGCTTTCATCATTACCGCAAAATAAGCCAGCTGTGCCGCACGGTCATCAATATCCAGACCATAAAGATTGTTTCCTACAATGCTTGCCACCGCTTCACGGGTAGTATAGCCGTAGGATTCATAAATCTTCATCAGCACATCAAACATATATGCAAGGATATGACCGGAACCAGAGCATGGGTCAATAACTTTCAGCTGATCCGGTGTCAGTGCGGCGTATTCCTTGCGAATCTCGGCAAGCTGTATCTGTACTTCCGGCTCCTGCTCGGCTTCTTCCAGGTAGTAGTGCCATTTGGTATCTTCCGGGTCACGGTTTCCGGCAGCATAGGCAGACTGTTCTTCCTCAGTCGGAAGAAGCTGCTCTTTGACATCCGGGTGTCCCTCCAACCACAGACGACCAAGGCTGTTCTCTACCATATAGCGAACAATCCAGTCCGGTGTGAAAAGCTGGGTCGCTGCAGGTATGTTTTCTTTTGTGATTTTTACATTCTTTTTCAGTGCTGCGAAAACATCATCTTTTTTCTCGCTGTTATAATACTGATACAGCCATCCGATAATCTGGACAGCATCCTTCCAGTCATCCTCCGGTATCAGCTCAATCATCTGCTGAATCACACTGCCTTCACGAAGCAGATTGTCCGGCAGAAGAAGCTCGGTGTAATCCGCAATCTTCTGAAACATTCCCGGCAGAATTTTATTCAGAGCGTTACACTGCACAATCAGCAGATATTTATACAGTTCTTCGCTCTTTTCTGCATCTTTCAGTTCATAGACCTTTTCCATATCGAGTCCATCCAAATCCAGATGAATGGCTTCGGTTATAATCTGCGGCTTAAAGTTGTTTTCCTCGTCCGTAAATACACGCACATGAGAAGGAAGATAGCCGTTGACTTCCATGAATCGCAGAGCAGAGAAGCGATTGAACCAAGTATAGGCAACCTCTTCCATGACCTGCTTATATCCTTTATCGTTAATCTCGGCAATCAGAGCCTGACGCTGTTTCTTTTCATTGGCAGTGAGGACTTTTCCGCCAACACTGTCCGCATTGACATCCTCAATGTTGTCCTCTGTGATACCGTATTCCACACCTTTTAGTGAAACACGGGCGATCAGCTCTGTTCTTGCCCAGACAGCAAATTTTTTAATCGCATTCTTATCCATAATTTTCTCCATCTTCTATTCGAACAGATAATTTCTTAATACCTTTATCCATATTCTCCATTGATTTTCTCAAATTATCAACACTATTCTTAAACTCATCCACTTCTGAAATATAGTTTAAAAATCCACTGTACTCTGAAAAATCGATTGCAATTTTTTCAATATAAGATTTGTTTTTCCCATACTTACAATATTCATAACCAATCCTTACTGTTTTTTCTTCAAAATCGTTTATGATATTAAAAACATTTGTATCAAATGAAATAACCCATTTCTGATTTGGAAAAATCACAATACTCGTCGATTCTTTCTTTTTTAATCGTTCCTGCGTTTTCGTTTGCAACTGTTTGGTAAAAGTTTCATTAAACGTCAAACTTTTAACTTCCAATGGAACAGTGCCAACATTTCTCAAAACAATGCACGCCAAAGTTGAGCGAACAAGTTCAAACGATATTTGCATATAAGGGCGATTTTTCTCACTTCGTTCCTTGAGCAAAAAGAAAATTGTAACCCATGAAGCAATTAGTGCTAATATTGAAATTACACTATCCCAAGGAAAAGCTGAATTTTGCTGTTCAACTGCAATAACCAGTCTTTCAAGTAATTCTTCCATAGGTACACTCCTTAATTCAGCTTAATTTCGTCGCAATTCTTCAGCAACTGTTTCAGCTGAGAACGAATCTTTTCTACATAATCATCAATGTCCGCATCCGTCTGTAAGGTCTTTGCCTGGAATACAACCTGTCGGTTATAAGCACGGACAACCTTTTTCTTTGCCGGAGCAGTTTCTTTTCCTGGCTGTGTCGGCTGTACCTGCGGCTTCGGTGCAGGCGGAGCCAGAACTGACTCGATATTGCTGATAGTATCATCCTTGTACTGGCACATCGGCAAGAACATAGCATCCAGAAGGGCAAGGCTCTTTAATTCTGCAATTTTTTCCTTGCATTGGCTGAAATACCGATCTGATTTCTCAATCAGATGGGATACCTTGGAATCGCCGTTTGCGGCAGTGTGGGTTGCTTCCATACACTGACGAACCGTTTCCAGAATCTCAACACGTTTTTCTTCCAACATCTTGTCATGAGCTGTACGAACCGTATCCATCAGCGGATTCAGTTCACGAATCCGGTTATAGTTGAACTTACTTCCGGTCTGAACCATGATAATCAAACGAATGGTATTCAGTGCCTTGTGTGCTTCCTCATTTTCTGCGATACAGTCAAGATCATCATGCAGAGATTTTTCAAACTGCACTGCCTGGTCGAATACTGTTACCTGGGTTTTGAAGAAGTTTTCAATGCCGTTGCTCATGGCTTCTTTATTGTCGAAAAGAGCATCCTCTTTTTTCAGCACACGCTCAATCAGGGCAATATTGTCTTTCTTCTGAGAAAGTACATCATCCATCAGATGAATGGCTTCCTGAACTAATGCACGGTCTGGGTATTTATGTCCGTCATAACGGGCATCCAGAGAAGTATAGTAATCACGCTGTTCACCAAATTTCTCAGTCACAAAGCGAATCAGCCCATCTTCATCGTCCGGTACATCCATGATGTCGAAATACTCTCGGAGCATCACTTTTACATCATGCATCATCGTAGCAGAAATGGTTTTACGCTTGCTGATGGAAGTCTTGCCGATCTCACTCTTTTTTCGGAGCATATCTGGCAATTTCGGGTCATCTGGCTGAATGGTATTGCCTGCATACTTGATGGTTACTTTCTGGGAATAAATCAGCTGTGCCGCAACTGCAGCAATATCAATTTCTTTCCATCCATACGGAATTGCACTATATTTGCTTTGCACGTCTGCCATAGATGTCGGCAGTTTTTTCGCATCCTGCATTTCCAGATATTCTTCCATAGCAGAAGCAGCATCACGGTTTGACTCCATGCCCGGAAGTGCCGTTACCGCACCTGTCAGAATCGCAATAATATCTGCATCACTGCCTGCATTATCTGTAATCAGGTCAAGCTTGCTATATACATGAACAACCAGATATTCAAGAGACTGTTCAATCCTGCTCTTTGCATTTCCGGCTTTGATTTCCAGATGTTCACCGTCTACATAGAACTGCGCTCCTTCAATGGCATTTTGCAATTCGGTCACAGCACTCTCTTCATATTTTGTGGCTTCACTCTGCTGGTTTTCAATAATTTTCTTTACTGTATCTGGTAATGAGTTTACATTTCTTTGCAATACATACTTACGAATCTTCATAGCCGATTCCAAAGATTCATAGTAAGGCGTATCAGCCAGAACTACGATTGCTTCGTTACCTTTGGATTCTGCCATCAGACGATAATCCGTTTTTTCAATAGCATCGGTAGCAACGGTCAGAAAACGCAATCGCATACCGCCTGTTGCTACACCAACCGTAATGCTATCCACCATCTGGTCGAAAGCAAAGTCATATTTTCCATAACGGAATTTTTTGGTTGTGAAAATACCGCCGTAAATCATCTGAGCTATACGCTCCACTATAGAAGCAGTATCGACATTAGTATCTCTAATTTCCTTCTGAACATCTTGCTCTTCATCCGTCAAGAAATTATAGGTATCCCCTGTTCTGTTGATATAATTTTTCTGCCCCATTAATCGATTCAAACTATCCCGGACAGCTTCGCGTAAAATAATCTTATCTACACGAATATCGTCTGCCATAAGGATAACGATATTGTCCAAATTAGAAGGAATATCATCAATATATCGAATCAAGTACAGAAGTTTCAGCACATCCACATCCTGCTGTTCGATGCCATCGCCGTTGTCGGCAGCTTTCTGACAACGCTCAATTACACGACGGATTGAACCATCCAGAAAAGTATGTACGGTATCATAAAAACGGAAGAATGGAACAAGTGCGTATTCATCCTTCTCCTGAATTTTCTGTGCAGCTTCCTGGAAACCGGACAGCATGGAACGCTCACCACCAGACAGGTGCTTACCGGAATTTCCATGTTTCCGGATTTCAGCAAATACCTTCTGCATGATGATAAACTGATACGGCACGAACGGGAAGTTCTCGGTAAATTCCCTTGGGCCGGAATAACCTTTAATATCCAGAATGGAACCGCTAAAGCTGAACAGGTTACGAAGAACAGAATCATTCTGCTCATAAACATCTTCCAGATTTTTAGCTGCTTCTGGTTTCTTTTTCAGAATACGTTTCTGGATGACTTCATCCACAGAGGAAGATGATAAACTCAGTCTTGTCTTAAAACGAGCCTGAATACGGGAGAACTCATCGGCACGAACTTTGATGATTTCATCAATCGCTTCCTGTCCGGTGCAGATCACCCAAATCTTTCCTTCACACTCACTTCCGATTTTTTCTGTCAAAGACTGGAGGTTCAAAAGCATATCGGTGTCTGTGCCGACATACTGACCAACTTCGTCGATCATAAACAGCAGACGGAAGTTCGCAGGTTTAGTATCCACATAGGCTTTCATATCTTCCACAAGCTGAGCAATAGATATTTCTGTTGCAGTTTTATCATTGAACCATGCCTTGGCATCGTCCTCACTCATATCCAGAACTTCCATTAAAGTCGGAATAATAAACTTTCCATTGAATGCAAAGGCACGGCGCACTTCCATCCAGGACTTGCCTTTCTTTTCTTCAAAAACTCTGCGGAACTCCTCCGTTTTTCCCTGCTGGTCGATATAACGCTCCATCATGGCAACTTTCAGATTTTCTCCGTAAAATCCCAGATGGTTATAGAACATCTTCGCAAAAACACGAAGTACAGCTGTCTTATCTTTATTGCTGAATCCTTCAATATCAATGTTGAAAAGAATGGTTTCCGTCTGCCCCTTCGTGGCACGGTCGATCAGCATAAAAGTTGCCGGATCATCCTCAAATTTTTTACGGAAACGTTCCACACTGCGAATGCCTTTTACCTCTTTATTTTCCAAAAGATAGGAAAGCATTTTCAAGAAGTGAGATTTACCACTTCCAAAGAAACCAGAAATCCAAACACCCATATCAGCGGTCGGCTGGTCGAAAGCATCACCGTAATAATTGAAGAACTTAATGAAATGTTTCTTCAATTCTCTGGTAATGACATATTCATTTAACTCCTGCTCGATTACATCATCAGCAGCCTGATCTACTTTAATTACACCATTGATTTTGCGGTTAATGTTATCCGCAAACATATCTCGAATCATCATGGCTTTATCCCCCTTAATCTATGACATTGAATGCCCGGTAATAATCATTTGGTGTCAGACGATTGAACAGTTTTACATGACGACCATCAAACTCACCCGGATACATAACCAAAATCGGAACATCTGAAAAATACGGTTGTAAGGCTTCCAGTAACGTATGAATTCTCATAAACGGGAACACCTCGCCCACACCTGTCAGCATCAGCACATCACCTGGTTCGTGTGGCTCATACTGGATTTTATCAATGAACTCTCCATTACCGATTGCGGAGTTAAGCTGCTCCAGAAGATAAGCACTTCCGTCAGCTTCTTCCATATCGGGAATCGCATCTGTGATGTCCATATCATCGCAGATAGAGAGAAATGTTTTATATAAATTACAAACGATCAAATGGCAATCTAAGGACTGATCAGTTTCCAGCTGATTCACAAAATGGCGGACAACCATTTCATTCTCCGGTTCATAACAGAAGATTCTGATATTCACCTCATTGCTCAGTCCCTTGCCTTCCAGAAACTCTGATTCCTGGATCAATGCCCGAACTTTGTCCAGGCGCTCTTTTATTTCACTCATCTGGTTACCTCCTACACAAAGCAATTAAACACCGGCAGTATCGCCGTATCGCCATTGCTTCTGATGGCATTTTCCAAAACAGGATGCAGCCATACTGGATTCAAATGATCTGCCTTGAGATTATCGAGATATTCTGTTTCGACAAGCACTCTGGCAATAATCTGTTTTAACTTTGTTATCGTACTATCGCTCCAGGAAGCTACGGTATCATTTTGTTCCTGTAAACGCATAAAAAATGTGTTCAAATCAATCTTACCAAAAGACGTGTCCCTTAATCTGTACTTCTCGCCAATGACGGTCAGCATAAATTCCCAGACCAGTCGGCTTTGCTTCATTAACGCATACAGACAAATCTGTTTTGCTACATCTGTTGGTTGTGACGCAATCGCAGAAACCAGAGAATCATCTTCCAGAGCATGAAGCCGTTTGATGCAGGCTTTCGCCATGCGTGTGATAGATTTTTCCGTTGGGTACTGGAAGAGATTCTGCTCTACAATTTCTTTTACAATCGCATCATTGGAAATTCCTTCTACCATTAGCTTTGCGGTAGAACGCATTTCGTAGAAAAGGAACGGCTCTCTGGTCAAAGACGCAATATAAGGATAAGAATGATCCATGTTCCCGTACCTCCTTACTGCTCCTCTTTTTTATCAGGAACAAATTCCATGATATCTCCCACATCACAATTCAAAGCAGAACATATCTTTGACAGAATCTCTGTACTTACATTTTCATCTTTTGATAATCGAGACATCGTTGTTGTACTAACTCCTGTCATTGCACGCAAATCTTTCTTCATCATTTCTTTATCAATTAACAATTTCCACAATTTCTTGTAACTAACTGCCATTTTTTCACCTCAATCTTATTTGCTTGAAATATCTGTTCACATGGTATTTATCATCATATCACAAAAATGCGTTTCAAACAATCTAATCCATCAAAAATCACAATTCAATTCTGAAATATTGCATTTAAAATCACAAGAAACACATCTTAACAAGACAAGCTGAAAGTACAAAGGTGAAATGTAGAATGAGAGTCCCGTTTGTAACGCAAGAGTCCCTCTTTGTAAAT
>ENA-OROL01002776-OROL01002776.1-human-gut-metagenome-genome-assembly--contig:-NODE-2776-length-11763-cov-2.242740_pt1 | contig 11763 bp, 10 predicted proteins | sample MGYA00242128_ERZ509048 | MGnify/ENA primary metagenome ERZ509048 (study PRJEB26280, sample SAMEA2338750) | human gut metagenome | biome: human gut; feature: human-associated habitat; material: faeces...
AATATTAATCACTTGAAAGGAGAGCAATTTAAGCAAGAACATGTTGGTAATTTGCCTTTTAGTTATTTTTTTCCAGAACGGTTAAAAAGTCCTCGTTTAGTATCAAAATGTTTAGGTGACATTTTGATTAATGAAGATTTTATGTTGATTTATAAACCGGATTTCAAACCCCAAAAAACGTATAAGGTTGTTTTGGAATTGGGATCATGATGGAGTTTTAGAAAATGAAGGTATCCTTGGGGAAGAACGTAAAAATATAGAATTGATGCTTGTAGTAAATATAAGGAAAAGTAAGTGCGATCTATTTGTAAAGTAGTCGAGAAGCTACCCCTTATTCGTTGCTGATTCAGAGCTGATTCAGAGTTTCTCCTGTCTGGACTGTATGAGTCACGAGTAAGCTCTGAATCAGTTTCGAAAAAGGGATTTCTTCTCTCTCAATTCTCGGTAGGATTACCGTTACTTCTTTCACAAAGGAAATCGGATAATAATTTGGTTTACATGGGTACTTATTTTGCTTACATCCCTGCTTATATGAGGGGGATAAAAACCATTAAAACCGCCTAAAACAAAAAAGCACCTACATTCGTAAGTGCTTTAAAATGAGAGCGGAAAACGGGACTCAAACCCGCGACCCCCAGCTTGGAAGGCTAGTGCTCTATCGACTGAGCTATTTCCGCAAATGTATTGTTCCTCACACAAGCCGGACTCACTATGCTTTTTCGATCCGTAATGGGGGGAGGCATAAACAAATTTTAAACTAATAACTATTTCTAATAGCTGTAATTTAAAATTTGTGGGCAGTGATGGATTCGAACCACCGAAGGCTACGCCAGCTGAGTTACAGTCAGCCCCATTTGGCCACTCTGGTAACTGCCCTTGTTTTAAAGAACTCTCTTTTGTTTTGCGGGTACAAATATAGGACATTTTCTATTCGCTGCAAAATTTTAAACACAAAAATACAATGAATAATCTGTGAAAACTCTACTTATTCTCCCATATCATTGACCACCAAGCTAATATTTACTTATGGTGTTTATATACATGTTTATCCTAACTGTACGCTTATAAGTGTAAATATGTATATAACTGCCTTACTTATTATTTTCTTCACTTTTTGGCAACCACTCTGTCATTTCCAGGATTTACTTTTGAAACCGGATAAATGATTAAATAACTCTATTATGAAAAAAAGTAGTATTATCGGTGTGTTAATTCTCTGTTTTGCTTTTTGGGGTAAAGCTCAAGTCAGAAATGAAATTCGTGTACCCGATCCGGAAGGACACCGGACATTGAAATGTGATTTCCATATACATACAGTATTTTCCGATGGTTTGGTCTGGCCGACGGTACGTGTCGACGAAGCTTACCGGGAGGGGTTGGATGCGATCGCCCTGACCGAACATCTGGAGTACCGTCCCCACCGCCAGGATATTATTGCTTCACACAACCGATCCTATGAAATTGCAGAGAAAACAGCCCGGAATAACCAGGTAATTTTAATCAGAGGAAGCGAAATTACCCGCCCGATGGCTCCCGGACATTTCAATGCCATTTTTCTAAGCGACTGCGACGCCCTGGAACTGCCCATGATCGGCACATCGGATATCCATCAACCCATCCAGACAGATATCGATTTTGCACGGGGCCAACACCGTACGATGACCTTCGTATTTGTCCGGGAACGTTCGGCTGAAGGAATCCGTGAAGCTTTATTACATCGCAGGACTGCAGTATATATGGATGAGAAAGTTATCGCCGAAGAACAATGGCTGAAAGAGTTATTCGAAAAATCGATCGATATCGAGGATATAAAACGAAATGAAAAAAGCATCGTTATTACCCTGAAAAACAATTCCGATCTGACCTTCCATCTCAAAAAGACCCGGCATAATCCCGGTCTCGTTTATTTCAGGGAATATACCATCCAACCTCAGTGCCGCCATCGTATCGAAATCCGTTTAGAAAACAATATCCAGGGAGGCGATATCAATTTTGAAATCACTAACTTATATGCTGCTCCCAACAAAGGACTGACTTATAGCTACAAAGTGTAAGCGGCCTTTTCCCCTTCTGACCAACGCATTTCCGATGCAGATCCACAAGACTCCGGTCCCAGACCGGCCGGACGATTCTCCCATCCGTATTGAAAATGCGTAAATCGGTTACCTTACTGCTACCGGCTAAAAATTAATTTCCAACTGGGTCGGAATCCCTTGTTCCGGATCGTCAGGAGAAGAAACCGGATTAGATACGGTAAGTCCCATCAACCGGATACGGTAATGAGTCAGCTGCAAACCGGCTAACAACTGCTTGGCTAAAGGCAGAATTTCTTTCATCGTATACAATTCGTGTCCTACACTGATGCTACGGGTCTTCTGTGTAAAATCGTGGAATTTGATTTTCAGCGTCAACGTATGTCCTTTGAATCCGGCTTTCCCTAAACGCCGGATCAATTCATCGGCCACATGCCACAGCTCAATAATCAGTGCAGTATGGGTTGTCAGATCTTTTTCGAAAGTATTCTCACACCCAACCGATTTACGTATCCGGACCACCTCCACAGGACGAAGATCTACCCCATGCGAGAAATCGTAATACAACTGGCCGGCCTTCCCAAAATTCCGGTTAAGAAATTCCAACGAACAATTGCGGAGTTGTGCTCCGTTATGTATCCCCAGTGCATGCATTTTATGGGCAGTCACTTTACCGATCCCCCAAAATACTTCGATAGGCAAACGAGCGATAAAAGCAGCTGCTTTACGGGGATGGATAACAAAAAGACCGTCCGGTTTGCGATAATCCGAAGCAATCTTCGCCAGGAATTTATTATAAGAGACTCCGGCCGAAGCCACCAACCCCAATTTCTCGCGAATCTCTTTTTTAATAGCCCGGGCAATGTCTACGGCTAAAGGAATATTCTTTTTATTTTCGGTGACATCCAAAAAAGCTTCGTCCAAAGCTAAAGGTTCTATCAGGTCCGTGTATTCATGAAAGATCCGATGGATCTCTTCCGACACGGCTTTATAATGTTCCATACGTCCCCGTACAAAAATTAAATCAGGACACAATTTAAGAGCTTGCATAGAAGACATTGCCGAACGAATACCGAACTTACGGGCTTCATAACTGGCAGCAGCCACCACACCCCGCTCCTCCGGGCGTCCTACGGCCAAAGGTTTTCCCCGGTATTCGGGATGATCACGCTGCTCGACAGAAGCATAAAATGCATCCATATCGATGTGTATGATTTTCCTGTTTTCCATTTTCTTCATTCAAAAATAAAGTTTTTTCTTTACAAGAAAATCATTTTTACAAACTTTAGTCTTCGATGGACGCTAAATCATAGCCACTTCTATCAACAACACATAAGCCTCACTCCGTGCCTCCACCTGAAAATGGTCTGTCTCCGTGATACCCATACCATCGCGCCGCGACAAATCAGTACCTTCGATACAGATTTCACCTTCGATGACAAAACAATAAACGCCTGTATTCTTCTGGTGCAGATGATACCCGATCTTTTTACCTTTCTCTAACTTTCCCAATGCAAACCAGGCATCCTGTAAAATACCGCCAGGAGCAGTGCCATCAGGAGCCACTATATAGCCAAAACGATTTTTCATGTCTACCTGGCGGATATCATAGCTTTTATAGACCGGCTTAGTATTGTTTACACGAGGAATAACCCAAATCTGTAAAAACTCCAGATTTTCAGTTTTACTATCGTTGAATTCACTATGATAAATCCCGCTCCCTGTACTCATCACCTGAATATCCCCGGGACTAATCACCTCACTGTGCTCCAGACTATCTCCATGCCTCAGGTAACCTTTCAAAGGAATCGAGATCACTTCCATATTTTTGTGGGGATGGGTATCGAACCCCATTCCGGGGGTAACGGTATCGTCGTTCAGCACCCGTAAAGCCCCGAAATGAATCCGCTGTGGGTTATAATAGTCTGCAAAACTAAAAGTATGCCAGGTATTCAGCCAGCCGTAATCAGCATGTCCCCGTGTATTCGCCCTATCAATCACTGTCTTCATATGTTTTATTTTTATTATTTATAAAATCGTATATTGCTTATTAAACGTTCTGTAACAAAGTAAAGTTTCCAACGTTTAAAAAGTTACCGAATCGCTGAGTAACTTAAAAAGAACATATGCCCAAATCCAAAGCTTATATCGGTCATCTGATGATTCTGGCCACCACTTTCATTTATAGTTTCAACACCAATTTTATGAAAGTCATCATTCCCGAATGGATCGGTCCCAACGGGTTGGTGTTACTCCGTTGCTCTGCCAGCACCCTGGTTTTCTGGCTAATCGGCCTTTATTTCCCGACTTCTTCCGATCGTCCGCACCCCCAAAAAAAAGAAATCGGGATGATGATACTGGGCGGTATACTCGGCTTAGGAGGTAACTTATTGTTTTATATCAATGGACTTTCACTGACCGGGCCTATCGATGCTTTTGTCATCCGCACCACCCAACCGATCATCGTCATTGCCCTGGCGGTTATTTTTCTGCATACCGTATTTACCAAATACAAAGCCTTCGGTATTCTACTCGGTATTGCAGGCGCCCTTTATGCCTCCATTATGCCCCACACCGGAAGCCTGGTGAAAGACTCGTTCGGAGGCGATGTCCTGGTTTTCTGCTCTTCGGTTTCTTACTCCTTCTTTCTGATCCTGATCAAACCTTATACCCAAAAATTCGATTCGGTCACCGTCATGAAATGGATGAGCTTATCTTCGATGATCATCAGCTTACCTTTCGGGCTGTCAGATCTGGTCAGATCACCTTTATTTTCCGCCCAGGCACCCCTTCACATCTGGCTCGAAATTTGTTATATACTTTTCGTTGCCACCGTGATCGGCTATTTTTTGAGTGTTTACGCCCTAAACTACATCACCCCCTTCGTAGAAAGTGCTTATAAATACGTCCTGCCGGTCACCGGTGCTGCTGTTTCCATCCTGATGGGACTACAGAAATTTTCGTGGCACGATCCGATTGCTTTGGCCCTGATCGTGACCGGATTTATTCTGATCAATAAAAAAACAAATGAAATCCAAACCAACCATGTATCCATACACCATTCACCTACCGGACCTGAAGACAGAGAAAATCACCCTGGGTAATAAATGCCGGTTGAAAAACTTCTACCGGATCGGAGACGGGGTATATCGTTCGGACCAGCCGTCCGCAGCTTGCTTCCGGGAATTGGAAAAATTCGGTATGCGGGAAATACTGAATCTCCGTTGCTACCACACCGACACCAAAGAAGCACAGGGCACCTCGCTGATCCTGCATCACCTCCCCACCCGGGCCACATTGCTCAGGCTGGACGATCTGGTCACTGCCATGCAGATCATCCGCGACCGGAAAGGTCCCCTACTCTTTCATTGCTGGCATGGCAGCGACCGGACAGGAGCCGTAGCAGCCATGTACCGAATGGTTTTTCAGCATGTTCCCAAACAACATGCCATCGATGAAATGGTTGAAGGTATTTTCGGCTTTCACATGATATTCGATAACATCATCGACACCATCGACGAAGCAGATATCGAACATATCCGGCAAGAATTATTCTGATCTCACCGGAGCCCACCGATATATTCATACAACTCGCGGTAAAAAGGATGTCTGGTCAACGTCACCGCTTCGCCCCAAATCAGTAATTTCATCCGGGCCCGGGTAATGGCTACATTCATACGCCGCAGATCCCGCAAGAAACCGATCTGCCCTTTTTCGTTGGCCCTGACCAGACTGATCATAATCACATCCCGCTCTTGCCCTTGAAAACCATCAACCGTATGCACGGTGATCAGGCGACGGCAAGGACGAAAGAACGGCTCTTTTTTCAACAGATGCCTTAAATAGTGGACTTGTGCCCGATAAGGTGATATCACCCCGAAATCGATATGCTCCTCCAAAATACGCCGGATTCCGATCCGTTCCATATAATTTTTCAGTTCCCGGACTAACAATTCGGCTTCTCCGGTATTCAGACGTCCGGTTCCTTCTGCCACTGCTTTTTCCTGTAAATCCAGTTCGGAAGTATCGATCCAGCTGACAGGCGTATCGAAATCGAGGATACCCCGGTATTTCACTTCCGGTGCCGCTTCCAACTCATCATGATAAAACCAGCGGGAAGGGAAGCGCATAATATCTTCATGCATCCGGTATTGGATTTTCAACAAAGACACGGTCTCCGGTTTGTGCAGCACCACCTTCTCCAGCAAAGTACGGCCGAGCCCTCCCCGGGCAGCCTCTATACATTTGATCGTCGGCGGTAGCTGGCAATGATCGCCGGCCAGAATCACCCGGTCGGCCCGGGAGATCGCGATCCAACAAGCCGCTTCGATCGCCTGGGCAGCCTCATCGATAAACAAAGAAGAAAAGCGTTTACGCTCCAATACCCGGCTAGCCGCACCCACCAAGGTACAGGCGATAACCCTGGCTTCGGTAAACAACTCCGTATCGATACGTATCTCCAAGCCGGTCGCCCTTACCCGCAATTTAGTCAGCTGATTATGCAAACGCTCCCGGTCTTCACGCCCGCTTTTACGTAAACGGCCGGTCATCTCCCGTATAGTCTTTCTAATTTGCCACAATTCCGGATAGTCGCTATGTGCCTCGAAACGACGTTCGTAAGTAAAAGCGAGCATCTTATCGTTTACCCGGGTAGGATTTCCGATACGAAGCACGGGGATACCCCGATCGACCAGTTTTTCTGCAATCCAATCCACCGCCGTATTACTCTGGGCAGACACCATCACCTGATTTTCACGGTGAAGGGTTTCATAAACAGCCTCCACCAATGTCGTCGTCTTACCGGTTCCAGGAGGTCCGTGTACGACAGCCACCTCTTTTGCACACAACACCTGATTCACTGCCTTCTCCTGCGAAGCATTCAGCCAGGGGAAACGCACCGGACCGGTCTCCCGCCGAAGTGCAGGTGCTTTACCCAGCAATACCTCCCGCAAACGAGCCGTACGATTTCCCTTTGCCTCTGCCACCTCACGCAGGGCAGCGAACATCGTCTTATACGAAGTATCGTCAAAATACAACTGTACCCCCAACTCACCCGTAACGACTAATTCCGGCAATACCTGCGGTCCGGGAAGTACAACTACCATTTTATTATCCTGTACATAACTGATCACGGCAGAAAAGTTGAAATAACGGATCTGCCTATCAGCCGAAATCCTAAAAAAACAAACAGGACATCCGTATTCAAAGCTATGTTCAGTCTCTTCCGTCTCTGTACGCGTTACTTCGACTGTCAGCTGGTTGAGTGAATTATACCGATCGGCCCCCAGCTTCACCGGAAACCAACACACTCCCTGCTGGATTCGCTTCGGAATACCGGCCTCACGGGTCTGCTGACGATACAACTCTTTTTCATATTCGTATTCTTTTTGCAGCATGGCCGATTGTTGTTGTAAATCCTGCATCGGAGAAAGTAATTTATCCATAGTGATTTATTTAAACAGAGGATTGAAGATGGGCCTCCCACTCAGTAATCACCGGCAAAGGTAAAGGAATATTGCCGAATTAATTCAGTTTTTTTTAATATAAATTGTATCCCAAACCTAAAAATTAAATCGTATATTCGCACGTTCAAAAAAATGAGTGTGCAAATTATTAAATGGATCATATTATTATTCGTAACAGGTAACTGTTTGTCAGAGACCTGTAAAGCCAACGATACCCCCAAGGTATGTCTTCCTGTCCAGTCCTGCACTACGATTATTAATCAAGCGGATAATATGCTGGCCTCGCTCGTATCTTTCCTGCATTTCAATGCAGGTGACCTTACGGAAGAACACACAAAAAAAATGCCGGATAAAAAAGCTTTCATCAGGTTATTTACTCAGGCCAGGCATAATAAAATACAATCACCGGCAGAAGATCCCTTGAATAAATTCATTCCCCGGCAAGCAGTTTTCACCGGACCGGATCACACCGACTACTACATCTATACACTACAAAAAGTTATTATTTAAATCGCCGATTCGTTCAAATAAAAAAGTGTCGTCTGGAAACGGACGGCGATAGTTCAGTATTTTAGGTATTTTTTAAACATATTCTGTTATGAATTTGACCTTATTAATTGTCGTAATTCTTACGGCTATTGCTTTAGTGGGGATTGCCCTTGGCGTCGCCCGCATCGTATCTCCCCGTTCTTATAACCGGCAAAAGGGAGAAGCTTATGAATGCGGTATTCCAACCCGTGGCCGTTCGTGGATGCAGTTCAAAGCCGGTTATTATTTGTTTGCGATCCTGTTCCTGATGTTCGATGTAGAAGCGGTATTTCTATTTCCCTGGGCCGTCACCGTACAGGACGCAGGTATCGACGGATTGATCAACATTTTGTTTTTCATGGTTATCCTGATCCTCGGATTAGCCTATGCCTGGAGAAAAGGGGCACTGGAATGGAAGTAAAAAAAGGTAAAAGTAAAAGGCTAAAAGCAAAAGGCTGGAGATGAAGAGAAGGGGAAAGTCAGAACAAAAAATAACGGAAAAACGATGAAACAACCCAAGATAAAATCAATGAAATATGAGGACTTTAAAGATAATGAGTACCTCGAACAACTTAGGGCCAACGGCACCGACATCATTGTGGGATGCCTGGACGATCTCATCAACTGGGGGCGTTCGAATTCGGTATGGCCTCTTACTTTTGCCACCAGCTGCTGTGGTATTGAATTTATGGCAGTGGGTGCGGCACGTTATGATTTTGCCCGTTTCGGGTTTGAAGTCACCCGGGCCAGTCCCCGGCAAGCGGATGTAATCATCGTTGCCGGTACTATCGTTTACAAAATGGCTCCGGTATTACGGCGGTTGTACGATCAGATGGCCGAACCCAAATATGTCATCGCTATGGGGGGATGTGCCATATCGGGCGGACCGTTCAAGAAATCCTACCATGTCGTAAAAGGTGTAAATCAAATATTACCGGTAGATGTCTATGTTCCCGGTTGTCCTCCCCGTCCTGAATCGCTGCTTTACGGCATGATGCAGCTGCAACGGAAAATCAAAGTCGAGAAATTCCTCGGAGGAGCCAACAAACAGCAAGACCCCAGGAACAGTAATGACGAAGCTACCCCCCAATGTAATCCGAACAATTTATGAAAGAGAAGATATTAAGTATTGTACCGGAAGCTATCCTGGAAGAAAAACATGGAATATGGTTCGTTAGCGTTCCACGTACCTCTTTTCATGATCTGGCCCTTCGTTTGCGCAATGACGAGGATACTTCGTTCGATTTTCTGGTATGTATGACCGGTATGGACTGGGGCGAAACCCTGGGCGTCATGTACCATCTGAGATCCAGCAAATACGGTCACGACCTGGCCTTACGGGTTGAAACCGAAAACCGGGAGAATCCCGAATTGCCGAGTGTCTCGGACATTTGGGCTACAGCCAACCTCAACGAACGTGAAGTATTCGATTTTTATGGTATCCGGTTTATCAACCATCCCGACATGCGCCGGTTATTCCTGCGGAACGACTGGATCGGTTATCCGTTGCGTAAAGATTACGATGCGGACGAAAAGATCAACCCCATCCGTCTGGAAAGTGAAAGCAGCCCGGATGCAACCCCTACCCTGGAATTGACAAAAGAAGGGACGATCGAAGAAAGGGAAAACGTTATTTTCGAAGATGACGAATACGTCGTAAACATCGGCCCCCAACACCCTGCCACACATGGAGTGCTCCGTTTCCGGGTATCCCTGGAAGGAGAAATCGTAAAAAAAGTGGATGTCAACTGTGGATATATCCACCGGGGAATCGAAAAAATGTGTGAAACCCTCACCTATCCCCAGACTCTGGCACTGACCGACCGGCTGGATTACCTTTCGGCCCATATGAACCGTCACGCCTTGTGTATGTGTATCGAAGAGGCGATGGGGCTGGAAATCCCGGAACGGGCCAAATATATCCGGACGATTATGGACGAACTGACCCGTATCGCTTCCCATCTTCTGTTCTGGTCCACCTTCTGTATGGACCTGGGAGCCCTGACCGCTTTCTTCTATGGATTCCGCGACCGGGAAAAGATCCTGGACATGTTCGAAGAAACCTGTGGGGGCCGCTTGATTCAGAATTACAACTGCATCGGAGGAGTCATGGCCGACATCCATCCGAATCTGATCACAAGGATCAAAGATTTCATCCGATACCTGCCCCCTATGCTAAAAGAATATCATGGTGTTTTCACCGGTAATATTATCGCCCGGCAGCGGATGAAAGACATCGGTATTCTTTCTCTGGAAGATGCTATTTCCTATGGAGTAACCGGTCCTTCAGGACGTGCCTCAGGCTGGAAATGCGATATCCGTAAAATTCATCCTTACGGGGTATACGATAAAGTCGATTTCAAAGAAATCACTTACAACCATGGAGATACATTCAACCGCTACATGGTGCGTATGGATGAAATCGTCGAATCGCTTCACATCCTGGAGCAGCTGGTCGACAATATTCCGGAGGGAGATTTCGCCGTTAAGACCAAACCGATCATCAAACTTCCGGAAGGCCAATACTACAAAAGTGTCGAAGCCGCCCGGGGAGAATTCGGTGTATATATCGAAAGCCACGGAGATAAATTCCCGTACCGGGTGAAATTCCGTTCGCCGGGTCTTCCGCTGGTATCGGTAGTCGATCTGCTCGCCAGCAACAACAAAATTGCCGACCTGATCGCTATCGGCGGCTCACTGGACTATGTCGTTCCGGACATCGACCGATAAGAAAAGAAAGATGATAGATGAAAGATAAATGAGAATAAGATATGTTTGATTTTAGAGTAGTAACACAATGGGTCGACGCCACCCTACACCAATATCTGCCCGCCTCGCTGGTCACCACCACTGAATTTGTCCTGGTCGGTGTCTGTTTATTGGTCGCTTATGCAGTCATGGCACTCGGCCTGATTTATGCAGAGCGGAAAGTCTGTGCTTTCTTCCAATGCCGTCTGGGTCCGAACCGGGTAGGTCCTTTCGGAATGATACAAACTGTCACCGATATGATCAAGATGCTGATCAAGGAGATCATCGAGATCAATCATGTAGACCGTTTTCTGTTCAACCTGGCTCCTTACATTGTCATCATAGCCTCTTTATTGGCTTTTAGCTGTATACCTTTTGCCAAAGGGCTGGAGATTATCGATTTCAATGTCGGGATATTTTTCCTGATCGCAGTATCCTCCATCGGTATTGTCGGTATTTTGCTGGCAGGTTGGGCCAGTAACAACAAATTCTCCCTGATCGGGGCCATGCGAAGCGGAGCCCAGATGATCAGCTACGAGTTATCGATCGGGTTATCGATCCTGACGATGGTAGTGCTTACCGGCAGCATGCAGCTCTCGACGATTGTCGAAAGCCAGGCAGACGGCTGGTTTATCTTTAAAGGCCATCTCCCGGCTTTAGTCGCTTTTATCGTCTATCTGATCGCAGGTACGGCAGAAACCAACCGCGGTCCCTTCGACTTGCCCGAAGCCGAATCGGAACTGACAGCAGGTTACCATACCGAATATTCGGGTATGCACTTCGGTTTCTTCTACGTGGCCGAATTCGTCAATATGTTTATTGTGGCAGCCGTAGCGACTACCTTATTCTGGGGCGGCTGGATGCCTTTACATATACCGGGTTGGGAAAATTTCAACACCGTGATGGACTACATCCCTTCGATCTTTTGGTTTCTGGGAAAAAGTGCCGTTATGGTATTTATCATCATGTGGTTTAAATGGACATTCCCC
>ENA-OROL01002780-OROL01002780.1-human-gut-metagenome-genome-assembly--contig:-NODE-2780-length-11753-cov-4.309027_pt1 | contig 11753 bp, 10 predicted proteins | sample MGYA00242128_ERZ509048 | MGnify/ENA primary metagenome ERZ509048 (study PRJEB26280, sample SAMEA2338750) | human gut metagenome | biome: human gut; feature: human-associated habitat; material: faeces...
GTGTCTGTCCACGGGTAAACATTGCAGAACCATGTACTCTAGGAATCAGATCAACTTCTGCTGCCAATGGACGGATCTGGTTGATTGCACGGCCATCTGGACGTTTGTGATCTTTTAAGATCATCTTACGTACTGTCTTTTTCTGGTACTGGTAAACGGCCTCACCTAAAACAGCAAGCCATTCTTCCTTATCGGCAAATGCCTCTGCCAGTTTATCTGTGATCTCACGGATGTTCTCTTCACGTTTCTGTTTTTCATCTGTAAAAACTGCGTTCTCCATATCTTCCGGAGTTACGATCTCTTTCATTGCTGCAAACATCTCATCCTGGATTGCACAGCTTGTGTATTCATGTTTTGGTTTGCCACATTCCGCAACGATCTTATCCATAAACTGGATAATTGTCTGGTTTACATCATGGCATTTGTAGATTGCTTCGATCATTTTCTCTTCCGGGATTTCATTTGCTCCGGCTTCGATCATGATAACTTTTGTTCTGGTAGAAGCGACTGTTAACTGTAAATCGCCTTCATCCCATACTTTCTGGGATGGGTTTACGATGAACTCACCGTCTACCATACCCATCTGAGTCATGGCACATGGGCCATCGAATGGGATATCTGACATGGTTGTTACAAGTGCAGAACCGATCATACCAACCACCTCAGGGCGGCACTCTGGATCTACGGACATTACCATGTTATTCAAAGTAACATCGTTACGATAATCCTTTGGGAATAATGGTCTCATTGGACGGTCGATAACGCGGGAAGTAAGGATTGCATTCTCAGATGCTTTTCCCTCTCTCTTATTGAAACCGCCTGGAATCTTTCCTACTGCGTACATTTTCTCCTCGAACTCTACGCTTAATGGGAAGAAATCTACTCCATCTCTTGGCTTGTCTGATGCTACTACAGTAGATAATACAGTTGTCTCACCATATTTGATCAATGCAGCGCCGTTTGCCTGTGCACACACTCTTCCGATATCTACCGTAAGAGTTCTGCCGGCAAGTTCCATTGAAAAACTTTTATACATGTTTTCTCTCCTTTAAATTTTGTATACGCCACAGCATACTGTGTGACTAAAACAGAAGTACCGAAACTACTGAACCATACATGCCTGTCCGCCATGTACCCTTCAGTGGTCTCGGGTATTTAGACTTCTGCCTCGTTTTATTGTACTAGAAATATTCGGAATATACAAGCAAAAAAATAGAGCGGTGAAAACTCCGCTCTATTCTGCTTATACCTACTATTACTTTCTTAAGCCTAAGCTGTCGATCAATGCACGGTATCTCTCGATATCGATTTTCTTTAAGTAAGCAAGTAAACCACGTCTCTGACCTACCATTTTCAGAAGACCTCTTCTGGAATGATGATCATTTGGGTTCTCTTTTAAGTGATCTGTTAACTCTGTGATACGGGCTGTTAAAAGAGCTACCTGTACCTCTGGAGATCCAGTATCATTTGCTGTTCTACCGTATTTAGCGATAATTTCCTGTTTCTTTTCTTTTGCGATCATGTTATGATCCTCCTTCTTATTCTTAATCGCCCAATAAAACATGATACTCAGCGAAAGGTCGGAGTGTCCATTCACCGAATATGGGCTAAACTCATGCTTGCATAGTATAACACAGTCTTTCTGTGTTTGTAAATAAAATTTTTTATAATTAAGCCAATTTAATTCTGTAATACACGGACTACTTTTACCGGATTACGGTAGTATGCACCGGAGATTTTGATTCCGGTACGAGGGGAACTTGCATGTACCACCTGTCCGTTTCCAATATAGATCGCCACATGATTGATCCTGCTTCCGTTACCATAGAAGAACAAATCTCCCGGCTGTGCTTCCGATGCAGAGATGCTTGTTCCGCAGCCTGCCTGCGAACCAGAAGAATGTGGCAGTGAAACACCATAGTTTGCAAATACACTCATGACAAAACCGGAACAGTCAGCGCCTCTTGTCAGGCTTGTACCACCCCACACATAAGGATTTCCTACGAACTGGCATGCATAAGATACCAGATCCACACGGACATCCGAGACTCCCTGTCCATATCTTACTTCCGTCATAGTCATAGCTGTCGGAAGTTCCGTATTGATCTCAATATAATCTGCGGATACATATCCCTCATCACTGTCGATACTTACTTTTACCCAGCCATCTAACTGCTCTACAACCTCTAACTCTTCACCCATTGGCATAGAAGTCACGATACTGCAGTCTGTATTCGGTTCTTCCCTCACGTAAAGAGTTGTCGTTGTTACTTTGGCAACCGTCTCTTTTACCTGCTCTGCCAGAGCGGCCGCCTCATTTCCGGTTACCAGATACTCAGTCTTTACATATCCGGTGACTTCACCGGACTGGATCTGTGTCCATTCTCCGTCCACACCTAACACTTCACAGGCTGCATGGTTTGGCATCTTACCGACAAGTGTTGCATCGGTTCCCGGTGTCTCACGGACATTTAAGTTACCGGAATCTACCACTGCAATTCCAAGATTCGTATATCCATATACGGATGTCACTTCCTCCTGTGCTGCTGCTGTAAGTTCTGTATCTGTATCAGAAACAGTTGCCACGTCTTCATCACTGGCAAGTGCCTGTGCTGTCACGCTTGCAATACCGGCTGTCACACCTGCGTCGACCGTCTCTGCACTTTCTTCTATTACAGAAGCTGTGGCAACTGCCTTAGCTGTCACATCTTCACTCTGTTTATGATTGTTGATCGCTGCAGTGGAAATAACTAGTAATCCTGCTGCTCCAAGACATATTGCTCTGATATATTTGGATTTCATAATGCCTCCTGAACATCTGCATGTCTTTCTGCTTCTTTTTCATCTTACAAAATATATTTTTCAAACTTTTTACAGTATAACAGTCACTTATTACAATGTCAATCATATTTGTAACATTTTTGTAATATTTGTAGATCCAGATTTTACAAAGTGGCATTTACCTGTCCATTCATCCTATTTCATTTTTGCGAAAAAAGCTCTTGTAAATGCAATGTCATTCATCATCTGTTCCTGAAGTTTTTCAATACTTTCAAACTTGCGTTCTTCCCGGATCATTGTCCGAAATTCAACCGTTACCACTTTCTCATACACATCTTCCCTAAAATCCAGAAGATGTGTCTCCACCCCGACCGGATTATTTCCCTTTATCGTAGGTTTGCACCCTACATTTGTGACACCGTAATACCTTTTATCATCGATAAACACTTCTGTCACATAGACGCCAAAAGGCGGCAGAAGTTTTTCCTCCGGTGGGATCAGATTGATCGTCGGGATCCCGATCGTCCTTCCGATCTGATTCCCGTGTTTTACCATTCCGGTCACAAAATAGCGGTAGCCTAATAGATGATTGGCTTTTTCAATGTTTCCAGCCATGATCTCTTCGCGGACAAAAGTACTGCTGATATCCCGCTCATCCTCTTTCATTTTCGAGAGAATAAGTGCCTCATAACCATAGACCGGTGCATATCTTTTCAACATCTGATAATCACCGCGTCTGTTGTGTCCAAAATGAAAATCTTCCCCTGCCACGATACATTTTACATTTAACTTTTCTACGAGCATACGGATAAAATCTTCCGGTTCCATGCACATCACTTCTCTCGTAAATGGACATTCGATGAGATAGTCTATCCCGATCCCTTCAAAAATATGCATTTTCTCCTCGTTCGTGGTAAGCACCTTTGCCTCGGCATGCTCCACATTTTTTTTCGGCGGAATATCAAAGGTAAAAATAGCTGCCTTTAATCCTTCCTCCTTTTTCTGCGCAAGTTTTTCCATTAAAAGTTCATGTCCGCGATGGATACCATCAAACTTTCCAAGAGAAATGACAGTCGGTTCTTCGACATGAAAATCCAGTGTATTTTTTATATATTTCATTCTTCCATAAACACTTTCACAGGTTTGAAGTTTCCCCTCTCCTGCTGGAATTCATAAATTCCAATAAAGTGATCCTTTTCATCATAAATTCTGATCGGTTTTTGCTGCATAGATTCCTCAAACGAGCGGATCATCTCCGGCTCGATCCGGTTTCCATTATACAGTACTTTTGCAAACTGCTCCGGCACGACTGCTTTCTGATACTGTGTAAAAACAGAATCCACAGACCGCACAAACGGAAAGTGCGCTCTGCTCCATGCTTCCGGCGGAAGTTCCTTTGTGCACTCCTTCACAAGTTGCTCGATCTCCCCGATTTTTAAGGCATCCTTTAACAAAAACTCAGACACCTGCGTGCGGAGCAGTGATTCCATACAGCCGCCACAGCCAAGTTTTTCCCCGATATCCTGACATAAAGTGCGGATATACGTTCCCTTGGAACAGTGTACACGCATACGCACCCTCGGAAGCGTAACATCCAGAATGTCAATCGTTAAAATCTTCACAGGTCTTGCCTGACGCTCTACAGTTTTGCCCTCCCTTGCGAGATCACAGAGTTTTTTTCCATTGACTTTCAGCGCAGAGTACATCGGTGGGATCTGCATATAGTCACCCACAAAAGAAAGGACTGTCTCCCTCACGGCTTCCTCTGTCACCTTCACATCTTTCTCCTCCAGCACTGTACCGGTGATATCCTGGGTATCTGTCACCTTTCCCAATAAGAGCACTGCCTCATATTCTTTGCTTTTATCAGTGAGCAGATCACAGACTTTTGTGGCTTTACCAAGACACACAGGCAACACCCCTTCCGCATCCGGATCGAGTGTCCCTGTGTGTCCGATTTTTTTCTGTTTAAAGATACCACGGAGTTTTGCCACTACATCAAAAGATGTATACCCTTTTTCTTTATATACATTAATGATTCCGTTGACCATAGTGTATCCTTTTTCTTCATTATTTTCTAAAGCTGTTTTTTTACTTCTTCCAAAATAGCTTCGATAATCTGCTCCGGTTCTCCCTTCATGGAAAAACCAGCAGCCCTCACATGACCGCCGCCGTCAAACTTCACTGCGATCTCTGACAGGTCAACAAGTTCTTTTGATCTTGTGCTGACCTTAAATTCTCCATCCTCTAACTCATACAAAAAGATGGCAACTTCCACATCCTTTGTCACCCTGAGCTGGCTGACGATCCCATCTAAGTGCTTTGGAAGCACATCATACTCTTGCATCTCCTGCTTCGTGATGACACTGGAAATGCACTTTCCGTCCAGATGCAGAACACTTTTCATCAGGGCAAGTCCCATAATACGGTTCTGGTTATACGTTTTTGTAAAGAATGTCTCGTCGACTATCTTTGGGAAGTTAATTCCTTTTTCGATAAGCTTTCCTGCGATCTCCATCGTTTTTCTGGAAGTGCAGGAATACTGGAAAACACCGGTATCATGCACCATTCCGGTGTAGATACATTCTGCGATCTCCCGGTCAATGCGCTCGTCTGGAAGCAGTTCAAAGATCAGTTCACAGGTGGAGCTTGCATCTGGAAAAATATAGTTATGTTCTGCAAAGTTCTGATTGCTCACATGATGATCCACACAGATCGTATGTTCTGCCGATTCAAAATACTTTGCAGCATTGCCAAGACGCTTTGCATCACCGCAGTCCTGTGCGATAAACAGATCATATTTCCTGTCATCCGGCCACTCACTCAAAATCTCTTCCGAACGCTTCATAAACTTGAAAATATTCGGGATCGGCTCTAAGTAAAGATCGACCTTCACATGTGGAAAATAGTTTTTAATATAATTGTATGTAGCGAGGCAGGAGCCTGCGCAGTCGCCATCCGGTCTGACATGACCTGCAATGGCAACTGTTTTTGCATCTGCCAGATAAACATCAAAATTTGTCATCTCTATTCCTCTGTCTTATCTGCGATATCTTTTGTTACATCATCGATCATTTTTGACATTTTGACACCATATTCAATGGACTGATCCAGTACGAACTTGATCTCCGGTGTGTTACGCATATTCAGTGTATGAGCAAGTTCACGGCGGATATAGCCTTCTGCGCTCTGTAATCCCTTCAGGGTATCAGCCTGGGCTTTTTCATCGCCCAGGACACTGATATATGCTTTGCAGGTTTTAAGATCCGGTGCCACCTCCACGGCTGTCACAGAAGTCATCGGATGAATTCTGGGGTCCTTGATCTCGCTGTGTATGATGGTGCTGAGTTCTTTAAGAACCGCACCATTCACACGTGTATTTTTAATGCTGTTTTTTCTCATTACAAGTCACTCCTATCTTGGTACCTCTACCATGATATATGCTTCGACTTTATCTTCTTCTTTAACATCGTTGAAGTCGTTGAATACAAGACCACACTCATATCCTGCACGGACTTCCTTAACGTCATCTTTAAATCTCTTCAGGGATGCAAGCTCACCCTCAAAGATCTGGTCCTCACCTCTTGTGATACGAACCTTGCAGTTACGCTGGAATGTACCATCCAGTACATAGCTTCCTGCGATGGTTCCCACACCAGATGCCTTGAACAGCTGACGTACTTCTGCGTGGCCGATAACTTTCTCCTCGAATACCGGATCCAGCATACCTTTCATGGCTGCCTCCACATCCTCGATTGCCTGGTAGATAACCTTGTAAAGTCGAAGGTCAACGCCCTCCTGCTCAGCAAGCTGTTTTGCTGTGGTATCCGGACGTACGTTAAATCCGATGATGATGGCATTGGATGTTGCGGCAAGGCTGACATCAGACTCATTGATGGCACCTACACCTCCATGGATCACCTTAACGATAACTTCCTCGTTGGAAAGTTTGGTAAGGCTCTGTTTTACAGCCTCAACAGATCCCTGTACATCGGCTTTGACAATGATCGGAAGCTCTTTAAGGTCACTTGCCTGGATCTGATCAAACAGGTTATCCAGAGAAAGTTTGCCTTTGGTTTCTTCAAGCAGATGTTTCTTGTTCTCTGTAACGAAGGTAGCTGCGAAGTTCTTGGCTTCCTTGTCGCTCGGGAACGCCATCAGGATCTCACCTGCATTCGGAACATCACTGAGACCAAGGATCTCAACTGGTGTGGACGGTCCTGCTTCTTTGACTCTTCTTCCTCTGTCGTCCATCATGGCACGTACTTTACCGCTGCATGCACCTGCTGCGATGAAATCTCCAACATGGAGAGTACCCTTCTGTACGAGGATCGTAGCAACCGGTCCTTTACCTTTGTCAAGCTGTGCTTCGATCACGAGACCTCTCGCTGCACGGTTCGGGTTTGCTTTGAGTTCCAGGACTTCTGCAGAAAGAAGGATCATCTCAAGCAGAGTGTCGATTCCCTCTCCTGTATGTGCGGATACCGGTACGAAGATGGTGCTTCCGCCCCAGTCTTCCGGAATCAGTTCATACTCGGAAAGTTCCTGTTTTACACGTTCGATGTTTGCACTTGGTTTATCGATCTTGTTGATGGCAACGATGATCTCAACACCTGCTGCTTTTGCATGGCTGATAGCCTCCACTGTCTGAGGCATGACACCGTCATCTGCTGCTACAACTAAAACTGCGATATCTGTGGAGTTTGCACCACGCATACGCATTGCTGTGAAAGCTTCATGTCCAGGTGTATCCAGGAATGTGATCTTCTGGCCGTTCACTTCTACTACAGAAGCACCGATGTGCTGTGTGATACCGCCGGCCTCGCCGCGTGTTACGTTTGTCTTACGGATGGCATCCAGAAGGGATGTTTTACCGTGGTCAACGTGACCCATAACACAGACTACAGGTGGTCTCGGAACCATATCTTTTTCGTCTTCTTCATCCTCTTTGAGGAGTTCTTCGATGACGTCTACTTTCTCTTCTTTTTCTGCGATGATATCATAATCCAGAGCGATCTCCTGTGCTTTTTCAAAGTCGATCTCATACTCACGGATAGAGGAGGCTGTTACCTCTTGATCCGTTAGAGTAAGATCCTCTGTTGTTGCAAAAGGAAATAAACTCATTTACGCCTCCACCACCCTTGCTATGATTACATACTTGTTATTATCATTAAGTTTCTGTACCAGCACCATATCCCCAGCCTTAAGCCCATCTGTATAGGTTATCTGGCTTTGTTTCCATGCCCTAGTATCTGGATCTGGGTTATCCTTACTAGCAAAACCGTTACTCTGTGTAGTATCCACAGATACTCCAGATACATAAGGTACTTTTATCTGTCTGGTATACCCTGCTACTAAGTAATCTGCTATATACAGATCCTCAGCATTGAGTACCAGATCATCTATCTTTACGCTGTTAGAGCTTTGCATTATTCCTAGCTGGGCTAAGGTAGGATTATCTTTAGCTCCCTGTGATCGCATCATCTCTAGCACTTCTGCATATTGATGATCGTTTTTCATGTTATCCCCAGTACCAGCCATGCTATCCCTCCTTAGTATCCATCATTTGTTTTAGAGTTACTGTTAAGCTCATGGTAGCTACTCCATTTTGCCATGTATGAGTATCTGCATCTATCCACACTACACCGCTGAGCCCTGTAGAGCTATCTCTCACTACCGCCCCTGCTCCTGTTACTGCCTCATTGAGGTTTACACACTCCAGAGTAAAGGTTTTCTCAACCGTCTTAAACATACTCTTAGCTATGGTAGTAGCATCCTTGCCCTCCTCTTTAGTGTAAGTCTGCTGGAATATACCGTACTTTTTCACATCTGCATCATTTTGTACTACTCCCTGTGGTTTACCCTCTCCGTCATAAATACGAACCTTATTAACCATGTTAGTAATGCTCTCTTTATAGTTAGAGCTGGTAATATTGCTATCCTCTGTGATCTCAATACTGCATACCACCTTACCCATTTCCTCTACATTGAGGTAGCCTTTTTTAGCTACCACCCTGTAGCTTACTCCGTTCTGTTGATATGCCTGTGTATAGGCTCTCATAATAATCTCATAGATAGATACATTCTGTACTATGAGTTTCTGTGTTAGCCCTGTCTGAGCTAAGGAGCCTACAGGGATCTCCATATCATCACACACCATCTGAGTTATCGCCTCCGCTGTTTTAGAGCTAAAATTATAGGTGGCGTTACTCTTGATGGTATAGAAAAGAAGATCATAACAGGTATAAGTAACTGTACCTGTGGTACTGCTTGCCTCCCTCTCTACTACAAAGCCCCTAAAGAGCTCTGTTTTCCCATCATCCTCAAAGAGATAAACAGGATCCGCTAAGTTGATGGTAAGAGGAGTAATATTTTTATCTAGGGGAGCGTTTACAATGTGTAGCTCTAACTTTCTAGCTACCTCTGATTTACTACCTCCCCAGCTCATAGAGGATACATACTCTGTAATGTCTGTATCCTTATGTACTACTATCACTCTTACCACCTCCTAAGGGATCGTCAATACTTGATTAGGATAGATAAGATTAGGATTTTTTATCTTATCCCTGTTAGCATTATAGATCTTAGTATATTGAGCTCCGTTACCGTAAAACTGTTTAGCTATTTTCCAGAGGCAATCCCCACTTTTTACCGTGTATGTTCTGGCTGTACTAGCCTGTGGCTTTGTAGCCCTTACTGTAGGCTTTACAGTAGCTATAGTAACGGTAGCTTTTTTTGTCTTTATCTTTTTGTACTCCTTTAGATTACAGGTATAATAAATATCTCCTGTAGCATCCTGCTCTCCCCACACAAAGCTCTCTACTGTAGCCTCCATGTTAAGAGTTCCTGTAATGATAACCCTAATAGGAGTACCAGACTTTCTCCAGCTCTCGATCTTCTCTACATAAGTTAAGGGCTGTTTACGCCCTGCATTATTGCTAAAGTTATAATCTTTTGCTGGAAAAAAAGACTTAAGGGAAATTTCCCTTAAGCCTGTATTACCGATAAGGTTTACATCTCCCACCTGTATTACATTGACAACCGTATTTTTATGAGCTACGGATACCGTGTAATCAGAGGGCTTAACTGGGAGTTGAAACTTATCGCTATTCTGTTGTAACCAAAATTCCATTAAGTATCCTCCTCCCTATTAAGTCATATTAGGTAACAACTTTTTGAATTTTGCCACCATATCAGAAACAACCTTATCTGTATCTGCCTCTTTCTCAATGATTACCGTATCCGCCAATTTTTCAATCGTTACGGATCCGATACCACCGCTCTTAGGCGTATCTCCATCCTGTGGATTTCCTGTACCTCCTGTACCGCCTTTATCATCCTGTGGATCTGGATCTCTATCTATAGGCTTAACATCGCTGAGCTGTACGCCCCTTGTGCTCATAGCTCTATCATATTGATCCGCTTGATTTCTTGTTAAGACTTTCTCGCCTTGATGGAGGATAGCTGGGTAATTGTCATACGGTACTCTGTCTTTACCATAGGCAAAACCTAAAGCACTCTTAACCTTGCCTCCGATACCTCCTACAAACTCCTTAGCCTTGCTGATCGCTCCACCAACTTTATCTACAAAACCGCTAATAGCATCTATCGCTCCGCTTATTACACTTGTTACGGTTCCTATCGCTGTAGATACAGCACTGGAGATACCACCGAAGATAGTGGATACCGCATCAAATAAGCCTTGAAATACACTCTTAATGGTTTCTACGATAGTTGTAATCGTAGAGCTTGCACTGTCGAAAAATCCACAGATACTACCCCAGATCTGAGAGATGTATGGAGCTAAGAAATTGAATACTGTTTCAATTCCTGTAAGTAGTCCATCTACCACCGTAAGGATCACATCTACTACCGCACTGATTATAGGGGCTAAGGTCTGCCATACAGTAGATACTACTGTTACTACTACAGATACAATAGTTTGGAATAATCCCATGTGATTACCGATCATAGTAAGTACTTGCTGGATCACGTTTCCCACAAAAGTAAAGATAGAGCTCAATGTAGGCATAATAGCTACAATCGCATTTATCACTACTGTAATGATCTGTTGGATCACTGGCATAGCTGTTACGATGATATTAGTAATAGTCTGGATCACTGGCACAATATAAGGGATGATCTGAGATACACCGCTCATAATCGTACTAATTACCTGCCCTACTACAGGAGCTATCTGTTGTACCGCTGAGATAATCGGAGGGATGATAGGTAAGATCGTATTGATCGCCTGTACTATTCCATCCTTAAGCCCAGAGAACATACTAGCAATACCGCCACCGTCTACCTTTACATTAAAAAGCTGATCGAAAATAGCTTGTAATGCTCCAGTATCAATACCGATATTACCCAGCCCTGTAAAGATTGCATCCTTGATAGATGTAAGGAGTGGTAATACATTTTCCTTAATCTGAGGAGCTACCTTTTCTACCGCTGTTCCTATTGCTGTAGGCAAGTTGCTAAAAATCGTCTGGAGCATCGGTATAAAGTTACCAAAGAAAAAGGTACTTGCACTCTCTACCAGCTCTCCCATACTTCTAGCTACTGCCTCTCCATCCCCTACAGATAAATTACCTAAGAGGTTAGTAACTGAGGCTTTCATCATCGCAAAAGATCCGCTAAAGGTCTGCTCTGCCTCTCTTGCTGTGGTTCCTGTGATATTTAATTTATCCTGTATTACTCCGATAGCTGTATATACATCCGCTAAGTTGTTTATATCGTACTTAGTACCAGTGATAGCCTGTGCATCCTTAAGGAGCCTATCCATCTCCTCCTTAGTACCACCATAACCCAGCTTAAGGTTATCCAGCATCGTGTAATTTTGCTTTGCAAAGCCTTGATATGCGTTTTTGATATCCTCCATGTTCGATCCCATTTTGTTCATGTTATCGGACATGTCTGTCATTGCCATATCTGCCACATCTGCCGCTTTAGCTGTATCATTTCCTAAA